>JACCDL010414197.1_pt1 | contig 12036 bp, 10 predicted proteins | sample 7441931 | NCBI WGS metagenome assembly JACCDL01 (sample SAMN15323437, study PRJNA562643) | freshwater metagenome | isolation source: river surface water | place: USA:Blue River Watershed | collected 2017-08-16 | reverse complement strand
TTCACCTCGCTGGTGCTGGCTTTGTTGTGGACCGGCGGTCACCCCCCCAAGGTCGAAGCCGAAGTGATTGACAGCATCCGCGGCTTGGAAGGCGACTTCAACTTTGAGGTCTACATGTCGTTGAGCTGCCACAACTGCCCAGACGTCGTGCAAGCGCTCTCGCTCATGGCCATCGTCAACCCCAAGGTCAAGACCGTGGTGATTGAAGGCGGCGCGTTCCAGAAGGAAGTGGAAGAACGCCAAATCATGGCCGTGCCCATGGTGTTCTTGAACGGCCAAGTGTTTGGCTCGGGCCGCATGAGTGTGGAAGAAATCGTGGCCAAGCTCGACACCAATGCCGCTGCGCGTGACGCTGCCAAGATGAACGAGAAAGCCCCTTATGAGGTGTTGATCGTCGGTGGTGGCCCAGCCGGTGCGGCCGCGGCGGTGTATGCCGCGCGCAAAGGCATCCGCGTGGGTATTGCGGCTGAGCGGTTTGGCGGTCAGTTGAACGACACCATGTCGATTGAAAACTACATCTCGGTACTCGAAACCAACGGCCCCAAACTCGCCGCGGACCTCGAAGCGCAAGTGCACCACTACGGCGTGGACATCATGCCCATGCAACGCGCCAGCAAAATTGTGTCTGCCGAACAAAGCGGTGGGCTGACCGAAGTGCACTTAGAAAACGGCGGCGTGCTCAAAGCCAAAAGCGTCATCTTGTCTACGGGCGCACGGTGGCGCAATGTAAACGTGCCCGGCGAAGCCGAGTACAAAAACAAAGGCGTGGCCTACTGCCCACATTGTGATGGCCCTTTGTTCAAAGGCAAACGCGTGTCGGTGATTGGTGGCGGCAACTCAGGCGTGGAAGCCGCCATTGACTTGGCCGGCATTGTTGAACACGTGACTTTGATCGAGTTTGCCGAGCAGTTGAAAGCCGATGCGGTGTTGGTGAACAAGCTCAAGAGCTTGCCCAACGTGACCATCCACGCCAATGCGCAAACCACAGAAATCACCGGCGACGGCAGCAAGGTGAATGGCCTAAGCTACAAAGACCGCGCCACTGACACCGTGCATCACGTTGCGCTGGAAGGCGTGTTTGTGCAAATTGGCTTGGTGCCCAACACCGAGTTCTTGAAAGGCACTGTGGAGCTGAGCAAGTTTGGCGAGATCGTGGTGGACGCCAAAGGCCACACCAACGTGCCGGGCGTATTTGCCGCGGGCGACTGCACCACCGTGCCCTAAAAGCAAATCATCATTACAGCGGGTGAGGGCGCGAAGGCGGCTTTGTCAGCGTTTGATTATTTGATTCGTCAATAAAAATCATTTGGACGCAGACGCTGCTGGCTTGACGGTCAGCAGCTCTGGGTCCACTTGGTTTTCAAGACGCTGTGGTTCTTGCACCAGCTTGGGGCCGAGACCTAAAAATCGCAAGCTGCCATCGCTCCACAACCAAAACAACAAGTTAGCCACTGCCAGCACGTAAACCACGTTGCGCAACAAAAATTTTGATTTCATAAACATCACTTTCGATTGTTGAGTTTCACCATCAGGCAAATACTTCGTTGCGCTATGTTGGGCGCACACTCACTTCTGAGCTGCTGACGGCCTCTTGGCCTTGATCTGTATCGACCAACAATGCGCCGGTGCCATCGACGCCCCGGGCCACCCCATGGCGGCCATCGCTCAGGGTCACGGGCAAGTTGTACAAGGCATCGCGGGCATTGAAAGCATTTTGCAAGGGCGCGAAACCTGCGCGCTCAAATGCCAGCAAAGTGCTCAACAAGGGCACTACGACTTTCATCAACGCCTCGGGCGCTGTGATGCCACGCTGCAAGTCTTGCAAGCCCAAGGGCGCGGTCGACAGCCCCTCGGCAGCGGGCGGCGCGATGTTGATGCCGACGCCCACCACACAATAGCGGCGAGGCTCTCGCGCCCACTGCGAGTCACCTTTGTCATGCGGCCCCGAGGGCATGGCGGTCTCAATCAAGATCCCGGCCAGTTTTCCCCAGCCTGTGGGTGTGTCGGGGCGCTTGACCCACAAGTCGTTGGGCCACTTCAAGCGCACGCCCAGCTCGCTTTGCGGGTCCAAGCTACGCGCCAGCGACAAGCCCACCGCGAGCGACAAGCCCGACCAGTCTGCGGGCTTGAGCATGAGGCCCAAGGAAAAGGTGAGGGCATGGCCCACTTCGCCGTGCCAAGGTCGGCCTAGGCGGCCACGGCCTGCGGTTTGGGTTTCGGCCACCAAGAGCACCGGCTCGGTTTGGCCCGCGCGGGCGCGGCGCATGAGCTCGGTGTTGGTGGAGTCAATCTCTGGCAGCACCTCAACCGTCAGGCCTGGTTGCTTGGCAACCAACGTCAGCCAGAGGTCTTCAGCGGGCCAGATCATCGGTATCAGGCTTTCTTGGCCGATTTCTTTTTGTCGCCCTTGGCGGCTTTGCTTTTGGCCTTGTCGGCTTTGTCCGCCTTCTTAGCCTTCTCGTCTTTTGGAAACTCAGAGGTCGACGACAACAAAGTGCCACGGCACTTCTTCGCACCGCACCAGCAGGGGTATTCCAGCTTGAGCTCGGGCGTCATGGGTGCGTCAATCACCAAGCCGTAGTCGTAGTTCAGCTCTTCGCCGGCCTTAATGTCGCGGATGGCTTTGATGAACACGCGGCCGTCCACTTCGTCGGGCTCGCAGTTGGGTTTGCATGAGTGGTTGATCCAACGCGAGGAGTTGCCGCCGTACTTGGCGTCGATCACATGCTTCTCGTCGATGTGAAAGTAAAACGTGTGGTTGGGATCGGTCGGGTCGTGTGGGTGGCGGCGCAGCGCTTCTTTCCAAGTGATGATCTCGCCCACGTACTCGATGATGGTTTCGCCTTTGGCGAAATCGCTCAGAGCGAACACCCCTTTGCCATGTACGCCTGAACGGCGGGTTTGAATGCGGCGGCCTTTGATGGGCGCGGGGGCTTGGGCGAGAGATTTTTTGGACACTGAATTTTTCTGTTAACTTTAATACGTACGCATGTGCGTGCGCGCGCATGCGTGCGCGCGAGAAGCAAATTGTAGTGGTCAGTTTTTAAGGAACTTTGAAATGAGCAAAACCCTCGTGATTGCCGAAAAACCTTCGGTCGCGCAAGACATCGTGCGCGCACTCACGCCAGTGGCGGGAAAGTTCGAGAAACACGACGACCACTTCGAAAGCGACACCTATGTGGTCTCGAGTGCCGTCGGTCATTTGGTGGAAATCCAAGCGCCTGAAGAATTCGACGTGAAGCGCGGCAAATGGAGCTTTGCCAACTTGCCCGTGATCCCACCGTTCTTCGATTTGAAGCCGGTCGAAAAAACCAAAAGCCGTTTGAACGCGGTGGTGAAGTTGGCCAAGCGCAAAGACGTGACCGCCCTCATCAACGCGTGTGACGCGGGACGCGAAGGTGAATTGATCTTCCGCTTGATCGAGCAATACGCCGGTGGCAAAAAAGCACTCGACAAACCGGTCAAGCGCCTGTGGTTGCAGTCGATGACGCCGCAAGCCATTCGTGAAGGTTTTGAGTCCCTGCGCACGCAGCAACAAATGCAAGGCCTGGCCGACGCCGCGCGCAGCCGCTCGGAAGCCGACTGGTTGGTGGGCATCAACGGCACGCGCGCCTTGACGGCGTTCAACTCGCGCGAGGGTGGCTTCTTCTTGACCACCGTGGGTCGCGTGCAAACGCCCACCCTGTCTGTGGTGGTGGAGCGCGAAGAGCAAATTCGCAAGTTCATCAGCCGCGACTATTGGGAAATTCACGCGTCGTTCCAAGTGGCGGCCGGGAGTTACCCCGCCAAGTGGTTCAACCCCGAGCACAAAAAAGACGCGGACGATGCCGAGAAAAAACACGACCGCGTGTGGAACGAAGCAGAAGCCTTGGCCATTGCCGACGCCGTGCGCAACCAACCCGCCACGGTCACGGAAGAAAGCAAGCCCACGACCAAGGCCAGCCCCGGTTTGTTTGACTTGACCTCGCTGCAGCGCGAGGCCAACGGCCGCTTTGGCTTCTCGGCGAAAACCACCTTGGCCTTGGCACAAAGCCTGTACGAGCGCCACAAGGCGTTGACCTACCCGCGTACCGACTCACGCCACTTGCCTGAAGACTACGTGCCCGTGGTCAAAGACACCTTCACCATGCTGGCCGACAGCAGCATGAAGCACTTGGCGCCCCACGCCCTGGTGGCGTTGAACAACAACTATGTGCGCAAACTGCCGCGCGTGTTTGACGACAAAAAGGTCAGCGACCACTTTGCGATCATCCCCACGCTTCAAGCTCCCAGCGGTTTGTCAGAAGCCGAGCAAAAGCTGTATGACTTGGTGGTGCGCCGCTTCATGGCCGTGTTCTTCCCCAGCGCGGAATACATGGTGACCACGCGCATCAGCACCGTCAAAGCCGCGGGCAAAGACCACGCCTTCCGCACCGAAGGCAAGGTGTTGGTCAACGCCGGTTGGATGGCCGTGTACGGCAAAGACGCAGCGCAAGAAGCCTCGGACAACGAAGAAGACGGCAAAACGTTGGTGGCCTTGCAAGCCGGCGAGTCCGCCAAAAACGAATTGGTGGATGCCAAAGGCCTCAAGACCCGCCCCCCTGCACGCGACAGCGAAGCCACGCTGCTCGGGGCGATGGAGGGCGCCGGCAAATTGGTGGAAGACGACGAGTTCCGCGAAGCCATGCAAGAAAAAGGCTTGGGTACGCCCGCGACACGCGCAGCCATCATCGAAGGCTTGTTGAATGAGAAATACATCATCCGCGATGGCCGCGAGTTGATCCCTACGGCCAAAGCGTTCCAGCTGTTCACGCTGCTGCGTGGCTTAGGCGTGGAAGAGTTGTCCAAGCCCGAACTCACCGGCGGCTGGGAACACAAGTTGTCGCTGATGGAGCATGGCCAACTCAGCCGCGAGGCCTTCATGCGCGAGATTGCCGAGATGACCGAGCACATCGTCAAGAAGGCCAAAGAGTTTGACCGCGACACCATCCCGGGCGACTACGCCACACTGAAAACACCCTGCCCCAAATGCGGCGGCGTGGTGAAAGAAAACTACCGTCGCTACGCTTGCGTGGGCAAAGACGGCAACGCCTCAGACTCCGGCGAAAGCGGCGCAGGATGCGGCTTCTCGATCAGCAAGATTCCCGGCGGTCGCACCTTTGATGTGGCCGAAGTGGAGCAGTTCTTGACCGACAAAAAGATTGGCCCCCTGGATGGTTTCCGCTCCAAAGCCGGTTGGCCTTTCACTGCCGAAATTGCACTCAAGTACAACGAAGAAGAGCAAAACTGGAAACTCGAATTCGACTTCGGCGACGACGGTGCTGACTCCGGCGAGATCGTCGAGTTTGGTGACGCCGCTTCGCTCGGCAACTGCCCCAAGTGCGGCAGCCCCGTGCACGAGCACGGCAGCAACTACGTGTGCAGCAAAGCGGTGCCCACGCACGCACAAGCCACACCGAGCTGCGACTTCAAGAGCGGCAAGATCATCTTGCAGCAACCCGTCGCGCCCGAGCAAATGAGCAAGCTCTTGAGCGAAGGCAAAACCGATTTGCTCGACAAATTTGTGTCGATGCGCACACGCCGCGCGTTCAAAGCCTATTTGCAATGGGACGCTGAAGCCGGCAAGGTGAACTTTGCCTTCGAACCCCGTGTCAGCAAGTACCCCGCACGCGGCGGCAAAACACCGACCACCGATGCGTTGATCAAAGCCGCCGGCAAAAAGGCGCCAGCAAAAACAGCCAAGGCAACCAAAGTCAAGGCCGAAAAAGTAGCCAAGGCCAAAGCACCGCGCAAGGTCACGGCGGGCTTCTTACCCAGTAGTGAGTTGGCGAATGTGATCGGCGCCGAAGCCGTGGCACGCACCGAAGTGATTAAAAAATTGTGGGACTACATCAAGGCCAATGGCTTGCAAGACGCCACCAACAAACGCGCCATCAATGCCGATGCAAAATTGAAACCCGTGTTTGGCAAAGACCAAGTGACGATGTTTGAACTCGCGGGCATTGCAGGCAAACACCTGCGCCCCATTGGTGAATAAACAAGGCTCGTGAACCCATGCGTGTGACAACCACCCCTTTGATCGCAACGCCGCAAGCGATGCACTTTGCTGAGCCCCTGGCGCTGCAAAGTGGCGCTCAGGTGCGCGACTACACCCTGGCCTATGAGACCTACGGCACGCTCAACGCCGACCGGTCCAATGCCGTGTTGGTCTGCCATGCACTGAATGCCTCACACCATGTGGCTGGCGTGTACGCAGGCCAAGACAAAAGCGAAGGCTGGTGGGACAACATGATCGGCCCGGGCAAGCCCGTCGACACCAACCGTTTCTTTGTGATTGGCGTGAACAACCTCGGCTCATGCTTTGGCTCCACCGGTCCCATGCACACCCACCCCGACACGGGTCAGGTGTATGGCGCCGACTTTCCCGTGGTCACCGTCGAAGACTGGGTGAATGCCCAAGCCCTGCTGCTCGACCGCTTGGGTGTGCAACAACTGGCTGCTGTCTTGGGCGGTAGCTTGGGGGGCATGCAGGCCTTGAGTTGGACGCTGCAATACCCCGACCGCGTGCGTCACGCCGTGGTCGTCGCCAGTGCGCCCAACCTGACCGCCGAGAACATTGCGTTCAATGAAGTGGCGCGACGCGCCATCGTGACCGACCCCGACTTTCATGGCGGCCACTTCTATCAGCATGGCGTGGTGCCACAACGCGGCCTGCGCATTGCGCGCATGGTGGGACACATCACGTATTTGAGCGACGATGTGATGAACGAAAAATTCGGTCGAGAACTGCGCGATGCGGTGACCGGCAACGCCACAGGCTACAAATACTCCACGCAAGACGTGGAGTTTCAAATCGAAAGCTACCTGCGTTACCAAGGCGACAAGTTCAGCGAATACTTCGACGCCAACACCTATTTGCTGATCACCCGTGCGCTCGATTACTTCGACCCGGCCCGCAGCCATGGGGGTGATTTGTCGGCAGCCTTTGCGCGCACGGCCGCCAAGTTTTTGCTCATCAGCTTCACCACCGATTGGCGCTTCTCGCCTGCACGCAGCCGTGAAATGGTGCAAGCCTTGCTCGACAACCAACGCGATGTGAGCTACGCCGAAATCGACGCCCCCCACGGTCACGATGCCTTCTTGCTCGACGACGCCCGCTACATGAATGTGGTGCGCTCGTACTTTGACCGCATTGCACAAGAATTCTCTGCACAAGGAGGTGCCGCATGACCAACGACACCTTGCACGCCATCGCGGCACTCGTGCCGCACGGCAGCCGCGTGCTCGACTTGGGTTGCGGCGACGGTGCGTTGTTGGCCCATATGCAACAACACAAGGGCTGCACCGGTTACGGCGTTGAACTGGACGACACCAATGTGCACGCTTGCGTGCAACGCGGCGTGAATGTATTGCAGCTCAACTTAGATTTGGGTCTCAGCGTGTTTGCAAACCAGTCGTTTGATGTGGTGCTGCAAATCGACACCTTGCAACATTTGCGCAATGCCGAAACCATGTTGCGCGAGACCGCGCGCGTGGGGCGCACGGGCATCGTCGCCTTTCCCAACTTTGCGCATTGGCCCAACCGCCTGAGCATTTTGCAAGGCCGCATGCCGGTGACCAAGCGCTTGCCGTATCAGTGGTACGACACACCCAACATTCGCGTCGGCACCTTCAAAGACTTTGAAGTGTTGGCCGAGAAAAACCACCTGCAGGTGGTCGATGCGTTTGGCCTACAAAACGGCCAGCGTGTGGATGTGTGGCCCAACCTGATGGCCGGCACCGCGGTGTTCAAGTTCAACGCGTGAACAGGCTCGCGGCCATCGAGGCCACGAGCAGCAGCGCCATCGTCCAATTGAAAGTACGGCGATACACATCCACTTGCAGATAACGACCCAGCTGTGCGCCCATCACCGCCCAGACCGCGATGCTGGGCAGATTGACCAAACTGAACAGCAGTGATGCGGCCACGACCAACCACACGTCGGCTTGTGGCGGCAGATAGTTACCAAAGAATCCCAGCGTCATGACCCACGCTTTGGGATTGACCCATTGAAACGCCGCGGCCCCCCAAAAGCTCAGGGGGGATTCAGCAGGGGTCGTCCCATTCTCTTGGGAGGGCGGGCCACTTTGCACCATGCCCCAAGCCAAGTACAGCATGTAGGCTGACCCCAGCACTTTCATCCCCATCTCTATTGCCGGGACACGAACAAAGAGCTCGGCGAGCCCTAGACCAACGACCATCAGCATGATGAAGTGCCCGCAAGAAATTCCCAACAGGTGTGGCAGCGAAGCCCGAACACCAAAGTTCACGCCTGAAGCCAACAACATCATGTTATTGGGGCCGGGGGTCACTGATGTCACGAAGGCAAACACCGCCATACTCGCCCACACGTCAACCGGCAGGCTCGTCATGAGTTACCTTTCCTTGCGCCCTGGGCACAGGGCGGCTCTGAACCCAGGGCCGCGTCGCTGGTTTGTCGGGTCAACAAAACAAGGGTGGCCATGATGCACGCCGACCCCAACCCATCTAACAGGCCACACGGCACCTGCAACCACAGCACCGACACGAGGGCGGCTGACAGCGGTTCTGCACAGGCCAAGAGACTCGTGGTTTCAGGGCCAATTTTTTTCACAGCCGCCAAATAACCATAGAAGGCAAACAAGGTGCCGAACAACACGATGAAAACAACGGCCGCATAGGTAGAAGCATCCCACATACCGGGCACATCCCAGGGCTGACTCACACCGCAAAAACCCAATCCACCGATCAGCATTCCCCAGCCCACCAACACGCTCGCTTCGTTCTCTTTGAGCAGTTGTTCCGGTTGGATGCTGTAGAAGGCCAACGCCACCGCAGACGCCAATCCCCAAAACAATGCGTGCGGAGAAATTTGCAATACGTGCCAATCGCCATGCGTGACCAACAAGAACGTGCCCAAAAAGGCCAGCAGCACCGCCATGCCTTCTGCACGCGTGGGCCAGCGACGACGTACACAGGCAAAGTACAGCGCAATCAAGACGGGGCCGACATACTGCAACACCGTTCCCGTCGCCGCGTTGGAATATTGAATCGCTGCGAAATAGGTGTACTGAATGGCCAACATGCCCAGCAGGCCGAATATCAACAGACTCACGGCTGAACGTTGTGTTTGCCAAATGCGCCCAATATCACGTCCGCGCCAACGTGCAAAGGCCAACAACATCACGCCCGCCATCAGCAAACGCACCGTCACGAGCCAGCGGATGGTGATGCCCTTGTCCTGAAACACATACTGTGCACAGGCCCCTGAAACGCCCCACAACACCGCCGAGATCAAGGCCAAAGCAAAGCCTTGCTGCGTGTTGGACAGACGCAGCTTCATGCCAGGGTGAGTAGAGCCAATGCGCCGAGGGCCGCCGTCTCCGCGCGCAGCACTCGCTCGCCCAAACTCAATGCCACAAAGCCTTTGGCGCGCGCCGCTGCATCTTCAACATCGGTCAACCCGCCCTCTGGGCCGTTGAGCAAGACCCAGGTTTTTGTTGTGTCTGTCACGCCGTCGCGCCAGGACGGCAAGGCTTGTGTGCTGGCATGCAAAGACAACACACCGTGCAGCGCATCCGCCTGCATGGCTTGCTTGGACAGCCAGGCATCTAGGCGCTCAGGGACGTCAATCACGGGAACACGGTTGCGACCACATTGTTCACTCGCGCTTGCAGCAACGGCTTGCCAATGCGCTTGCTTTTTTTCGGCGCGCTCACCGCTCAGGCGCACCACGCTGCGTTCCGTCATCAGCGGGGTGATGCGGTGGACGCCGAGCTCGGTGGCTTTTTCCACCAACCAATCCATGCGCTCGTTGGCGGGCATGCCCACGGCCAAGTGAACCCGAAGGGCGGGTTCGCATTCCACGGCTCGGTGTGCACCCACCCCCACGTGCACCTCGCTGCGCCCCATGTGTTGCACCTCGGCGCTGAATTCACCGCCTTCGCCGTTGAACAGGGTCAGCGTGTGGCCAGGTTGCATGCGCAGCACTTGCACATGACGCGCCGCGGTGGGCGGCAAGTCCACCACCTGACCGGTGGTGAGTGGCAACGGGCAATAAAACCGTGCCACGCCTTAGCCCCGTCCACCCGATTGCGGCGTAAGACGCGGGAACGCCAAACTGATGGCGGGCTCGGTACCTTCGATCTTGTCGATCAACCGCAGCAAAGGTGTGAGCTCGCTGTAACGGCTGGCGGTCGAGCGGATGTAGTTGATGAATCGCGGCGCATCGGCCAAATACTTCGGCTTGCCATCACGCAAGGTCAGGCGCGCAAAGATCCCGGCCACTTTGAGGTGGCGCTGCAAACCCATCCACTCCACCGCGCGATAGAAGGCACCAAAGTCGTTGTGCCAATCTTCAAAATCCATCAGTCCCAGTTTGCGCGCACGCTCCCAGTAGCGAATCGTGATGTCGAGCACAAAGTCTTCTTCCCATGTCAAAAACGCATCGCGCATCAGGCTAGCGATGTCATAGGTGATGGGTCCATACACCGCATCTTGAAAATCGAGCACGCCCAAACGGGGCTCGGCAGGATCATGCGGCATCATCAAATTACGCGGCATGAAGTCGCGATGCACATACACGCTGGGTGCTGCCAAGTTGCGCTGCACGATGGTTTGGAAGGTCTTGTCCAACATTTCGCGCTGCGTTGCGTCGATCTGCAGCTGGCGATGTTGGGTGAGGTACCAGTCAGGGAACAACGACAACTCACGTTGTAGCAAGGCCGCGTCGTACGCGGGCAATACGCCGGGACGGCTGTTCTGTTGCAACATGAGCAAGGCATCCACAGCGCGCAGGTACAAGCCTTGGTTGGCCTGCGGGTCGTCGGGCTGAATCACATCCATCATGGTTTGCGAGCCGATGTCGTCGAGCAGCATGAAGCCCTGTGGCTCGTCCCAGGCCAAGATGCGCGGGGCGTACAAGCCTGCATCGCTCATCAAGCGCGCGATGCGCACGAAAGGTTCGCAGTTTTCTTTGTCGGGCGGCGCATCCATGACGATGCACGAACCTGCCGCGGTATCAACCCGGAAGTAGCGCCGAAAGCTGGCATCGGCCGACGCCGCTCGCACGGTACTCGGCACCACGGCATGCTCGATCGCTTGGGCCTCAAGCCAGAGTTGAAACGCTGCTTGGCGCTCGGGCTGGGCCCATTCGATCACCGCAGTTGAATTTGCGCCCGGGGGCTGGGAGTTGGGGGTTGTGCTCATGGATAATCTAAATTCTACAAATGGCCCTGGCGGCTCCGATATGTCGGGGCGCGTTGCAAGGTGGGCCTGCTCTTTGAAAGACTTGTCGTTTTCATGCTGTTGCCCAATTTTCACCGCCAATTACGCGCCTTGTCATGGCTCGCCATTGGATTGCTGGGCAGCACCTGCATGGCACAAGCCCAGAACACGCCGCCCTTGGTGCTGCGATCGAGCAATTTGCTACAAGAAGACATTCCGCCCGCATCGCGCAAAGAATTGCCGACATTTTTGCAGAGCAACTCATTGAACGAAGAAAGCAGCCAGCGCACCGTGCTCAAAGGTGACGTGCGTTTGAGACGCGGGGAGATATTGCTCAAAGCCGATCAAGTGGATTACGACCAAGTGACGGACTTCGCCAAAGCGCGAGGCAATGTGTACATCAACCGTTCGGGAAATATTTTTGAAGGCCCTGCGTTGGATCTGCAAATTGACGCTTTTGAAGGTTTTTTCACCCAACCGAATTTCAGGTTGCTTAAAAACAATGCCTACGGCAGCGCCGAGCGCGTGGACTTCATCGACAGCGCGCACACCGTGATGCACAAAGCCAACTACACCACTTGCCAGCGCAAGCCTGGGCCGGGTTGGATGCCCGACTGGTTTTTCAGCGGGGAAAAAATTTCGATCGACACCGATCGCAACACAGGTGTGATTGAAAAGGGAACCGTTCATTTCAAAAACATCCCGATCCTGCCGGTGCCCGAGGTGGAGTTCCCCCTCACAGACGAACGCAAATCGGGATTGTTGCCGCCCAGCATCGGCGCCGACAACATTGGTGGCTTGGAAATCACGCA
>JACCDL011394628.1_pt1 | contig 12040 bp, 10 predicted proteins | sample 7441931 | NCBI WGS metagenome assembly JACCDL01 (sample SAMN15323437, study PRJNA562643) | freshwater metagenome | isolation source: river surface water | place: USA:Blue River Watershed | collected 2017-08-16 | reverse complement strand
TTGCCACCTGCTTGAATCCATGATGGAAGTAAGGCATGTAAATAGGTAGAGCCTGCTAGGTAAGGATAGGTATCAAGAGTTACATCTACTCCCTTTGCTTCAGCCTTATCCATCATCTCAAATAGCAGATGGGTTTTGTCATGAAAGTTTGGATGGCTCATGTGGCAATGTGTTAAATGAAGTGGTGATTTTGATTGTTCTGCAATATCTAGACATTCAGCTACTGCATCTAAAAACTTAGCTCCGTAGTTGCGGTGATGGGGTGCGTAATAACCGCCGTACTTAGCAACAATCTTGCATAGTTCAATGATTTCTCGATCATCGGCATAAATAGCTGGAACATAGGTTAATCCGGCGGAAAGACCAAATGCGCCTTCCTTCATACCTGTCTCAACTAAGTGACTCATTTGTTTTAATTCATCATCGCTGGCAACACCCTCTTCATTCCCACGCACCACCATGCGAACGGTGCCGTGCGGAATTAAGTAAGCAACATTTACCGCAGCACCTGCATCAACTCTCGCTAGGTACTCACCAACCGTATTAAAGTTCCATTTAAATCCATCTGGATCACCATTCCAACCAAATAGTTGGCCACGGAGTTGTTGCAATGTTTCTGGATTACTTGGCACATATGACAAACCATCTTGTCCTAAAACCTCTGTGGTTACACCTTGCGTCACTTTGGCTAAATGTTGCGGATCAGAGATAACTGCAAGATCAGAGTGTGCATGCATATCTATAAAGCCTGGTGTAACAGTTAACTCAGTGCCATCAATTACTTTGCCCTGTTCTTCACCTTTTAGGATCGAACCAATCTTGGCGATCTTGCCATCAACGATTAATAAATCTTTTTTTTCTGCAGCCTTTTCAGATCCATCAATTATTGAAGCACCACGAATGGTGAAGGTGTTTTCAGCCATTTAATTTAATCAGAGCCCTCAACGATTTTATACATTGGTGCAAGTCCGGCTAACAATCCACCATCGACAACCATCTCGCTGCCGCTCATCCACTCAGATTTCTCAGAGAGTAAAAATAGAACTGCTTCGGAGATATCTTTTGGCTTCCCAACGCGACCTAGTGGGTACCAAGGTTTTAGATCTTCAAAAACTTTTGGATTTCGATCAACACGTGCCTGCCATGCATCTGTTGCGATTGTTCCCGGCACAACAGTGTTACATCGAATGCCATCGCCACCATATCGAACTGCAACGGTGCGAGTTAATGCATGTAATCCTGCTTTTGCAACGCTGTAGGAATCACTGCCCACCATGGTTTTGGCGTTAACAGTTCCGATGTTGATGATGTTTCCAGCTTTGCGTTGCATCATGCCTGGCAGAACTGCACGAATAGTTAAGAAGCTGCCGGTTAAAGTGATTTGAAGTGATCGGTTCCAACTCTCAAGTGAGGTCTTCGCGAGAACCTCTGCCTCGTGAACCATTGCATTATTTACTAAGCAATCGATCTTGCCAAAATCTTTTTCAATCAACTTAAAGTTCTCAATAACCTGAGACTCATTACCAAGATCTGTGTGATAGCCACGAACCTCAGCGCCTGTTGCAGCAATCTCTTTTACTGTTGAATCAAGATTTTCTTTAATTACTTCAACTAGTGCAAGACGAGCACCGTGCGCTGCTGCGCTGATCGCCATCTCTTTACCGATGCCACGGCCAGAGCCGGTGATTACTACTACCTTGCCTGCAAGATCTTGCTCAACGCTCATTGTTATAGCGCCACTACGAAATCAATTTCAACCAAGATATTGATTAGATCAGAACCTACTGTTGTGCGTACTGGAAATGGGGCTTTGAAAAACTCACGATAAACCTCATCGTATGCTTTGAAGTCACGGTTAACATCTTGCAGATGTGCAGTTACTTTTACAACATCCTCGAACTTCGCACCTTTAACATCAAGAATTTTTTGTAAATTCTTTAGAGTTTGGCGAGTTTGCTCTGCAACTCCGCCATCAACAATTTTTCCAGTTGCAGGATCTACTGGACCCATTCCACATGTATAAAGAAAGCCATTTGCTACTACACCGTGTGAGTATGAGCCGCCTGGTGCTGGTGCATCTTTTGCTTGGATATGTTCGACCTTCATGGTTGCTCCTTTGGTTGTATGGGCTTAGAAAAATGTATGAATTAAATCTACAACATCATATTGATCATTGACCAATGGGATCAATTTCCACTTATCAAAGGTGGTGCATGGATGGGATATACCAAGTCCGATCAATTCGGAGAGTGCAAATTTATCAGTACTGCGCATGAAGCCATGTTGATCATTCAACTTCTCAATTTTGCCAGTGAACTTTTCAACCTTGCCTGCGTACTTAGCAAATGGAATTGGATTATGGATATCACAACCCACATCACGTTTTCCTAAATTTAAAACTCCAAAATCAGATTCTGGATTGCTGATTACTTGGCTCCACAGTTCAATCGCCGGCAGCAATGGCTTTCCAGTATTCTTAAATGGATAAATCTCTTCATAGTAAATATGGTCATGTGTTACATAACCTCCGCTACGAAGTAACAAAATCTTTGGCTTAGAGAATTTATTTAACTCCTCCGCCACAATTTCAAAGAAGGCGCTGCCACCTGCGCTAACAATAAATTTCTCTTCAGACTTAAATTCAAAAGCGATCTCTCCGGCAGCGACAATCTTCTGACAGAAGGCGTGCACTGCAGCCTCACCCTCTTGATTTCGAGCAGCAGATGGAACAGCTCCCTCAAAACCGGTAACTCCACGCAAATGCAACCTAGGATCTTTTTTAATCTCTTCTGCAATGTCTTTAACTAGCGATAACTCTCTGACTCCACCTCGACCATTATCTGTACCAATTTCAATGAAGAGATTGATCTGGCCATTTTTGGGTGTTGCATCTTTAACTATCTGTAAGCCGACTAAGGAATCAACATAAAAAATAATCTCTGCCTTGCCCTTGGCATTTAATTTAGCGATTTCCGCAATTGCAGTTGGCTCCAGAACCTCGTTAGCAATAATTAATTTCTTAAAACCAAATTTTCTAAATATCTCTGCCTGCCAGAAATTAGCGATGGTCAACGCCCAAGCGCCACCATCTACCTGCATTTGCGCTATTTGAGGTGACATTGTGGTTTTTACATGCGGGGCCAACTCTGCACCAACTGATCTGCAGTACTGCGCCATTACAGCAATATTATTTTTTAAAGCACTCTCTTTTAGAACCATCATGGGAAATTGAAAGTTTGAAGTAAAAAGATTTGGTTTAATTTTTAGAAACCTATTTATTTTTCTTTCTTGAAAATCTAAAGGAAAACCTTTGAACTCATGAAGTGCTTTGGGTTTACCATTAAATCTCATGGCTACACGCTATCAAAGCAATGGCTGGGTAAATTTCAGCGCCTTGGCAGGGTTTGAAATAAAAATACGGTTTAGATCGTCGTGATTTAATCCGCTTTCGATTAACTTTTTTGTCCAACCAGAATAAAGCCAAGCTAAACCAGGCTCGCCTCCGAGTGAACTCCATAATGTTCTACGGGCACCATCAGTTCCCATCATGATTTGATTTATAAAACCACTGCCAACCATCGCCGCAGTTAACTGAGCGCTTGCTGGCTTTGTGTCATTTGATTGTCTAAGTGATTGATCGTATTCAACAGAGACTCCAGAACTCAATATTTCTTGATGATAACCAAGATCTGCTTCTTTATCGGTATGCGACAAAATTACACGATTCAAGGGAATCCTAAATCTTTCAAATAATTTAATTTGCTCTATAGCGCCTGTTCCATGTTCACAATGTGAAAGTATTGGTGCACCGCTTTTCAACTGTGCCATAGCTGCTGCCTCAAATAACTTAACTTCACGATCCTTAATTTTTGGACCAGAAGTAACAACTTTAATTGCTCCAGCTTTGGAACTAGTGCCATCCATACCGTCATTAATATCTCGCAAAAAAAACTCTGCTAACTTTTCAGCTGAAGCTTTTTCTAATAAATCATCATTTCGATAGTAACGGTCATGATGTAATCCAGTGGCTGAGATGATGTTAATCCCGGTTGATTCTGAAATCTTAACTAATTTCTTTGCATCTCTACCAGAGCCAAGGGGCATGCAATCTAGCATTGACTTTACGCCAATATCTTTGCAGAAATTTACTTCAGTAATGGCTTCAGTTTCACTTGGTAGGTGAATATGTTCAAAATCATTAGCGACGATTGGGGAATCAATTATTAGATGCTCATGCATGTAGGTAACACCTAATTGATCAGGTGAAATATCACCCAGAACTGTTCGAATAAATTCAGCCATTACTTTGGAACTTCTAAAACCGCTCCGGTTGAAATCAGTGCAGTTCTTACTTCAGAGAAATCAATACCACGTATTTCTTGTTTTTTCTTAAGTGCAATTGAAGAGGCAACGCCAGCTGCTACACCCATCGCCATGCATTGACCCATTGATCTAATGCTCGCATGGGCATCATGAGATGCTGAGAAACAACGACCAATAACCATTGTGTTTACGCTGTCTTTAACTATTAATGAACGAAGTGGAATCCCCACAGCAGATCCCTCTGGCAGATAAACCCAATTAGTACCATCACCGCTGTGGTGATCCTCAATAGGTGCACCACATAATGCAATCTGATCATCAAATTGTTTTGCACTCAACACATCATCTTTTTGTACTCGGTAATCACCATAAACTCTTCTGGTTTCGCGAATACCGATCATAGTTGAAAAACCATAGATAGATGAGTTTTGATAGCCCGGAACTTTATCAACTAAAAATCTTGCATACTCAGCTGCTTGCACTCGCCCAGCAATCTCTGATTCAGTTAAGAAGAATGGATCATCTAAAACAGATTCTGTATTGCCATCTTTATCTTTGCGAATTGAATCTAATCTGGTCATAACTGTAGCTGTGGTATTTGGAACCGGAGTTATGTGGTCTGATCCTTCGCGACGAGGAAGGGCGTAGCCTTCATCAGTAGCTTCTTGCATTAATTCATGTAATTTATCTTTATTGATACTCTTTCGATCTTTCATATCAACATTTACCATTTTAAATGTGGTTGTTAGAGTTTGTGCTGGCGCTATATCCCCTGCTTTTTCATAACTAAACCCAGCATAATTAGAAAGATCAGCATCTCCTGTTGCATCAATAAAATAATCTCCAGTTACAGTGCAAAGTCCAGCTCTAGTGGCAAGTAATAATTCAGAAACCTTTCCATCTGAAACTTTTACCTCTTGCAATAATGCGTGCAATAAAATCTTGGCGCCAGATTTTTGAAGAAGTGATTCCCAGACCACCTTTAAATGCTCTGGATTGTAGGTAATTCCAGTTCCCGCACCATAAGTATTTGGTCGCTCAATCATCGAACCAAATTTTGCTAAACCTGAAACCACATCATCTGGAATGCCGCCAACAATCTTCTTGGCTTTTTCACCAGGCGTATAAAAACCATAAAAGGTATCGAGAACTCCAGTGCTAGTTCCGCCAATAAAAGGAAGGCGATCTATAACTAACACATTGCTGCCACTTCGGGCAGCTGCGATTGCGGCGGATGCTCCAGCAGAGCCGGCGCCCATAACAATTAAGTCATAATGACCAATTGAGCGAGTTTTCATTTGCTACCCCCTTTTCAGAGCATACTCTAAATGTCTATACTACTTTCAACCGATTCAATTTGGAGGAAATGTGCAATCACACCGGATCACGATGCTCGGCACAGGATTAATTGCCGACTTCTACACAATGACATTACATGGACAACGAAATCGCGATTCAGTTGCGGTTGTTTACTCTCGTTCCGAAGAACGCGGTGCCACATTTGCTAAGCGTTGGAATATTCCAAACCACACAACAAGTTTAGAGGATGCAATTAATCATCCAGATACGGATGTAATTATCGTTGCACTTCCTAACCACATGCACGAAGAGGCAATTACTATCGCTGCAAAGGCGGGCAAGGCAATTCTTTGTACCAAGCCACTTGCACGTAACGCTGCAGAAGCGAAGAGAATTTTAGATACCGTTGAAAAAGCTGGCGTATTTGCTGGTTACTTAGAGGATCTTTGCTACACACCAAAGACTTTAAAGGCGGTTAAGTCTGTACAAAGTGGCGCAGTCGGAGATGTCCTTTGGGTTCGTTCTCGTGAAACTCACCCTGGTCCGCACAGTGCTTGGTTCTGGGATGACAAACAAGCAGGTGGCGGTTGCATTATCGATCTTGGTTGTCACTGCATTGAAATTATTAGAAACTTTGTTGGCAAAGGAAATCGTCCAGTAGAGGTACTTTGCTGGAAAGATACTTTGGTTCATCCAATTAATGCCGAAGACAATGCAATTGCATTAATTAAATTTGAATCCGGTGCGATTGGTCAGTTTGAGGTCTCATGGACATTCCGCGGAGGAATGGATCTGCGTGATGAGGTTGCTGGAACTCACGGAACAATCTGGATGAATCACTTCTTACGTACCGGTTTTGAAATGTTCACAGCTGCTGAAGGAAACTCATACATCGCAGAAAAAGCGGAATCATCAACTGGTTGGTTATTCCCTGTCGGTGATGAGGTAGCAGAGCTTGGATATGTAGATATGTTTACTGACATGTTTAACTCAATGGAGAACAAGACCAATCCAATGGAGAGCTTCTACGATGGATATGTAGTAAATGCCATCATGGATGCCTGTTTTAAATCTGTTGAAAAACATGGCTGGGTGCCAGTTGATCTTGATTGGCGTGGTGGAAAGACTCCACGCATCGAGAACAAGCCACAGATGTTTGAAGGTCAAGTAATCATCAAGCAAGAAACTTTGCCAGATGGTCGCGTTAAGTTGATCTTGAAGGATCCAAAAACTAATGCATTCACAGATCGCGTTGTTGCGACTGTAAATGCATAAGTTTAATTAATAAATAATTAGAGCGTCATAGGAAGCAGGGCGGAAATTTGATTGCGAGCAATCAAGAAGCCCTGCTTTACTAATTCATCAGTTCCTTCAAATCTACGATCCTCATGTTCAATACAAAGCACTCCTTGATAGCCAACTTGAGAAAGAGTAGAAACAAACTTAGCCCAAGCAATTTCACCATAACCTGGCAAACGTGGACGCTGCCAACCAATTCCAGCTGACATGATTCCATTGTTGTACAAACCTTCGCGGTCGATCTCCATATCCTTTACATGTGTGTGATAAATACGTGATCCAAATTCCCGAATAACTCTCTCAATATCAATCATCTGCCACAACAAATGTGATGGATCTAGATTCAAACCAACTGCTGGTCCGAACTTATCAAACATCTCGCGCCAAATTCTTGGCGAGTACGCAACATTATGACCACTTGGCCACTCATCTTTACTAAAAATCATTGGACAATTTTCAATCGCAATTTTTACATTGCTATCTTCGGCAACCTTTACGATTTCAGGCCAAACTTTTAATGCCTCTGCCCAGTTTTCATCTTGAGTCTTTGATGCATCTGCGCCAATGAAGGTACTTACTACTGGAACACCCATTAGTCCGGCCGCACGAATTACTTTCTTGGTATGTTCATTAACTAATTTGCGTTGCTCTGGATCTGGATGCAAATTGTTTGGATAGTAACCAAGCGCTGACATTTCAATCTTGCGCTCTTTCAATTGACCAACAATTTGTTGACCTTGATCCTTTGTTAGATCCTCAACCTCAATATGAGTGATACCTGCGTATCGACGATTTACGCCTGAGCTCTTTGGCCAACAACAAACCTCAAGCATCTCAAACTTTTCCGCTGCCGCCCATTCTGCAATCTCAAGAAGTGGCACATTTGGAAGTGGCGCCGTTAGTAGTCCGAGTTTCATTTGGTTCTCCTTTGTGATTGTTATTTATTTGGAAACTTTGGTCCAAGTGCCTGATTTAGAGCTTTGTGCAATGGCATCTGTTATCTGCAAACTTCTGACGCCATCTGCAAATGTTGGATATGTATTTGAACGTTTATCGCTTTCAATATCTGAATAGACTCTTTCAAACAAACCGCGGAAGGTTTCAGAAAATCCCTCAACATGACCACCTGGATAGAAAGCGGTTTTTGCGGCATCTGCAGAAAGCATTCCAGGATCTTTGTGGAGTACTTCATTTGCACGACCGCGATGTCCAATCCAAAGTTGCTCCGGATTTTCAGAATCAAAAGCTAATGAACCTTTAGGGCCACTAATCTCCCAGTTAATCGAGTTCTTTCTACCAGATGAGATTTGTGAGATTGAAATTGTTGCGCGTGCACCATTACTGAATCTAATTAAAATTCCAGCAGCGTCATCAGATGACATGGTGACATTTTCTCGCTTAGAAGTTGTATCAATTGTAAAAGTTTGAACTGGTCCTGTTGGTTTCAATCTAGTTTTTACAAGAGTGTGCAGATCGGCCATCACTTCAGAGACTTCAAGGCCAGAGACAAATCCGATTTGATCAATTAAATGGGAGCCGATGTCGGCTACGGCTCGAAGCTCTCCAGCTTTCTCTTGTTCTAACCGCCAATTCCAATCAGTATCTAAAGTTAACCAATCTTGGTGGTAATGTCCTTTTACATACCTTGGTGCGCCAATTAGATCTGCTTTAACAAAAGATTTGGCTTCATGCACCATTGGATAAAATCGAGTATTAAAACAAGTGGCATTTACCAAACCTGTTTTTTCTGCAAGCGCAACTAATTCCAAACCCTCTTTTGCTGACAGCGCCAATGGCTTCTCACAAACAACATGCTTTCCTGCTGCCATTAACTCTTTGACCTGCGGAAAATGCAAAGAGTTTGGTGAGGTTACGTGAACAACAGTTATATCTTTGTCATTACAAATATCTGCTAGAGATCCATATGCAAGATTGACATTAAGATTTTCAGCTCCACGTTTTGTGCTATCGGTGCTTCCAGATAAAACACCTTTAACTTTTACGCCAGTTCTGCGGATTGATTCCACATGCACAGTACCAATAAATCCGGTACCAATTACTGCAGCGGAGTTTATTTTCATAATTCTATGAGTTCTGGGATATTTTCGCGTAAGTCCAGGCAAGCACTAAAACAATAGCGCCGTAAATCATTTGCTTTACAGCTTCAGATGAGTTAATTGTTGCCAATAGATAAGAGAGAACTGTGAGGATCAAGGTTCCCATAATGGTTCCCGTGTAATTACCTATTCCACCCATAATGGAGGTTCCACCGATAACCACAGCTGCAATTGATGGGAGCAAAAATGGATTTGCCAAACTTATTGCCACCGCACCTGATTGACCACCAATTAAAATTCCACCTATTCCGCCGAGAAGTGCGCAAATTACATAAGTTGCCCATTGAACTTGCCAAACCTTTACGCCAGCAAGGCGAGCTGCCTGCGCGTTGTCACCAATTGCATAGATCAATCGACCTAAACCAGTTTTAGTTAACATAAACAAGAAGAGCCCACCTATAACAGCCCAAATAACAACTGGCCAAGAGAGTGGATCAAAAAGAAATGTCGCTGTGCTGGCAGTGACTACAGCATCAGGCATAGTTGAACTGCCCTTAAGGAATGTAGTTACACCGACGGTAAACACTCCAATTAACACCGCATTCATGCCTAAAGTCATGATTAATGGGTTCATTCCAAGCAAGCCAACCGCTAATCCGTTTATTGAACCAACAACCAAACAAAATAAGGCTGCCCACAAAATTCCAGAAAGAAGTCCATCTGAAGACTTAACACTCAAAATAAATGCGGCTCCAGTTTCAATCATTGCTAGGGATAAATCAATACCACCTGTCAACATACAAATTGTCTGACCAGCAGCCAATAAGCCAAGTGGGGCTGCAAGCTGAAGTGTTACTCCTACAGAAGGAATAGAAAAAAAGTAGCTATCGATTAAGCTGGTCAATAAAAATAGTGCGATTAAAATCCCAAATAAAGCCCAAATTGATTTAGAAACCTTAAGTGTTGCATAGCTCTTTATTGCACTCATTTATTTATTTCCTGTTCGTCGACGAAGAAATCCACCTAGAAGAACTACGAAGATAGTCAACGCGCCAGTAATAATTTGACTATATGCTGGATCTATTCCGTATGCCAATAAAATATTTGGAATAAAGTAAAGAATTAATGCAGCAAGAGCGGGTCCAACCAACCCGCCAACTCCTCCAGCGAGTGACACTCCACCCAAAACTGCACCAGCTACGGAGTTCAGAGTTGCTGTATTGCTTATGTTTGCAAATGGACTTGAGCTCAGAGTAATTCCGGTTAACACAATTCCTGACAAACCAGCAAACAATCCGCCAACTGCATAAAGTTTAATTCTCGTTCTATTTACATTTACGCCAGAGAGAAATGCAGCATCCTTATTGGAACCGATTGCGTACATCGAAATACCTAATCTGCTTCGATATAACGGAATCCAAATTATTAACAATGGAAGAATTAACCAGATTAGCGGTGGAATAAAATTAGGATCCTTGCCAGCCACAAAATCAGAAAAAGTTTGATTTACTCCGCCACCAGGTTGTGGCATTACAAACATTGCAACTCCAACCAGCAAGAAACTAGTTGCAAGTGTGACAACGATATCGGCAATTCCTGAAGTTGAAATAATCCAACCTGTTACTGCGCCAATTGCGGTAGCAACTGCCAAGAAAAGTATTGCTAAAAGAATTGAGGTTGTAAATGATGTATCTAACATGTACTTCGCACTTAAACAATTTATAAGTACCGCTTCTGCGCCAATTGCTAAATTTATTCCGCCACCAATAATAATAATTGCCTGACCCATTGAAAGCAGTGCAATTGGCAAAATTCCGAGCACAAAGGTTCTAGCTTCGTAGGCACCAAATTGCGGTAACTGGCTAATTCGCCAAATTCCTAGAATCACCGCAAGTACGATTATGCCGATATTCCAACTTTGCCTACGCAACAAAACAGAATTCACTTTGCACCAACTAAACCATGGGCAGCATTCATCAAACTCTCTTCATCACATTTCTCGACCGGGAGAGTTGCTTGGACTTTGCCTTCATAAATAACAATTGCTCGATCGCATGACATTTGAATCTCACGCAACTCAGAAGTAAAGAGCAAGACAGATTTGCCTTCTGCAGCAAAGCGTCTAATTAATTCATAAATCTGTTGTTTGGTACCAACATCAATTCCACGGGTTGGGTCAAAACAAAGAAGGAGATCAAAACCAGTTGTAACCCATCTACCAATAGTAACTTTTTGCTGATTACCACCTGAAAGGCGTTTAACTTGAGATTTAGCTCGAGTATCAATTTGCAGTGCAGATACCGCGTTATCGACAGTGCGCTCTTCATCCTTAGTTTTAATTCTTCCCCATTTTGAAATGCCACGGAATCTAGTTAGTGCAAGGTTCTCGCGAATCGAACGCTGTGACATGAGTGCTGATTTTCTGTCCCCGGGAACTAGTGAAATTCCTAATTCAATTGCATCTGCTGGATGATTAAATGAAACTTTTTTACCATTAACAAATATTTCTCCTGAATCCGGTCTTGCTTCGCCAGCTAATATTTCGAAAAGAAGATCCTGTCCTTGGCCTTCCAAAGCAGCAACGCCTAAAACCTCACCTTTTTTAATCTCAAATGAAACATCGGTTAAGTTCTTTCCACCCGAAATATTTTTTACTTCCAAAAGTGTTGCTAAATTCTGTGAATTGGAAGCACTACTTTTCTTAGCACCAGCAACATTGTTTTTGTCACCCAACATTGCAGAAACAATTCTTTCCTCACTACCCTTCGAAGCCACAAAAGTGTCGACATCTATACCGTCGCGTAGTACCGTTGCACGATCGCAAATTGCTTCAATCTCTGCAAGCCGATGCGAAATAAAGATTACAGATTTACCTTTTTTCTTTTGCGCATTCATTATTTCAATAACTTTATCTGCAAGATCCACTGGCAATGCCGCGGTAATTTCATCAAGTATTAGTAACTCGGGATCATGTGTGAGCGCTCTTGCCAAATCAATCATGCGAAGTGTGGGCAGTTCAATATTTGCTGCGATCTCATTTAAATTAACTTTTAGACCCATTG
>JACCDL010092413.1_pt1 | contig 12044 bp, 7 predicted proteins | sample 7441931 | NCBI WGS metagenome assembly JACCDL01 (sample SAMN15323437, study PRJNA562643) | freshwater metagenome | isolation source: river surface water | place: USA:Blue River Watershed | collected 2017-08-16 | reverse complement strand
GGTAACGATGATGCATTTGAATTCTTTGGTGGTACAGTTAACTGTAAGAACTTGATTGCTTTTGCAACTGCTGATGATGATTTCGATTTTGATTTCGGATATGTAGGAAGAATCCAATACGGTATTGCATGTCGTAAGCCTGATTTTGTAGATGGTGGTGATGCTGGAAATGGTATCGAGTGTGATAATGACGGAACAGGTTCTGCTGCAACTCCTACAACTAGACCTCAGTTAAGTAACTTTACTTTTGTTGGTCCGAATAATGCAACTGGTACAGCTGCTAACCATAATTTTGGTCTCAGATTTAGAAGAGCTACTCAATTTGTTTTGAGGAATTCAATCATCATTGGTTGGCAAAAAGGTGGGTTCTCAATGGAATCTGCGGCTACTGCTAATGCTTATGTGGCAGGAACATCTGAGTTTAGAAATAATTTATTGCATTCTAATACTGCTACAGCTATATATCGTGGTGATGCAAATGCTTTGGCGGTGATAACTGCTGCAGCTATGCAAACCAAAGCTGAATCAGAGGGATGTCTAACCTTAGCTAATGCTGATGATGCTCAACTGACATTACCTTATTATTCTACTAATCCAAATTTCCTTCCAAAGGCTGGTGCTCCTGCATTGACCGGAGCTTCATTCACAGGAATGAATGCATTTTTTACATCAACTGGAACATTCAGAGGTGCTATGGGTGCTACCAACTGGACAGCTGGTTGGGCAAACTGGGATCCACAAGCAACTGCGTACTAATATATTGCTAATATTATTTTAATAAGGGCTGCAAATGCAGCCCTTATTGTTTTTGGTATAAGTATGCAATTTCGTATGGCATTTTTCTTTGTTGTTTAGACATCCAACCAATGCCATGTTTTTCTTTTTGAGGTGTTGGTTCACATATAGTAAATACTTTGCTATTGATATTGATCCCCAGTCCTTTAGGTTTAGGTAAATGGACAGCTACATTTACATGTTCTGGGTATGATAAGATTGCCATTGGTAAATCATATATTTCTTTCACCAATGAAAAAAATAATGCAGATCTGTCCTCACAATCACTAGATGATGAAATCAATGTTTCTTCTGCTGATAATCTTTTTTCTCTTCCAAACAATTTGGTGTCAGTTTCAAATTCAAAACCATCTCTAACAAATAGCATAATATACTCTATGCCTTCATTTATTGTCAGGTTCTTTATTCTTGATTTTAATTGAGGAATTAAAGTGTTATAGGTGATTTCACTGAATGGAATATTAAATTGGTATCTGTATTCTGTTACAGGGTAATTGGTGAAGTAGTCTTGCATTTCTGTATTAATAAGAATATTATAGCTTTCTTTTTTCTTTTTATATTGGAATGTGATAGTTTTTTCTGAGTAAGATTCACGTTGAAATGATGCTAAATAAGCAATCTGGTAATTAAAGTCTTTCCCTTTTTGCTTTAATTCCTCAAATCTTCTGTAGAATTTTTCTGTTTGAAAGTTGATTTGAAATTGGTAGTCGTGGTAGTTAAGGCAGATATACTGAATTCCATTTATAATTTTATTTGGAAGATTATAAATAGTATCACTAGATTTTATATACAACAGAATTTTTTGATTTGAAGTGTATATTAAAGGCTCAAAACCAATTGCAGAAAGCAATGCAAATTTTGTTAGTGTGTATTGTGAATAATTCTCGTATTTTGAATTAATCTGCTCTGCAATTCTTCTAATTAATTGATAAACTAGCCAGTCGGCCAATTTTAATTCTTTTTGTAAAGTATTTATTTTGTTTATTGCTGGCTGCAGGTAAGTTATTGGAAGAGCGAGATTGGTGTTCTTGGTTTCATTTAGTTGTAGCAGGGCATTTTTAATCTTATTTTTTTCGATAGTCAATTCATAATGGTTACCAAGAAAATTAACTAAAAGGGTATCGTTAGTTGTTTTATTTTTTGAGAAACAACTTAGAGAAATGGTCATACAGAAAAAAGAAACTAGTAGTCGATATTTACACACTTTACCCCGTCATTTGTTGGTTAAATTAACATAAAATTCATTTTCGTTATTAAAACTAGCTAATTCGCTTCTTTAAATTGCAATATGGCAAAACCAAGTTTTCTTCCAAGAGATATAAGTTGGCTAAGTTTTAATGCAAGAGTATTGCAGGAGGCAAATGACAAAACCGTCCCACTTAAAGATAGAATTCGCTTCTTGGGTATCTTTTCAAATAACCTGGATGAATTTTTTCGGGTAAGGGTTGCTACCCTTAAGAGGATGCAAGAATTAGGCGCTTCTTCCAAAAAGCTAAATATGCATTTGGAGGCCTATCCGGTTGAAATCTTAAATGAGTTGATGCATATTGTACTTCAGCAACAAAGTGAGTTTGACAGGATTTGGATTAATATTCAGTTAGAACTGAGAAAAAATAAGATTTTTCTTAAGAATGAAAAACAATTGAATAAGGAACAAAAAGCGTTTGTTGTTAATTATTTTGAACAGGAAGTTCGCTCTAACATAATTCCTTTGATGGTTGAATCTATTCCTGAAATGCCTTACCTAAGAGATAAGAGTATATACTTGGGTGTTGTGATGAGGCAGAAAAAATCAGCTTATAAGCAAAAGTATGCCCTAATTGAAGTACCATCTAAGTCGCTTGGCAGATTTCTGATTTTACCAAGTTCTGGCAGCGAGACGCATATTATCTTACTAGAGGATGTGATTCGTGTTAACCTTCCTTATATATTCTCTTATTTTGGTTATGATCAATTTGATGCCCATATTTTCAAAGTCACAAAAGATGCTGAATTAGATTTGGACAATGATATCAGTACCTCTTTGGTTGAAAAAATGCAAAAGGGATTAAAGAAAAGAAGAAAGGGGAAGCCTGTTCGGTTTGTGTATGACAAAGAAATGGATAGTGGTTTGCTTAATTTTTTAACTAGAAAATTAAAGCTGGATGCAAAATCAAGTATTATTCCTGGCGGAAGGATTCACAATTTTAAACATTTCATGGATTTTCCCAATGTTTTCCCGCAGGCTAAAAAGAAAGCATCTGCCTTTGTGCACCCTGAGCTCAAAACATCTTTGCGCGTTACAGATGTTATTCAGCACAAAGATGTTTTACTCAACTTTCCTTATCATTCGTTTAGTAAAATAATTGATTTGTTGCGTGAAGCAGCAATCGATCCAGAGGTTGTTTCTATCCGTATAACAGCATATCGCTTGGCATCTGATTCAAAAGTGATCAATGCATTAGTGAATGCATCGCGCAATGGTAAAAAAGTGGAGGTAATGCTTGAGCTTAAAGCAAGATTTGATGAGGAAGCAAATTTGGCTTGGAAATCAGTATTGGAAGAAGAAGGTGTTAAGGTAATATTGGGAATACCCAATATGAAAGTACATGCTAAGATATGTGTCATCAAAAAGAGAGCGGGAAACAAAACAATCCAGTATGGGTTTGTCAGTACGGGAAATTTAAATGAAAAGTCGGCTAATATTTATAGTGATTTTTGTTTGCTTACTTCTAATAGAAGTGTGATGGCTGATATCAATCGTATTTTCTATTATTTAGAAAATCCGATTGCACATAAAAACGCGTTATTGGATTGTAAAACACTAATGGTTAGTCCAGTTAACATGCGGGCTCAAATAAATGGGCTAATTGACAAAGAAGTAAAGGAGGCCAAAAAGGGTAGGCCAGCAAAAATAATTCTGAAGTTAAATTCTCTTAGTGATGTAGAATTGGTAGAGAAGTTGTATCAAGCAGCTTCAGTAGGGGTTGAAGTGAGATTGATCATTAGGGGTATCTATTCCATTAAGAAATTATTGAAAAAGGGACAAAAAGAGCCTTTGGCTGTTAGCATAGTTGATCAATATCTTGAGCATGGTAGGGTTATGTATTTCTACCAGGGGGGTAAAGAGCTTATGTATATATCCAGTGCAGATTGGATGGTACGTAATTTGGATCATAGGGTAGAAGCAGCTTGTCCTATTCATGATTTGCAGATTAAGGAAGAAATCTTAAAAATATTAGAGATACAGCTGGCAGATAACGTTAAGTCAAGGATTTTGGATGTAAACTTTACCAACAACTATGTATCTTCACAAGGTCGAAAAAAGGTTCGTTCTCAGATAGAGACGTACAATTATCTTTATAAAAAGCAGTTGCATATAGATAGTGAAATTAGCAGCAATTGATATCGGGACGAATGCATGTAGGTTATTGATTTCAGAAGTTATACCTGTTGTAGGTGGTGCAACAAAATTCAATAAGTTAAATCTAGTTAGGATTCCCCTTAGGTTAGGATTTGATGTTTTTGAAACAGGTGAAATCTCTAAAGAAAAAAGAGGAATGTTGTTTCAGTCGATGAAGGCCTATAGCCATATCATGAATGCTTATGGTGTTACCAAGCATATTGCGGTTGCCACCAGTGCAATGAGGGATGCAAAGAACCGAAAGGAGATTGTACATAAAGTTTTTTTGGAGACAGGCATTAATATTCAAATCATTTCAGGAGATTTTGAAGCCTCCTTGATTTATGAGTCTCACATTGCAGAAAAACTTGATCAAGATAGTAATTATCTGTACGTAGATGTAGGAGGAGGAAGTACAGAACTTACACTAATTTCTAGAGGACAATTAGCATTTAAGGAGTCTTTTAATATTGGAACCATACGCTTATTAAAGGATCAGGTTAGTGAAAACGATTGGGATTATATGAAGCAAAAGGTAAAAGAGGCCGCAAAGGATTATCCTAAATTAATTGCTATCGGAACAGGCGGGAATATCAACAAGGTCTTTTCGTTAAGTAAGAGAAAAGATGGAAAGACCTTAGACCTAGATTTATTGAAGTCGTATTATAAAGAATTTTCATCTTGTACATTAGAGGAAAGAATTCAGCTGTATCAATTGAGAGAGGATAGAGCTGATGTTATTGTGCCTGCATTATTAATCTATACTCAGGTAATGAAATGGGCTTCAATCAATGAAATTCTGGTGCCGAAAATAGGGTTAGTAGATGGTTTGATTCAGCACCTGTACGAAGAACTCTCCAATTAGTTTACTGGCTCACAATCTGTTGGTGGGATATTTCGAAAGGTGAGTTCCATTGATTGGCTGTTATGCTTGCTAATTTAGATTGTGGTTTCCCTTCTACCACTTCTTCAATTATTTCAACAGCTGTTTTACTCAGAATCAATTGTTTTTGACCATTAAGATCTATCCATTTTTCAAATGAAATTTTGAAATTTTCATTCAGTTTATCAATAACCGTAACATTAAAATCTTTCAACGCCTCAGCATTACACAATTGTTCATATTGACCCTTAAGTGGAATGACCATGAGTTTTTTATTGAGGTATAATGCTTCAGCAGGTGTTTCAAATCCTGCACCTGTAATAATACCTGTACAACTGAGTAAACTTTGGGTAAAGAGTTCCTGACTTACAGGGAGTATTTTGTAATTATGGTTGACGATGATATCTTTTGATTTACTACAAAAGATTTCAAATTTGAAGTCATTTAATTCTTTTATTGCTTCAATAATGATGGAAGAATCATATTGACCTAAGTAAATGGTGAAATGTCCTTTATTGCTGGGTTCTGCTTCTAGGATACTATTTTTAATGATTGGGTTGTAGATGTTGTTATCATACTCACGGAAATGAAATCCATAGTTTTCAGTTCCTGCTGCATAATTTCTAAGCACCCACTCACCCCAAAAATCTGTTTTGGATGGTCGCGGTACTTTTTTGCTGACAAAAGATGCTTGGTGGCCTAAGTGAATTGATTTTACTTTTTTTAATCTGCAAGCAAGAGAGGTTATGGATTCAAAATCATTGACCACTAAATCATATTTTTCTACAGGTAGAAATTTGGCTTCATTCCAAATTTTTCTGATGGATATATTTTGAATTGTTTTTTGTATGTCAATTGATCCAGTTTCATTGTTGTAGGCCAAGCTGAGACCTTTGCTTCTATAGGCAATCGGGAGAATTGATTTTAAACTATAATTTGATCCACTTAGAAAAACATCAACATCTCCATATTTTTGGAGTAATGGTACTAATTCTGTGGCTCTGCTGATGTGTCCATTGCCAGTGGCTTGAACAGCATAGAATATTTTCATTGGTTAAGCGGAGGGTAATATTGAGTTAAAGAAAAAGGAAACTTCTTCTGATAGAACATTCAGTGAGGGGATCTTATTTTCTTCCATGATTTTGACCTTATTTTCTACTGCAAAAGCTTTTTCGTCAAATTGATATATATCCCATTTGTTATTAACATATTCTAGTGTCGTAAGATTTTCTATCCAGTCGCCACTGTTCATATAGATTACCTCACCATGTTCTGTCTTTATTGTTTTAATTTGAGGTTGATGAATATGTCCGCAGATTACATGTGTATATTCATTTTGAATGGCTAATTCTGCAGCAGTTTGTTCAAAATCACCGATCCACTTGACTGCTTTTTTTACACTATTTTTTACTTTCTTACTCAAGCTCATTTTTTCTCTACCCAAAGTTTTTAATATCCAGTTGATGGCACTGTTGAATAAAATGAGAAGGTCATAGCCGTGTCCACCTAGTTTTGCAATTATTTTAGCACTGCCTTTTGTTGTAGCGTCAAATACATCTCCATGGAAAATCCATGTTTTATTGCCATCAATCTCCAGAACGAGTTTATCGACCAATTGAAAGTTCCCTAATTTTAAACCACTGTATCTTCTAAGGGATTCATCATGGTTTCCTGTGATGTATACAATTTTTGTACCTCTTGAAAGATGGCCGAAAATCTCCTTTATCACTTGCATATGAGAGGAGGGAAAGAAGTGCTTCCTAAATTGCCAGATATCTATAATGTCTCCATTGAGTACTAAGAGCTTGGGCTGGATACTTCTAAGATAACTGACAAGTTCAGTGGAGTGGCAGCCATAAGTTCCGAGATGTGTATCACTGATAACTGCAATGTCGACTACCCTTTTTTCCATTTTTAGAGTTTAGTAAAATTCAACTTCAGAATTAAACTAATTGTTACCTGTCGATTATTGAAATGTAAGTCAATTGTAATCACAATGTTAACAACAAGTATTTTTTAGACTTTGCAATTCCATAACATCCATTTAAGAATTTGATAATCTTAAAGTAGCTCAGTAGATACAATAGATGTAGACTTTCGCAGCAAATTATAACTGAATGAGAAAGGTATTATTTGTCTTTTCTTTGGCAATCCTATTTGGCTGTAAAAAAAATGAGGAAATTCTGCCATTAGAATTTACCGTATCTGAGGACTTGAGTTCATATGCGGAGATAGCATCAATTGGACTAGGCGGCCTAGGAGCAGCTGAAATTTCAACTTATGATGATAAGTCAAAACGTCTTTTTGCGGTAAACAACAGTGCTATAAATAAAATTGATGTAATTGATCTTTCTAATCCTGCAGCACCCAAAGTGATCGCTTCAATTTTGATGCAACCATATGGAGGATTTGTTAATAGTGTTGACGTCTATGATGGTAAGTTGGCTGCAGCAATAGAATCGGTGAATAAACAAGCGCCTGGAAAGGTGGTGGTGTTTGATGCTGCAACATTAGTTCCTGTTAAAACCATATCTGTAGGGGCGTTACCTGATATGGTTACTTATTCTAAGGATGGTAATTTCATATTGACTGCCAACGAGGGTGAACCAAATGATTCATATACAGATGATCCAATAGGTAGTGTTTCAATTATTAATGTAAAAAATGGATATACTGTAACTAATGTTGATTTTTCTGGTTTTGTTGGAAAGCTTCCAGAATTAGCGGCTAAAGGTTTCCGTGTATTTGGACCTGGTTTAAATTTTAGTAAGGATGTGGAGCCTGAATACATAACAACATCTGAAGATGGAAAAACAGCTTGGGTAACACTTCAAGAGAACAATGCAATTGCCGAGTTAGATATTCGTTCAGCAACAGTTAGAATCATCTATCCACTTGGTTTTAAAAATTATGCTGTAGCAGGAAACAACGTTGATGTGAGCGACAGAGATGGACGCATTAGTTTTGGAACTGCTAATGTATTTGGTATGTATCAACCAGATGCCATATCAAGTTTACGATATGAAGGAAAAACCTATCTCTTTACAGCAAATGAAGGCGACTCTAGAGAATATACAGGGTTTACAGAAATGCAAAGGGTAAGTGCAGCTATTTTAGATCCAGTTGCATTTCCAAATGCCACTGCTTTAAAAGCAGACGCAGTTTTGGGGAGATTAAATATGACCAAAACACTGGGCGACAAAGACAAGGACGGTGATTATGACGAAATATACAGTCTCGGGGCTCGATCATTCTCTGTTTGGGATGCTTCCAATGGTAATTTGGTGTGGGATAGCAAGGACTTTTTAGATAGAGAGTCATTTACCTTAGGATTATATGATGATTTGCGAAGCGATGATAAAGGTGCTGAGCCAGAGGCAATTACACTTGGTAGGGTAGGCACAAAAACAATAGCAATAGTAGGCATGGAACGTTCAGATGCCTTTGCAATCTATGATGTTACTAATCCTACTTCACCTGTATTTGTGAAAATGTATAAAACTGGCGACGCTCCGGAAGGTATATTATTTATTCCTGCTTCAAAAAGTCCAATTCAACAAAGTCTCATTGTTGTTAGCAGTGAAAATGATGGATTTGTGAAAATTTATAAAGCAACAAAACAATAGTAGATATTCTAAAAATTAATTTAACCATGAATAAGTTTCTTAAGACATTATTTTTACTATTTGTATCTGGGTATTCTTTTGCGCAGGTTACTACCAGTAACGTTTCAGGTATTGTAAAAGATGCATCAAGCAACCCATTGGAAGGGGTAACAATAGTATTGCTTCATCAACCTTCAGGTACAAAATATTCAACCACCTCTAATAGGGTGGGTGCGTATGATTTTTTAAATGTTAGGATTGGTGGGCCATACAAGCTGACTGTCTCAGGTGTTGGTTTCAAGAATTTTGAGGAGTATGATATCTATGCTCCTCTAGGGTCTACTATTAACGTTGATGTAAAAATGGAGGCTGCCTCTACTACATTGGAAAATGTTGTTGTACGCGGACAACTCAATTCATTGATCAATTCGAAATCTAATGGAGCAAAGGTTACTATAGGAAGAGAAGCTTTGAACTTGACACCTACCATTGGCAGAAATGTGAATGATGTTACCAAATACAATGCCTACAGCAATGGTCGCTCTTTTGCTGGTCAGGATAGCAGGTTCAATAATTTCACTATTGATGGTGCTGTATTTAACAATGGTTTCGGATTGGGTAGTGATGCTCAAGCAGGTGGAAGAACCAATTCTACTGCAATATCTTTAGACGCATTAGATGAGTTGCAGATTAACATCACTCCTTATGATATCCGTCAATCAGGTTTTGCGGGTGCTGCCATTAATGCAGTAACAAGAAGTGGTAACAACGATTTTTCTGGTTCTGTGTTCAGATTCTGGAACAACCGTGATTTAGCAGGAACTAAAGCGGCGAGTAAAATCGACAATATCCCTGTTACTCCTTTTAATGTAGAGACAAATGGTTTCAGGGTAGGTGGACCTATCATTAAAAATAAACTCTTCTTCTTCATCAATGGTGAATTTACTAACGGGACCAACCCTGCTTTAAGCTGGGTAGCGAATCGTACTGGTGCAACAGGTAACGTATCAAGAACAACTGCTGCAGATCTAGACGATTTAAAGTCTTTCATGAAATCAAATTTTGATTATGATCTTGGCGCTATTGATAATTTTAATAATGAGTCGTTCAGTAGAAAAATGTTGGCGAGAATCGACTACAACATCAATGATATTCACAAGTTGACATTGAGATATGCCCACCATGATTCACAAAGTGATGTGCCTATCAGTAATAGTAACGCTGGTAACACTGCTGGTAATGGTAACCGTCAGAATTCAGCATTGGCCATTTCTGGTCAGAATACAGGATACATCATTGAAGATAATACCAGGTCTGCAGTCCTTGAACTCAATTCAAGTTTTAAAAACCGCGTTTCAAACCAATTTATTGCTACTTATAACAAACAGTTGGAAGATCGCGCCTACAGAACTGGCTTGTTCCCAACAGTTGATATTTTGAGTGGGGGAAGTACTTATACTTCAATTGGATTTGATCCATTTACGCCCAACAACAAGCTCAACTATGCAACACTTAACATTACTAACAATACTACTATTGTTAGAGGTAAGCACACTATCACTTTAGGGGCAGCATATGAAAACTTCAAATCAAACAATTTGTTTTTTTACGGATCTAACGGTGTATGGGTATTCAACAGCATAGCTGATTTCAAAACAGCTGCCTTAGCATTCAAGGCAAATCCAGCGCTAACAACTTCGCCTGTACCTATCGCAAGATTCAATTACAGGTATACTTTGTTACCTGACGGAAAATTACCTTGGCAGACTTTCCAAAATCAGTTCTATACTGTTTATGCACAAGATGAAGTGAAGATGACGAGTAATTTCCGTTTGGCATATGGTGTAAGATTGGACTATCTCAATATTGAAAATACAGCATCGGATTACTATAATCCATATGTAGCTTCACTTCCTTTTAGAGAGCCTTCAGGAGTTCCATTCAATATCAATACAGGAAGCATGCCTAAATCTAGGTTGTATGTTTCACCTAGATTAGGTTTCAACTGGGATGTAAAAGGTGACAAGAAAACACAAATCCGTGGAGGTTCTGGTCTATTCTTGTCGAGGTTGCCCTATGTGTTGATCAGTAATCAGTTGGGTAACAATGGTGTGAATATTGGTTTGGTAAATGCTACAGGTAATACTGCTTTAAATTTTCCATTTACTACTGATCCATCAAAATATACTCCTGCAACAACTGATATTAACAGTCTAAGAGGATATAACATCAACTATGGTGACCAAGACCTTAAGTTCCCACAAATTTGGAAGTCAAATATCGCTATTGATCAAAAATTGGGTTGGGGAGTTATTGCAACATTAGAGGCTATTTACAACAAGAACATCAACATGTTGCATTATTATGATGCTAACCTAAAGCGACCTAATGCTCAGTTTGCAGGCAATGATCAGAGAGATATATATCCAGCATTAGATTTGGCAGGTGCAGCAGCAACTACTGCAAGGTTTTTGAACCCAGGCATTGGAAATGCATTTGTGCTTACCAATAACAACGTTGGTTATTCTTACTCTGTAACTGCCAAATTAGAGAAGCCATTGACAAAAAATTTTGGTGGAGTTATTGCTTATACGCATGCTAAGGCGACTGATCTATCTTCAGTTGCAAGTACAGTTAATGCCAGTACACCAACTATTTATGGCTTGAACTATTTGAGACAAGGTTTCTCTGATAACGATTTAAGACATCGATTTATGGGCTACGTGAATTATCGCTTGAATTATGGTGGTAAATTCGGTGGAGCAACAACATTTTCTTTGGGCCTTGTTTCTGCAAGTGGATTTAAATTGTCCTATACCTATAGTAATGATGTAAACGGAGATGGACAGTTTAACGATTTAATCTACGTACCAGCAGTAGGTAATAATCTTGTTTTCCAAGAATACGCCGTAGGTACAACTACATTCACAGCTGCACAACAAGCTGAAGCGTTTAGCACCTTTATAGATGCTAATCCTTATCTATCAAAAAAACGTGGGGGCTATGCTGAGAGAAATGGAGCACAAGCGCCATGGTTAACTAGATTGGACTTTGCTATTGAGCAAGATATTTTTGTAAAGGTGGGCAAGAACGGTAAGGCAAATACTATTCGTTTCAGAGCTGACTTCCTCAATTTTGGTAATTTGTTGAATAACAATTGGGGTGTAGGTAATGTATCAACTACTCCACAACCATTGAACTACCGTGGAAGAACAGCTGCTGGTGAGCCAATTTATCGTCTAGCAACACAGATAGTTGATGGTAAAACAATATTACTTAGGGATTCATGGGTTACATCAAAAACCCTATCAGATGTATACCAGATTCAATTGGGTATTCGATACATTTTTAATAATTAAGATTTTTTGTTAGTTATCTC
>JACCDL010965819.1_pt1 | contig 12051 bp, 13 predicted proteins | sample 7441931 | NCBI WGS metagenome assembly JACCDL01 (sample SAMN15323437, study PRJNA562643) | freshwater metagenome | isolation source: river surface water | place: USA:Blue River Watershed | collected 2017-08-16 | reverse complement strand
GGTTCTGGGCCAGCTGGTTACACAGCAGCTATTTACGCTGCGCGAGCTCAATTAAAACCAATTATTTACGAAGGTTCAGTAACTGCAGGTGGAGCTCTTATGAACACTACTGAGGTAGAAAACTTTCCTGGATTTGCAACTGGTGTAATGGGACCTGAGTTAATGGAATCTATGCGTAAACAGGTTGAACGTTTTGATGCAAAGATTATTACCGATGACATCGTCTCAATGAAGTTAACTGGTGATATTAAAGAGTTAACCGATGGCTCAGGAAATACCGTTAAGACTAAATCAGTTATTTTGGCAATGGGTTCGGCATATAAAGAGATTGGTTTGCCAAATGAAAAGCGTTTATCTGGACGCGGCGTATCTTGGTGTGCCACATGTGATGGCTTCTTTTTCCGAGAGCAAATGATTGCAGTTGTGGGTGGTGGTGATTCAGCAATGGAGGAGGCAAATTTCTTAACTAAATTTGCAAGCAAGGTGGTGTTAATTCACCGTCGCGATAAATTCCGTGCTTCCAAAATTATGATTGATCGTGCAGCTGCCAATCCAAAGATTGAGTTTTTATTCAATCATGAGGTAATTGATGTATTAGGTGAAGATAAAGTGGTAGGACTTAGATTGAAAAATACCCAAACTGGTGAAGAAAGTGTTAAAGATTTCACTGGCTTATTTGTAGCTATCGGACATTTGCCTAGAAGTGAGTTAGTAAAGGGTCAAGTGGAATTGAATAATGATGGTTATGTACAGGTAGAGGGAAGAAGTACTAAAACAAAGATTCCTGGTGTCTTTGCCTGTGGTGATTTGGTTGATTTCACCTATCGCCAAGCAATTACCGCAGCTGGTTCAGGCTGCCAAGCAGCCTTAGATGCTGAGCGTTATTTAGCAGGACATTAAGCATTAAAAGTAGAATAAGCAGATAACCAAAGGAGAAAAGATGGCAACGACAAAGGTAACAACAGCTGATTTTGATTCAGTTGTTTTGAAAAGTGCAACACCAGTATTAGTTGATTTCTGGGCAGAGTGGTGTGGCCCTTGCCGTGCAGTTGGGCCAATCTTGGAAGAGATTTCAAATGAGTATGGTGATAAGTTAAAGATTGTTAAGTTAAATACCGATGAAGAGGGATCTATTGCAATGAAGTATGGAATCTCCTCGATCCCAACCATGAATGTATTTGTGGGCGGTGAGGTAGTAAAAACGATTGTTGGCGCTAAACCAAAGCCAGCATTGCTGAAAGATCTAGAAAACTTCATTAAATAACCCACTGAAAAAAGTTTTAAAGAATTTATGAGCGATCTACCAAAATTAGGTGATCGCTCCAGTGCGATTGAATTAATTTCAAACACTCTCTTAAGACTTGGTTTTATCACTGCACCATCCGATATTTTTGATGACAACTTAACTCAAGGCATAAAAGCTTTTCAGCAAGAACGAGGTTTAACGGCAACTGGTGTGATCAATGAAATCACAGCCCGTTTCTTAGAAGAGGCAAGGTTTAAATTAGGAGATCGGGTTTTAGTATTTAATGCCGCATCACTTATGCGCGGTGATGATGTAAGCAATTTACAAGATCGATTAATTCAAATGGGATTTAACTGTGGCAAGGTTGATGGTATTTATGGTGCAAAGACAGAAGGTGCGGTAAAAGAGTTTCAAAAATCTGTTGGCATTCTTACAGATGGTAGATGTGGGCCAGCAACATTGATTTCATTAATGAGACTGGTTAAAACTGTATCTGGTGGTGCGCCATCAGCCCTTAGAGAAAGCGTTAAACACTCAGTTAGATCTCCAGCATTAGCTAACAAAGTAATTGTGATTGATCCGAGTTGGGGTGGAGAATTTACCGGCGAGAGTGCAAATGGTGTTGTTGAATCAGAGGTGGTTTTTGATTTAGCTCAAAGGTTAGAGGGTAGATTAATTGCCCTTGGTGTAAATGTAGTTTTAACAAGGAGTGCCAACAATTCGCCATTAGAAAAAGATCGAATCCAGGTTGCAAACTCTGTAAGTGCCGATCTAGTGATTGCATTAAAGGTAGATAGTTACAAAAATGAGAAAGCAAATGGGGTAGCAACCTATTTTTATGGACGTGATGATAAAGGTGTTAGATCTGTAGTTGGTGAGCGATTTGCAAATTTAATTCAGCGAGAGATTTGTGCCCGAACTGATTTATTGAACTGCCACACCCATGCTAAAAGTTGGGATTTGTTGCGATTAACAACTGCGCCAACCATAAGAATTGATTTGGGATACCTTTCAAACCCCCAAGATGCCAAGCGATTAGCAACTGCAGCTTTTAGGGATCAACTAGCGGAGGCGATGATTGTGGCGATTCAGCGGCTTTACTTATCAGCAGAAGATGATGCTAAGACCGGCACTTTAAAAATTTCTGATCTGCGTAGGGCAGGTCTTCGTAACTAGTTTTACCAAAGCAACTGATATGGCAAACTTGGTTAATGGAATCGGGTAGAAATCTAAGAGTAGTTAAGTCAGATTCACCTGTTCGAGTTCACACTGGAAAGCCAGAAAACCTGCCCGAGCGATTAGCAAACCGCGCACTTGGCATGAAAGCAAGTGAGATTAGAGCTTTGTTTGCAGTCGCAAGTAGGCCTGAGATTGTTTCTTTAGCTGGTGGAATGCCAAATCTCTCTGCTCTTCCAATGGAGATGATGGCTTCAGTTACGCAGAAATTAATTTTAGAAAATGGTGCTGAGGCATTGCAGTATGGTTCAGGACAAGGTCATCCAAAATTGCGTGAACAAATTTGTGATGTAATGGCGTTAGAGGGAATTAAAGCCCATCCTGATGATGTAGTTATTACTACCGGATCACAACAAGCACTGGATTTAATCTCTCGAATCTTTATTGATCCAAATGATGTGGTCTTAGTTGAAGCACCATCTTATGTTGGTGCACTTGGTACCTTTAAGCAGTATGAAGCACAGGTTGTTCATGTGGCCATGGATCAAGATGGATTGATTCCATCAGCTTTACAGGAGGCTATAACTACAACAAAAGCTGCTGGACGAAAGATAAAGTTCTTATACCTAATTCCAAACTATCAAAATCCAGCAGGAGTTTTACTGCCAGCTGATAGGCGTACTGAAATTTTAGATATCTGTCGTCAGGAGCAAATTCTGGTGGTTGAAGATAATCCGTATGGCTTACTTGGTTTTGATAAACCATCGCCAAATGCAATGCGAGCGAGCGATTCGGAAAACGTCATTTATTTAGGAACTTTTTCAAAAACTATTGCGCCAGGACTTCGAATTGGTTGGGCTCTTGTTCCACAGTCATTAAAGGAAAAAATGGTGATTGCATCTGAATCTTCAATACTTTGCCCTTCAAACTTTACGCAACTTGTAATCTCAAGTTATTTGGCTAATCAACCATGGCGAGATCAAATTGCATCATTTGCTAAGTTGTATAAGGATCGGCGTGATGCAACCCTTGCTGCTTTAGATAAATATTTTCCAAAGAGTGCCACTTGGACAAAACCTGGTGGTGGGTTTTATATCTGGGTCACGCTGCCACCTGAGATAGATACAAACGCATTAGTTCCAAAAGCGATTGCTGCCAAAGTGGCCTATGTGCCTGGAACCGCCTTTTATGCTGATGGTTTTGGCTCTTGGTCATTGCGAATCTCTTTCTGCCACCCAACGCCAGAGCGCATAACTGAGGGCATTAAATCGCTAGCTGGTGTAATAAAAACCGAGATGGAATCTCGACAGATTAATTAAAAACTTCTTTTTGTATTAAAGCCTCTTCTAGTTGATCAGTGGCTGCTTTAGCAGCTGCTCTTGTTATATGAGATGCATCTCGATAAACAATAAAGTTTTCCTTAACTGCAAAACAGGTTTTGTCGCAAAACCATTTATAAGGATCAATTTTTATCAACCTTTCATATACCGCGTTTGGGGATCTATTAATTTGACTGCAATATTTGATTGAGTTATGAGATAAGCACCTTGGTATGTTTTTAACCGGCTTAGGTGTGTCGGCTAGATAAACCATATTATTTACATAACCTTGTAATTGCTGGTGTAACTCTTGTTGGGTTTGTAGGTAGTAAAAATCTTTCGAATTCACCTTAGAATTAAGGTTGTAATGAGTAAAAGCGCTAGCTATTAAAATCTCAGGCTTTATTTCCTTAATTCTCGATATGGAATTGTTTTGCCACTTTCGACACTCCTGTTCGTTGTAGGATCCGCGATTTGAGATTGGAAGTTTTAAAGCAGAGCAAGCTGATTTTGTTAGAGAAATCAAGCGATAGCCTTGTCGCTTAGCTATCTCTTCAACAGCATCAAACCATTGTGCGGCGTGTGAGTCTCCAAATAAAACCATTGTCTTGATAGAGGTTAAATCTCCATATAAACACTCTTTTGATGCTTGAACTCCCCAGTTAACATGACAGCCATCGCTGTGAATTACTGGCAAAGATGTAACCTCTGATAACTGAAGATTTAGATTCTTTTCTTTAATGGAGATATTTGTTGTATGGGTATTTAAAATGAGTGAACCAAGTAAAACTAGGCAGGCAGTTGTGGCCACAAGGGTTAAAAAGGTTTTAGGTAAATCTATTTTTGAGTATCTAAATGGTTGTTCGATAAAGCGGTGGGTTAACTCTGCTAAAAGTATGGTGGTTGCAATTGCAATAAGTTTCTCACTTAACTCAATTGGTCTTTCTAAAACTAATGCCGGGACGGCAAGTACTGGCCAATGCCATAGGTATAGCGGATAGGAGATTGCCCCTAGGTGTTGCATAAATTTGTTATTTAACGCTTTTTTAAAGAAAACTGGCCAGTCCCCGATTGAAGTAATGAGTAAAAAGCTCCCTAAAACAGGGATTAGGGCTAAATAGCCCGGAAATACACTCTCTGAGGTAAGAATGTAGGCTGCCCAAATAATAAGCAGCGCTCCTGAAATTGCGCAGAGCTTATAAATTAATTTATTCAATGCTGGATGATTTTTTGGAATAAAAACAATCAATGCACCGGCTGCCAATTCCCACGCCCTGGTATGAAGTGAGTAAAAGGAAAAAATTGGTGAATCAGATGTTTGAATAATTGAGAAAGCTAAAGAAATAACAAAGAGTGTAAGAATTGCAATTTTGACCGCTTTCATTCCAAGTTTTGCAAAGATCAAAATAAAAAATGGCCAGATTAGGTAAAACTGTTCTTCAATGGCAAGTGACCAGTAGTGAATAAAGGGTGAGGCAGCCTCACCTAAGTTTTGATAATCGTTTTCCCATATTGCAAAGGCGTAATTGGAAAGCAGGAGTGATACTGCAATCACATCTTTTCCTAGTTGATATCGATCCATAGGTGGCAACAAGATGTAGCAGGTTAATGCGGTGGCCAATAAAACTAAGGCTGAGGCGGGTAGAAGCCTTTTAATCCGCCGGTGATAAAAATTGCTTAAACTTAAACTACCCTTTATTGAAATCTCTTTGATGATCAAATTTGTAATCAAATAACCTGAGATCACATAAAAGATATCTACGCCAATAAATCCACCTGGTATGAAATCTGCGTGATAAACAATTACTAATATGACCGCCAGTGCCCGCAGCCCCTGGATCTCTAAAATTTTTGTCATAGATTTATCTTTGATTTATCCTTTTATTGAGATGAGTTATCTTGAAAATTATCTTAAGATTTTTTTAAAATCTTGTTATTTATTCTCTCTAAATCCTCAACAGTTGCAAACTCTATTACGATCTTGCCCTTTTGTTTTCCTAATTCAACACTTACTCTGGTATCTAGGTGATCTGCTAGTTGATCTGAAATCTGCTTTAGTTTTGGCGCAATAATCTTGCCACTTCTTAATGAACCTGCTTTTACCTTGGCGCCTCCCGTGGCAACAATCTCCTCAACTGCTCTAACTGTTAATCCTTCGGCCACTATTTTGTTGGCTAAATTTTCAATCTCTTTTTCATCTGTTAAAGATAAAAGTGCCCTGGCATGACCTGCTGAGATAACTCCTGCTGCAACCTTTCGCTGCACAGATGGAGGTAGATTTAATAGGCGCATCGTATTAGTGATCGCAGGCCTAGATTTACTTAATTTAGCTGCTAATTCATCATGTGTGTAGGAAAAATCAGTTAATAGTTGTTGATAAGCCGCACCCTCTTCTAGTGGGTTTAGTTGACTGCGATGGATGTTTTCAATTAACGCCTCTCGAAGTAACTGATCATCAGTAGTTTGTCTAATTATTACTGGAATACTTTTTAAGCCAGCTAGTTTGGCGGCGCGGAATCTGCGCTCTCCCATTATTAATTGATACTTACCATTTCCAATTGATCTAACAACTGGTGGTTGAAGTAATCCAACCTCTTTAATGGATAGCGCTAACTCAGTTAATAACTCCTCATCAAATACTGTTCTTGGTTGCTTTGGATTAGCGCTAATGTCATTTAAATCAATCTCATCTCGATTAGCAGTAACTACTCCGCTTGAAGTTTTAATCTCAGTTGGCATTACCGAGGTTGGAATTAATGCATCTAAACCTCTACCTAAACCACCTTTGCGAGTACTCATTAAGCGCTCTCGTTTTTAACATTAATTGGCGCACCACCACGGTTTGCAATCTCTCTTGCCACTGACATATATGCAATTGCGCCAGGACTTGAAGCATCATATGTCATAACAGTTTGACCATATGAAGGAGCTTCAGAAACTCTAACCGCCCTTGGTATTGGAATATTTATTAACTGGGTAGGAAAATGTTTTTTAACATTATCTGCTACATCATTTGCCAATCTAGTTCTGCCATCAAACATAGTTAAAACTATGGTTGTTAATGAGATCTTAGGATTTAATCTCTTTTGTACCTCACCTAAAGTTTGTAATAGTAAAGACAATCCCTCTAGCGAGTAGTACTCACATTGAATTGGAACTAACACTTCATCTGCTGCAGCTAGTGCGTTAATAGTTAACAAACCTAAACTTGGTGGACAATCAATAAATACATAATCAAATCTTTGGCCAGCATTTTGTTTTGCTAACAAATAAGTTTGTAATGCTGCTTGTAATCTAAACTCTCTTGCAACTGTAGGTACAAGTTGAATTTCTGCTCCTGCTAAATCAGAGTTTGCTGCCACAGCCTCTAAATATGGAAAGCCGGCAACCTTTACTGCAACATTTGCAATTGGTAAATCATTAATTAAAACATCATAAATTCCACCATTTGCACTTCGATCAATTCCAAATGCGGTGGAGGCGTTTCCTTGTGGATCTAAATCAATAACCAAAACCTTTAAGCCACCCATGGATAGGGCGGCGGCAATATTTACCGCAGAGGTGGTTTTCCCTACCCCGCCTTTTTGATTGGCAACGGTGAAGATCCGAGTCTTTAATGGGGCCACCATTGGCTCCTTTAGCCGGCGCACCCCAATAACTGGCCTGCCCCCAACAACTGGTTGAGAATTTGTTTCATGTGAAACATCATCTGCCCTCATGGGGCGAAGTTAAGCACCCTTACTCACCTCAACCACCCTTGCCACAGGCAGATTGGGTAGTGATATTTCATGGATTTTTGCAGAGGCACCCTTTTTGAGCTTGGTGGAGGCAAGCTCATCTGCTGCACCCTCACCCTTTATGGCCAATAGGTGACCACCTCTTGGGATCATGTGCCAGCTGATCTGGATTAACTTCTCAAGGGGGGCAACCGCCCTGGCGGTAACCACCTCAAACTGCTTTTTGACTGTTTCGGCCCGACCCCTAACTACCTCAACTGGAATCTCAAGTTGGGAAACCACCTCATTTAAAAAATCTACCCGCCGCTGCAAGGGCTCAATTAGGGTTACCTTTAAATCAGGCCTAGCAAGGGCGATCACAATTCCGGGAAGTCCTGCCCCTGAGCCAATATCGGCCAGCCGCACACCCTCTTGAATAATGGTGGTGATTGGGATGCAGTTTGCAATATGACGCTCCCAGATCCGATCCCCCTCTTTGGGGCCTATTAAGCCACGTTCAATCCCAGCAGTTTCAAGCAGGGTTGCGTATGCCTGGATCTTTCCCTGGTTTTGACCAAAAAAGGCTAGTAACTCAGGGGTTGGTTTCACGTGAAACCTTAGGCAGGAAGAACCACCACGCAGCGATCTGGATCTTCACCCTCAGATTCACTGGTTAGGCCAATCTCTTGGATGGTGTCATGGACAACCTTACGTTCAAAGGCGTTCATTGGCCGAAGCTTTATCGCCTCCCCTGTGGACTTAACCTCTTCAGCGGTCTCCTTTGCCAATTGAGCTAACTCAGCCTTTTTATCACTTCTAAAGTTGTCGATATCTAGCATCAATCTGCTGCGCTCGCCCAGTGAGGTTTGAACAGCAAGCCGGGTTAACTCCTGTAGTGAATCTAAGACCTCACCACGTCCGCCAACTAGGTGGGAGAGTTTTCCGCCAGCAATCGCTAGTGCTGCTCGATCATTTTCAACATCAATATCAATATCTCCATCAAGATCTGCGATATCTAGTAGCCCCTCTAAATAATCAGCTGCCACATCCCCCTCTTCTTCAAGTTGGGCGATCAAACTCTTCTTCTCAACTGACTTATCACTTTTTACTTCGCTCATTTCTCCTCCAAAGTGTAATTTATACTGATTTGATAGTTTTTGTACTAATTTGTGCGATTTTCCTACTTGCGCTTCTTCTTTCGTTTTTTATCTCGTTTAGGTTGGTTTCGTTGTCCACCCTGTCCTGGTTGCTCTTCAATTATTGTGGTGCCATCTGGGTTATTACTTTTTTCATCAAGTAATCCCTTTGCTGCCTTCTTTTTCTGCAACTCTTCATATGCTGGAGATCCTGGAGCTGGATTTCGTTTAATTACGTAGTACTGCTGGCCCCAAGTCCAAAGGTTTGTAGTTGACCAGTAAATCAAAACTCCAATTGGAAAGTTAACACCAGTTACTGCAAAAATAATTGGGAATAAATACAACATAATTTTTTGCTGTTGCAACATCATGTTATTTGATGTGTCCATCTTTGGCATTCCCTTAACCATCAATTGACGTTGGGTGGTGAAGGTGGTGGCTGACATAAAAATAATCAAGACAATTGCAATTGCTTTGGTAGTGAAATCACTTGAACCTAAAAATGTGCCAGAAAGTGGGGCACCAAAAAAATTGGCCTCTCGTGCTGAAACCAAGTACTCACCCTTTAACAACCCGCGAGGTTGGTTTTGGCTAATACTGTTTAACACCCAAAAGAGAGCAAAAAAGATTGGGGCTTGGGCAAGGATAGGAAAACAAGAGGCGAGTGGGTTCGTTTTATGTTCTTTGTAGAGCTTCATCATCTCTTCAGATTGTTTTTGTCGATCATCTTTATACTTCTTCTGAATCGCCTTCATGTGTGGTTGTAGGGCGGTAAGTGCTCGTTGTGATTTAATCTGTTTTACAAAGAGTGGAATAAGAATAATTCGTATCAAAATAACCAGCGCGATAATGCCGACTACCCATTGCAAATCAGGGTTGTTAGTAAAAGCTAAAAGATCATGGAAGGTGACTAATACCCAAGAAACTGCTGTATATAAGCCATTTAAAATAGCATCCACTAACTCATCTGCCTTTCTCTAATTACCGCTACTGCTTGTTTAGATGGGTAATCCACTCCGCCGTATGAAAATGGATTACATCTAACAAATCGATAGATCCCCATAAACAATCCCTTAATCCCAAACTCGGCAATCGCTAACTCGGTATAGGTAGAACAGGATGGGTAGTACTTACAGCGGGGGGCAAATAAAGGTGAAATATATTTTTGGTAAGCCTTGATTGGTAGGGTTAAAACAAATCTCATTTTTCAACCTTATTGTTTTGATTTGAAAACTTTAATAATGTTTTTTCAACTAGTTGGCAAACCTCTGTTGTGTAATCATTTTGAACTTTTAACACCCTAACTACAATCATTAGACCATTTGGTAGGGAAGGTATATGGGGTGCAAAGTTGTGGCGGAGTTTTCTAGTAACTAAATGGCGGGTAACTGACCCACCAATAGATCTATTAACAATAAAGCCAATCTTTGGTTGATCGGTTTTAGCTAGGTTTGCATATAAAACTAAGTTTGGGGTAGAAAAGCGAGCGCCGGTTTTGGTGATGAGATTAAAATCTGATCCAGCCCGAAGCCGGTTTGGTTTAGGTAACACGGGTTAAATTAGTTAACTTAGGCAGAGATTTTGGCTCGGCCTTTTGCGCGGCGAGCTGATAAAACACCTCGTCCACCACGTGTGGCCATGCGGGCACGGAAACCATGTTTTTTAGCCCGTTTACGAACATTGGGCTGGAAGGTGCGCTTCATAAATCTCTCCTAAAATTATTGATTTTCCCGTTTAAGGGCCTCAGCGGTATGGGTGGTAAGGGTAGGGGCTGGGGACAAGATGGGTCAAACCGGTCCCTGACTACCTTTGGCTAGGGGGTTAGTGTGGATAACCACTTGCAATCCTGAGAGATAACACCTATCTTCGCCCTCTATCCACAGATTTTCCCCTCTATGGCTAGAAATTGAAGTTTAAAGGACAGGTTTAGACCACAGCCTGTGGATAACTTTGTGGGTAACTTTTTAGGGCTTTTGGCCAGGATTAAGGGTAGGTAGATGGCAACTCTTGCGCAGGTAGATCTACAAAAACTCTGGGATCAGGTGGTCTCATCTGTTTCCACACCTCAATACAACGCATTTTTATCTAGAACCAAACCACTTGGTTTACTACCAGGAGATGATGGTTCAAATCTTTTACTGTCAGCACCCGACCTTTTCACTAAAGATGTTTTAGAGACCAGGCTTCGCGCCATCCTAACTGAAGAGCTAACCAACCAGTTGGGTGAAAAGATAAATATTGCAGTAACTGTTACTACTGATGGTAAGGGTGAAAATCAAGAGAGTGCCCAATTGGTAGATGAGGGTTTTTCTGAATTGCCAGTTGAGGTAAAGGGTGGCACTGGTAGAAACTCAACCTCCTTAAATACCAATGAGAGTGCACAATTAAACCCAAGATATATTTTTGAAACCTTTGTTATTGGAGCATCAAATCGATTTGCGCATGCAGCAGCTGTTGCAGTTGCTGAGGCCCCAGCAAAGGCTTATAACCCGCTGTTTATTTACGGTGATTCAGGTTTAGGTAAAACCCACCTTTTACACGCAATTGGTGCTTATGCCAAGGAGTTATATGGCTCAGTTCGAGTTCGTTATGTCTCATCTGAGGAGTTTACAAATGACTTTATTAACTCAATTCGTGATGATAAAGCATCAGTTTTCCAAAAGCGCTACCGTGATTTAGATATTTTATTAGTGGATGATATTCAGTTTTTAGAAAATAAAGAACGAACCCAAGAGGAGTTCTTCCACACCTTTAACACTTTGTATAACGCTAATAAGCAGATTGTTATCTCAAGTGACCGCCCGCCCAAACAATTAACCACTTTAGAAGATCGCTTGCGCTCTCGTTTTGAGTGGGGATTAATAACCGATATTCAACCACCAGAGCTAGAAACTCGAATTGCAATCCTTCGTAAAAAAGCTGCGCAGGATAAATTAAACGCACCTGATGATGTTTTGGAGTACATCGCTAGCAAGATTTCAACCAACATCCGTGAGTTAGAGGGTGCTTTAATTCGTGTTACTGCATTTGCCTCTTTAAATAGACAAGGTGTTGACCTGTCGCTAGCTGAGATTGTTTTGAAGGATTTGATTCCAGAGGAGGGTGGGCCAGAAATTACTGGACCAACTATCATGGCTCAAACCGCCTCCTACTTCTCATTAACAGTTGATGATCTTTGTGGCACCTCCCGGTCTCGGGTCTTAGTTAATGCTCGCCAAATTGCTATGTATTTGTGTCGGGAGATGACCGAGCTCTCCTTGCCAAAGATCGGACAGGCTTTTGGGGGGCGTGATCACACAACTGTGATGCATGCTGATCGAAAGATCAGGCAGTTGATGGCGGAGAGGCGCTCGATTTATAACCAGGTAACTGAGTTAACCAACCGGATTAAGCAGCAATCTAAAAAGTAAGGTTTTAGTACAACTAAATATTGAAAAGTTCTCCCCAACCTAATACCC
>JACCDL010473136.1_pt1 | contig 12055 bp, 10 predicted proteins | sample 7441931 | NCBI WGS metagenome assembly JACCDL01 (sample SAMN15323437, study PRJNA562643) | freshwater metagenome | isolation source: river surface water | place: USA:Blue River Watershed | collected 2017-08-16 | reverse complement strand
GGTGGGTCTCGGTCGTCAGGCGCAGGTCCGGGCGCAGGGTCAGGGTCAGGGCGGCGAACACCACGCCCAGCCCGAGCAGGGCCGAGCCGTTGTGGGTCACTTCGAAAAATCCTTGGGCGATGTCGGACGCAAAGGTCCGCAGGCCCAGACTGATCTTCTCGAACGCTGTCATGGCACTTCCTTTCTACAGGCGGGGCCGGGCGGGGTAGGCGGGTAGCCTGGGCGCCAGGTCTCGTCGTGACGGGTACGTGGCCAGGATGCGGGCCCCCGGGGTGGGGCCGTCCGCAGGAGCCTGGCGTCGCCGGGGTCGGCAGCGGGTCTCGATCGGACCCTCGGGGGGCTGCCCCCGAAGTCGGCCGGATTCTAGGAGGGGCTTTAATAACCCGTCAATAATAACGGCTTCATCCTTTATTCCTGGTTTGCAATGAAGCGCCCGAGGGTCGGGGGGTTCATGCACAGGGCCCCACCGAGCGGTTTCGCGGCGAAAATACCGGATTACCCTCCCAGCCAGACCGCCCCGATGCGGTCGACATCAGACTCCTGTGACCCAAGCCACGCCCAAGCCCTCCGACCTCCCCGCCCTGGACGCCCTGACCGGTGGGGCCTTCACCGCCCCGACCTCCGGGGAGCGCGCCGCTCGCCTGCGCGACTGGCTGGCCAGCGAGCCTGCCACCGATCTCCTGCATCAGGTCTACCGGGAACTGAGCAGCCGGGACAAGGGGGCCGCGCGTCAGCTGCGCGAGCGGCTGGATGAGATCAAGCGTGCCAAGGGCCAGGAGTCCATCGCCGCCGACTGGGCGGCCAAGGCCCAGGCGCTGCTGGACCAGGCCAAGCTCAACCTGGCCGATGCCCTGGCCTGGCAGCGCGACGCCGCCAAGGCGGGATCCCCTCTGAGCCGTGAGCCACTGGCCGACCTGCAGGCGCGCCTGGCCGACCGGGTGCGGGCCATCGAAGATTTGCAGCACCGAGCCCAGGTCCAGCGCGAAGCCGCGGTCTTGCTGGCCCAACGCATCGAGGTGCTCTCCCTCAAGCCCTGGCGCGACGCGCTGGGCGCAGCCGAAGCCCTGCGTACCGACGTTCCCGACTGGCAGTCTCAGGCCCAGGCCTTGACCCAGGAGGGCGGCTGGCCCAGTGTGGACGCGCGCTTTCCGCCCCTGCTGGACGCGTCGCGCCAGCAGCTGCAGCTGGTCTGGGACGCTTTCCAGTCAGCCCTGGCCCAGGCCGCAGCGGCTGACACCGACCCCACCGCACCGCTGCCGCCGGTGCCGGCCTGGGCCGACGAGCTGCGCGCCGCACGCGGCCTGCCGGTCGAGGCGTCCCCCGCCCGTCCCGCCCGCGCCCAACCCGACCCGCAACAACGCGCCGCTGCCGAAGCGGCGGTCCGGGCCGCCCTGACCAAGGTCGAACAGGAGGTGGGGCAGGGCCATGGCAAGGCCAGCGCAGGGGCTGCCTCGGCCCTGCGCCAGGCGCTGAAGGAACACGGCAAGCGCATCGACCCGAAGCTGGAGCAACAGGCCCATGCCGCCCTGGCGGCCGCGGGCGAGATGGAGGGCTGGCAGCGCTGGCGCACTGACCAGTTGCGTCAGGAGCTGGTGACCCAGGCGGAGGCCCTGTTCGAAACGGCACCGGCGCCTCAGGGCGCTGCACCCGAAGGCGCAGACGCGGTGCGCAAGCCCCGCTACGGCGGCCGCAAGATGCAGGAGCAGCTTCGTACCCTGCGTGAGCGCTGGAAACAGCTGGACCAGGGCGGCGCGCCCAATCACGCGCTCTGGAAACGCTTTGACGAGGCCTGCAACCAGGCCTACAAGGTGGTCGAGGTGTGGCTGGATAAGGTCAAGTCGGAGGCCGCTGAACATCGCGGTCGCCGCATGGCCTTGATCGACGAGGTCAAGGCCTGGGCTGACGCTCACCCCACCGCCGAGGGCGGCGATTGGAAAGGCTTTGCCCGCGGTCTGCACCAGCTCGAGGCGCGCTGGCGAGAAGCGGGGCACCTCAGCGAGAAGGCCTTCGCTGAAATCCAGCCGCTCTGGAAGCAGGCCTTGCAGGTGGCCGAGGCCCCGCTGCTGGCTGCGCAAAAGCTGAGTCTGGAACGCCGTCACGCGATGATCGATGAGGCCGTCGCGCTGGGCGCCGCGCCGCAACTGCGTATCGACGCGGTCAAGGCGCTGCAGCAACGCTGGCAGGCTGAGGCTCAGTCCGTCCCCCTGGACCGCAAGCAGGAGCAGAAGCTGTGGGACGCGTTCCGCAAGCCGCTGGACGACGCTTTCAACCGCAAGGGCCAGGAACGCGATCGTGCCGCCTCGGCGCTGAGTGAACGTGATCGCCAGGTGCTGGAGGCCTCGCGTGCCGTAGAGGCCGCCAATGCATCGGGCGATGCCCAGAAGATCCGCGCCGCCTTGGCCAACCTGGAGGCCGCCTTGCGCGGTCAAGCCCAGGCCCGTGATGCGGCGGCCCGTGCAGACGCTGAGGCCAAGGCCGATGCGCCGGCGGCGGGTGCCGCCACCGCGCCCGAGGCGCAGCAGGCCTCGTCGGCTGCTGACGACACCGGAGCAAGCGTGTCGCCGCCGAGCGGCGAAGGCGAGGCGGTGGCTGGGGTCCCCGCTGTGGCCCCGAAGCCGGCGCCCAAGCCCGTGGTGGCACGCCGTGGTGACGACCGTCCTGGCATGAAGCGCGACGAACCGGCGCAGGCCGCGCGCGGTGGACGGCCAGGGGATCGGCGCCCGGGCGCGCCCGCAGCGCGCATGGGTGAGCGCGATTCAGGACGAGGCCCGGGTGGGCGTGGTCGCCCGGGTGATCGCGAGGATCGCGAAGACCGCGGACCGCGCCTGGGTGATGTGGCCTTCCGCGCGCAGCGCGAGGCCATGGAGCATGCCCAGTCCACTCTGCGCAAGCTGGCCGCGCAGGCCCACGGCGAGGCGCTCACGCAACTGATGTCGGCCTGGGAGCAGCGCGCCGGAGACCAGGTCCCGAGCCAGAGCGAACTGGGCAAGTCGGTCACGCCCGCAGTGCGGGGCAGCTGGGTGCAGGCGATTTCAGCGGCGCCGGGCGGTGACCCGTCCGAGTCCCTGCTGCGCCTGGAGATGGCTTCGCAGGTGCCCACGCCTGCCGAACACCTGGCGGCCCGACGCGCCTTGCAGCTACAGCTGCTCACGCGCCGCCACGACCCTGCGCCCGAGCAGACCTGGGGGCAGGACACCGCCCGGGTCCTCGCCAGCGCCCACCAGCCTGCGGTCGCACGCCGGCTGCAGGGCGTGCTCAAGGCCCTGCTGCGGGCCTGAAGAAGCTGTCGAACAGGGGCGTGAGCGCCGGGAATTCGGCTGTGAAGCGTTCGCGCTGCACAAAGTAGCCCTCGCAGGCCACGGCGAAGAACTCGTCGATGGCCTGCGCCCCATACGGGTCCAGCCAGGTCGGTTCACCGCCGAAGCGCTCGGCCACGATCACTCGCTCTCGGAAGGCCTCGTAGTCGCGCGCCAAGACCTCCTGCCACGCGCGCCGTACGGCGCGCGAGGGCAGGGGCGGGCAGCCGTCGGGTTCGCCATCGCGCATGTCCAGCTTGTGCACGAACTCGTGGATCACGACGTTGTAGCCCTCGCCAGCCCGGGTGCCGGCTTCAAGCACATCGTGCCAACTGAGCATCACCGGGCCTTGTTCCATGGCCTCGCCGGCCAGCACTTCGTCGTAGGCGTGGACCACACCGGTGTCGTCGACGTGGGTACGCCGCGCCACGACCTCGTCGGGATGAACCACGATGCCCACGAAATCGTCATACCAGTGCAGACCCAGATGCAGCACCGGCAGGACCGCCTGCGCCGCGATGGACAGGGCCATCTCGTCGGTGATCACGAGGCCTTGCGCGCCATGGAATTCCTTGTCCTGCAGAAAGCGGGCGGACAAGACGCGCAGCTGCGCCAGCTCCGCGTCGGGTCTTTGGGCCAGAAAGGGGTAGCGGGCGAGCACCGCGTCCCAGAGCGCCTGCGGAAGGGGCGGCGCCTCGCGCCGCTTGCGCCACCACCCGAGCATCACGCGGGCAAGTCGATGCGATCGAAGGTGCCTGCAGCATCCAGCCGCAGCACCTGCTGTCGGGGTGGCTGCGCCTGGGCGTCCCAGTCGGAGAGCACGATGCGCTGACGCCCGTCGCCCAGGTCGTGCTGGGCGGGCCGGTGGGTGTGGCCGTGGACCATCACCGCTGCATCGGCGGTGTCCAGCCACTGGCGGGCCATCGACGGATCGACATCGGTTTCATCGGCTGCGCCGGAGTGGCGGGCCTCACTGGCCTGCCGCATCTGCCGGGCCAGGGCCTCGCGCTCGGCCAACGGCCTTTGCAGGAATGAAGCGATCCAGGACGGTGCGCGCACCTGCTCTCGAAAGGCGAGGTACGCGGTATCGGACAGGCACAGCGCGTCGCCGTGCGTGAGCAGCCAGCGGCGTGTGCCAAAGGCCAGCACGGTGGGATCGGCCAGCAAGGTGAAGCCGCAGGCGCGCGCCAGTTCTGGGCCCACCAGGAAGTCTCGGTTGCCGTGCAGGAAATGAAGCGGGCGCCGTGCGCCGGCTGCCTGCAGCACCTCGGCACAGTCGGCCGCGAAGCCGGGCGTGTTGATGGCGTCATCGCCGACCCAGGCTTCGAACAGATCGCCCAGGATGAAGACTGCGTCGGCGGACGTGGTTTCCAGATGACGGCGCCAGGCCGCGAAGGTGGCCGGGTCGTCCGGGTGCAGATGGATGTCGGACAGCAGGTCGACGCAGCGCCAATGCGGCCCGGCCTGAATGGCCGGGACGGGGTGGAGCGCTGTCGTGCGTCCCACCCAGGGTCAGGCCAGGACGGCCTTCTCGATCACGACGGCCTGCTGGGGCACGTCGTCATGGAAGCCGCTGCGGCCCGTGGCCACGCCCTCGAGGCGGTCGACGATGTCGGTGCCGGAGACCACCTTGCCGAACACCGCATAGCCCCAGCCTTGCATGCTGGGAGCGGTGTGATTGAGGAAGCCGTTGTTCGTGGTGTTGATGAAGAACTGCGCGGTGGCCGAGTGCGGGTCGTTGGTACGGGCCATGGCGACGGTGTACTTGTCGTTCTTCAGGCCGTTGTTCGCCTCGTTCTGGATCGGGGCCAGGGTGGACTTCTGTTTCATGCCGGCGTCGAAGCCGCCGCCCTGGATCATGAACTTGGGGATGACACGGTGGAAGATGGTGCCGTCGTAGTGGCCGCTCTTGACGTAGGCCAGGAAGTTCTCGGTGGATTGAGGCGCTTTCTCGGCGTCGAGCTCGAGGATGATGACGCCGTGTCCGGTGATGTGCAGTTCGACCTTGGGATTGCTCATGGTTTTTCCTATTTGAAAGCTGGGATTCAGGGGAGGATCGTGGCCGACTGGATCACCACCGGGGTGCGCGGCACGTCAGAGGGGAAGGGGCCGCCAGGGCCGGTGGGCTGGGACTTGATGCGCGCCACGACGTCTATGCCGGTCACGACCTTGCCGAAGACAACATAGCCGTAGCCCTGCATCGTGGGGGCGGTGTGGTCCAGGAAGGCGTTGTCCTTCACGTTGATGAAGAACTGCGCGCTGGCCGAATTCGGGTCCATGGTGCGGGCCATGGCCAGCGTGCCGACGACGTTGCGCGGACCGCCGCGCGCCAGCGCCTCGCGACCCTCATGGGGGATCGGGGCGCGTGTGGGCTTTTGCGCGTAGCGCGTGTCGTAGCCACCGCCCTGGATCATGAAGTTGTCGATGACGCGGTGGAAGATGGTGCCGTCGTAGTGCTTGTCACGCACGTACTGCAGGAAGTTCTCCACGGTCTTGGGGGCTTTGTCGGGGTAGACCTCCACCACGATGTCACCCGCCGAGGTGGCGAGCTTCACGCGGGGGGCAGGCGCCGTACCCGGCGCAGGGGCCTGCGCGACACCCGAGGCGGGGGCCTGTGCCAACGCGGGCAGGGCCAGGGTGCAGGCCAGGGTCAGGGTGACGGCCAAGCGGCGGGATAGGGGTAGCGGTGTGGTGGGCATGCGGGAGCTTTGAAAAAGAAGTGCGGTCGTGGCTTCAGCGAGGCGCCGGGGCTGCAGGTGCTGGCGCGCTGGCACCCGCCCGGCCGCGGGGGGGCACGGTGGTGGCCTCGATCAGGCTGCGCGCGGCGGTGAGCTTGCGGCCGGCGCTGGCCAGGGTGGGCTCGAGCTGTCTGGCGCGGCTCCAGGATTGCACGGCCAGCCGCAGCAGGATGTCACCCAGGTTGTCGTGCGCAGTGGCGTACGTCGGGTTGGCGCGCAGGGCCGCCTCCAGGGCGGCACGCGCGGGCTCGAGCTCGTTGCGTGCGGCATGCAGCACCGCGAGGTTGTTGTGCGGCTCGGGCAGCTCCGGGTACTCGCGCGTGAGTTGCTGGTAGGCAGCGATCGCATCGTCGGTGCGTCCGGCATCGGCCAGCGCCTGCGCGCGCAGGAACTGCAGTTGCGGGTCGCGCGGGCGCGCAGCCAGGAGTTGGTCGGCGCGGGTCAGGGCCTCGGCGGAGCGACCGGCGCGCAGCATCTGGGCGATGGGGGTGTAGTCGTCGGTGGCCTGGGTCGCGGACACCTGCGCGAAAGCGGTGCAGCAGGCTAATAGGGCCAGGGCAGTCACTGCCTGGCGCGTGCGGGCGAGGGGGGGCGGCGTGCGGCCTGGGGTCATCTGGGGTCGTTCGCGGGGACGGATCACAGGGGGCGGACCGCTCAGGCGCGGGCTTTATACTGCGGGCGATTGTAGCCGTGGCCCCTTTAGAGGGCCGCCGCCCGCCCACAGCGTCCCCATGATCTCCCACGACCGCCCACCCCGTGTGGCTCACCGCTCCGCATGAGCCTGCGCATCTACAACACGCTGTCGCGCGCGGTCGAGCCGTTCAGCCCGCTGGAGCCCGGGCATGTGCGGATGTACGTCTGCGGCATCACCGTCTACGACTTGTGCCATGTGGGCCACGCCCGGGCCAACGTGGCCTTCGATGTGGTGCAGCGCTGGCTGCGCACCAGCGGCTTGCGCGTGACCTTCGTGCGCAACATCACCGACATCGACGACAAGATCATTCGCCGCGCCCTTGAAAATGGCGAGACGGTGCGCGCGCTGACCGACCGCATGATCGCCCAGATGTACCTCGACTTCGACGCGCTGGGCATCGAGCGTCCTACGCATGATCCGCGCGCCACCGACTACGTGCCTCAGATGCTGGACATCGTGCGCACGCTGGAGGGCAAGCAACTGGCCTATCGCACGCCCTCGGGCGACGTGAACTATGCGGTGCGGCGCTTCCCCGGCTACGGCAAGCTCTCGGGCAAGTCGCTCGATGAACTGCATGCCGGCGAGCGCGTCGCGGTGCAGGAGGGCAAGGACGACCCCTTGGATTTCGTGCTCTGGAAAGCTGCCAAGCCCACCGAGCCCGCCGACGCCAAATGGGACAGCGACTACGGCCCGGGCCGCCCGGGTTGGCACATCGAGTGCTCGGCGATGGCCTGCGCTCTGCTGGGGCAAACCTTCGACATTCACGGCGGCGGGGCCGACCTGGCCTTTCCGCACCACGAGAACGAGATTGCCCAGAGCGAGGGCGCGAGCGGACAGCCGCTGGCCCGCGTCTGGATGCATAACGGCTTCGTGAACATCGATAACGAGAAGATGTCCAAGTCGCTGGGCAACTTCTTCACCATCCGCGACGTGCTGCGTAAGTTCGACGCCGAGACGGTGCGTTTCTTTATCGTGCGCGCGCACTACCGCAGCCCGCTCCATTACAGCGACGTCCACCTCGATGACGCCCGCGGTGCCTTGAAGCGCCTGTACACCGCGCTGGATGCGGTGGCGCCGGCCGACCTGGCCATCGACTGGGCCGAGCCGCATGCCGCCCGCTTCAGGGCCGCCATGGACAACGACTTCGCCACGCCCGAGGCGGTGGCCGTGCTGTTCGACCTGGCCGGCGAGGTCAATCGCACCCGCTCGCCGCAGCAGGCGGGCCTGCTGCGGGCCCTGGGCGGCTGCCTGGGCCTGCTGCAAGGCGACCCCCGCGCCTTCCTGCGCAGCGGCGCCGCCCTGGACGAGGCCACCATCGCGATCCTGATCGCGCAGCGCGCCGCGGCCAAGCAAGCGCGTGACTTCGCCGCCGCCGACCGCATCCGCGCCGACCTGCTGGCGCAGGGCATCGTGCTCAAGGACTCGCCCGCGGGCACCACCTGGGAGGTCAGTGCATGAGCGCGTCCAAGCCCGACAGCGTGGTTGAACTCGCCTCGCCCGACTACTGGCAGGAGGCCTGTCGCCACCTGGCCCGCAAGGACCGGGTCATGAAACGCCTGATCCCGGCCGTTGGCAGCACCACGCTGCGCTCGCGTGGCGACGCCTTCACCACCCTGGCCCGCAGTATCGTGGGCCAGCAGATCTCGGTGAAGGCGGCGCAGAACGTGTGGGACCGCCTTGCCGTGCTACCCCGCAAGATGACGCCGGCCAACGTGCTGCGCCTGAAGGTGGACGACATGCGCGCCGCCGGCCTGTCCGCCCGCAAGATCGAGTACCTGGTCGACCTGGCCCTGCACTTCGACTCCGGTGCGATCCGCCCCACCGCCTGGCCGGAGATGGACGACGAAGCCATCATCACCGAGCTGGTTGGCATCCGCGGCATCGGCCGCTGGACCGCCGAGATGCTGCTGATTTTTCATTTGATGCGGCCTAACGTCCTTCCGTTGGACGATATCGGCCTGATCAACGGGATCAGCCAGAACTACTTCTCGGGTGACCCGGTCAGCCGCAGCGATGCGCGTGAAGTGGCGGCTGCGTGGGCCCCTTTCTGCAGCGTGGCGACTTGGTATATTTGGCGATCGCTCGACCCGCTGCCTGTGGAATATTGACGGGCGCTGTCCCACCAGGAGAACAATTTGGCCAAGAAAACCTTTCTTGACTTCGAGCAGCCCATCGCGGAACTTGAAACCAAGATCGAGGAACTGCGCTACGTTCAAACCGAGTCCGCTGTCGACATCTCCGACGAGATCGACCAGTTGTCCAAGAAGAGCCAGCAGCTGACCAAGGACATCTACAGCGACCTGAGCCCCTGGCAAATCACCAAGATCGCCCGCCACCCCGAGCGCCCTTACACGCTCGATTACGTCGGCGAGATCTTCACCGACTTCATCGAACTGCACGGCGACCGCCACTTTGCCGACGACCTCTCCATCGTGGGCGGTCTGGCGCGCTTCAACGGCCAGGCCTGCATGGTGTTGGGCCACCAGAAGGGCCGCGACACCAAGGAGCGCGGCCTGCGCAATTTCGGCATGAGCCGCCCCGAGGGCTACCGCAAGGCCCTGCGCCTGATGAAGACCGCCGAGAAGTTCAAGCTGCCGGTCTTCACCTTCGTCGACACCCCTGGCGCCTATCCCGGCATCGACGCCGAAGAGCGCGGTCAGTCCGAAGCCATCGGCCGCAACATCTTCGAAATGGCCCAGCTGCAGGTGCCCATCATCACCACCGTGATCGGTGAGGGTGGCTCCGGTGGGGCGCTGGCCATCTCGGTGGCCGACCAGGTGCTGATGCTGCAGTACTCGGTGTATTCCGTGATCAGCCCCGAGGGCTGCGCCTCCATCCTCTGGAAGACCAGCGACAAGGCGCAGGACGCGGCCGAGGCCATGGGCATCACGGCGCACCGCCTGAAGGCCCTGGGCCTGGTGGACAAGATCGTCAATGAACCGGTGGGCGGCGCCCACCGCGACCCCTCGCAAATGGCGGCCTTCCTCAAGCGCGCCCTGAACGACGCCTGGCGCCAGCTGGCCGACCTGAAGCCGCGCGAGCTGCAGGAGCGGCGCTATGAGCGGCTGCAAAGCTATGGCCGCTTCAGCGACACCAAGGCCGACAGCCGCTGACCCGGGCGGCGGTGTCCTGGCCGCCCTCGCCGCGACGCTCCTGCGCGGGCCTGCACCTTCCTTTCCCGCAGCCGTCGCCTTCAGCGGCGGCGCCGATTCCACGGCCCTGCTCCTGGCGGCCCACCAAGCCTGGCCAGGGCGGGTGCATGCCATCCACATCCACCATGGCCTGCAAGCCGCTGCCGACGACTTCGCCAGGCACTGCGCGGCCCTGTGCGATTGCCTGGGCGTGCCCTTGCACACGGTCCGCGTCCAGGCCCGTCCAGCGCCCGGAGAGAGCCCGGAGGATGCCGCGCGTCGCGCCCGCTACACGGCGCTGGCCGAGACCGCGCGCGCGCAGGGGTGTGCCACGGTGTTGTTGGGGCACCAGGCCGATGACCAGGCCGAAACCCTGCTGCTGGCCCTGAGTCGCGGCGCGGGGCTGCCCGGCCTGGCGTCCATGGCGGGACGCTTTGAGCGTGAGGGCATGACGTTCGAGCGACCGCTGCTGGACGTGCCTAGCCCGCAGCTGCGACAGGGGCTGCAGGAGGCGGGTGTCACCTGGGTGGAAGACCCGACCAATGCCCAGATGGCCTACACCCGCAACCGCATCCGCCACACGCTCCTGCCCGCGTTGGAGGCGGCCTTTCCGGCGTTTCGCGAGACCTTCGCGCGATCGGCTCGTCATGCGGCTCAAGCGCAGACGCTGCTGGCTGGACTGGCCACGGACGACCTCGCACGGGTGGGCGACCCGCCCGCCATGGCGGCCCTGCAGGCCTTGCCGCGTGCTCGCCAGGCCAATGTGCTGCGGTACTGGTTGCGATCAATCCACGCGGTGGCGGCCAGCGAGGCGCAACTGGAGGAGCTTCTGGACCAGGTGGACGCCTGCCGCACCCGGGGTCACCGCATCCGACTGAAAGTGGCGGGCGGTTTCGTGGAGCGGATCGACCCGCCGACCTCCCTCGACCGCGCGGGTCACCTGGCCTACCGTCCCGCCTGAGCGCGGGTAGCCCGACGGTATAATCTGCGGCTTTGCGCAGGGCGCCGGACCTGGTGTTACGGGCCCGGACCCGCCAGAGCCAAGCGGCCCGGCCCGCGTCCGATTCGGACCCCCTGCGTTGTGCGTCACCCCTTTAGAAACCAGCGCCTGACCCGGCGGGCGCTTCTTGGGTCCGTCACAGGCCCGGTCCTTCCATGGCATTGATCGTTCACAAATACGGCGGCACGTCGATGGGCTCTACCGAGCGCATCCGCAACGTCGCCAAGCGCGTGGCCAAGTGGGCGCGCGCCGGCCACCAGATGGTGGTCGTCCCCAGCGCCATGAGTGGCGAGACCAACCGCCTGCTGGGCCTGGCCAAGGAGCTTGCGCCCGAAAAATCCTCCGACGCTCTGAACCGCGAACTGGACATGCTGGCCTCCACCGGCGAGCAGGTGTCCGTGGGTCTGCTGGCCATCGCGCTGCAGGCCGAGGGCATGCAGTCGGTGAGCTATGCGGGTTGGCAAGTGCCGATCCGCACCAACAGCGCCTACACCAAGGCCCGCATCGAATCGATCGACGACCAGAAGGTGCGTGCCGATCTGGCCGCTGGCAAGGTGGTCATCGTCACCGGCTTTCAGGGCGTGGACGAAGGCGGCAACATCACCACCCTGGGCCGCGGCGGCAGCGACACGTCGGCGGTGGCGGTGGCGGCGGCCCTGAAGGCGGCCGAGTGCCTGATCTACACCGACGTCGATGGCGTCTATACCACCGACCCGCGCGTCGTGCCCGAGGCGCGGCGCCTGCACACCGTGAGCTTCGAGGAAATGCTCGAGATGGCGTCCATGGGTTCCAAGGTGCTGCAGATTCGCTCGGTCGAATTCGCGGGCAAGTACAAGGTGCCGCTGCGCGTGCTCTCGAGCTTCACCCCGTGGGACATCGATCTTCAGGAAGAGGCCAAGTCCGGCACCCTGATCACTTTTGAGGAAGACGAACAAATGGAACAAGCCGTCGTTTCCGGCATTGCCTTCAACCGCGATGAAGCCAAGGTGTCCGTGCTGGGTGTGCCGGACAAGCCGGGCATCGCCTACAGCATCCTGGGTGCGGTGGCGGATGCCAACATCGAGGTGGACGTCCTCATCCAGAACATCTCCAAGGACGGCACAACCGACTTCAGCTTCACCGTCAACCGCGGCGACTATGCGCGCGCCATGGATCTGCTCAAGGAAAAGGTGGCTCCCGCGCTGGGTGCCACGGAG
>JACCDL010601575.1_pt1 | contig 12057 bp, 9 predicted proteins | sample 7441931 | NCBI WGS metagenome assembly JACCDL01 (sample SAMN15323437, study PRJNA562643) | freshwater metagenome | isolation source: river surface water | place: USA:Blue River Watershed | collected 2017-08-16 | reverse complement strand
GGACGGTGCCGGTGACGATGTCGCCGACCTTGTCCTTGTACTCCTGGAAGACCTGGTCCTTCTCGATCTTGCGGAAGCGCTGGTTGAGCAGCTGCTGGGTGGTCTTGGCGGCGATGCGGCCGAGGTCCTCGACCTTGATCGGCTTGCGGACTTCCTGACCGACCTGGACGTCAGGCTGGATGAGGGAGGCGGCGACGGGGTTGATCTCCTGGAGCGGGTCCGACACGGAGTCGGTCACGCGGAGGACGACGAAGGCCTCGAGCTTGCCCGAGACGGCGTCGGCGTTCACCTCGACGTTCTGGCCGGCCATGACCGACTTCTCGACGGAGGACTTGATGGCCTCGACGATGAGGGCGCAGGCCTCTTCTTTTTTGATGTTCTTCTCCTTTTCGAGATATTGTAGGAAGGGTTTGATATCGACGCTCATGGTGATGGGTGCGGGTTTTCGGTGAAATGATTTGGGGACAAAAAAAGCGGGTCCGTCAGGACCCACCTCGGTGAAGGTGAACTGAACCCTACCTTGGGCGCCCTCGGTGGGATGTCAAGTGCGCTCGGCCCCCGCCCGGAGGGTTCCGCTTGCCCCCGGGGGGTCTTCTCCGAACCTATCCGCATGGCTGACGAAAAAGTAATCTTCACGATGACGGGGGTCACGAAGTACTTCGAAAAGAAACCCGTTTTCCGCGATATTTCCCTGTCCTACTATTATGGGGCCAAGATCGGCGTCCTCGGCCTCAACGGCTCGGGCAAGTCGACGTTGCTCAAGATCATGGCCGGCGAGGACAAGGAATTCGACGGCGCGATCAGCCAGGTGCCGGGCTACACGCTCGGCTACCTCGCCCAGGAGCCGCGGCTCGACGAGCATCTCACGGTCCAGGAATGCGTGATGCAGGCCGCCGGCCCGATGAAGGCGCTGCTGGAGGAATACGACGAGACGTTCGTGAAGGTGTCGGAGACCGATGACGCGAAGGAGCAGGAGAAGATCCTGGCCCGCCAAGGCGAGATCCAGACGATCCTCGACACGCGCGGCGGCTGGGACCTCGACGCCCGTATCGAGATGGCGATGGAAGCCCTGCGTTGCCCGCCCGGCGAGGCGGTCGTCTCCGCGCTCTCCGGCGGCGAGAAACGCCGCGTGGCGCTCTGCCGCCTGCTGCTCATGGAGCCGGACATTCTCCTGCTCGACGAGCCGACCAACCACCTCGACGCCGACACGGTCGCCTGGCTCGAACGCCACCTGCAGGGCTACAAGGGCACGGTCATCGCGATCACGCACGACCGCTACTTCCTCGACAACGTCGCGGGCTGGATCCTCGAGCTCGACCGCGGCCGCGGCATCCCGTGGAAGGGCAATTATTCCTCCTGGCTCCAACAGAAGCAGCAGCGCCTCGAGATGGAGGAGAAGCAGTCCGCCGCGCGTTCCCGCTCGATGGAGCGCGAACGCGAGTGGGCCGCGGCTTCGCCCAAGGCCCGCGTGGCCAAGAACAAGGCCCGTCTGCGCGCCTACGAGCAGATGCTCACGCAGGACCAGAACCAGCAGGAGAAGGCGGCCGAGATCTGGATCCCGCCCGGCCCGCGCCTCGGCGGCGCCGTCATCGAGGCCCGCGGCCTGTCCAAGGGCTACGGCGACCGCATCCTGATGGACGAGGTCAATTTCACGCTGCCCGCCGGCGGCATCGTCGGCGTGGTCGGCCCCAACGGCGCCGGCAAGACGACGCTCTTCCGCATGATCACGGGCCAGGAGAAGCCGGACAAGGGTTCGCTCACGGTCGGCGAGTCGGTGAAGATCGCCTACGTCGACCAGTCCCGCGATTCGCTCCCGGCCGACGCGCCGCTCTGGTCCGCGATCTCCGACGGCCAGGACATGGTCCACCTCGGCAAGATCATGGTCCCGGCCCGCGCCTACGCGGCCCGCTTCGGTTTCACGGGCGACGTCCAGCAACGCAAGGTCGGCGTGATGTCGGGCGGCGAACGCAACCGCATCCACCTCGCGCGCCTGATCAAGGCCGGCGCCAACGTGCTCCTGCTCGACGAGCCGACCAACGACCTCGACGTGAACACGATCCGCGCGCTCGAAGACGCCCTCGAAGGTTTCGCGGGCTGCGCGGTCATCGTGACGCACGACCGTTGGTTCCTCGACCGCGTGGCCACGCACATCCTCGCGTTCGAGGACGACAGCACGGTGGTCTGGCATGAAGGCAACTACGGCGACTACCTCGAAGACCGGCGCAGGCGCCTCGGCCTCGAATCGGACACGCCGCGTCGCCCGAAGTACCGCCGCCTCACCCGCTGAGCCGGCCCGTCGCCTTCAGTCGCTGACGCCACGCCCCGGCCGTCGCCGCGAGCGTGGTCAGCTGCAGGTCGCTCATGCGCCAGCCCCAGTTGCCCTGCGGATTGCCGGGGGTATTGAAGCGGGCTTCGGCGCCTAGGCCCAGCAGATCCTGGACGGGGATGAACGCGGCCACGCCGGGCGAGGCCAGGGCCGCCTCGCCGAGCGTGACGTGCGGTGCGGTCATCACGCCGAACAGGGCCTCGACGCGGGCCCGTTCCTCGGCGGAAGCCTGCGCGTACCAGCCGACGACGGTGTCGTTGTCGTGCGTGCCGGTGTAGACGACGCGGTCCGCGGTGATGTTCGCGGGGAAGTGCGGATTGCCCTCGGGCGGACCGCCGAAGCCGAATTGCAGCACCGACATGCCGGGCAGGCCGGAAGCCTGGCGGAGCACGTCGACGCCCGGGGAGAGCAGGCCGAGGTCTTCGGCGACGAGCGGGAGGCCGGCCAGCGCGTGGGTGAACGCCAGTCCAGGGCCATCGCACCATTTGCCCTCGCGGGCGTTGGGCGCGCCGGCGGGCACGCTCCAGTAATCATGGATGCCGCGGAAGTGGTCGATGCGGATCGCGTCGAAGAGTTCGAGGTCGTGGCGGACGCGCGCCAGCCACCAGGCGAAGCCGTCGGCGGCGTGCCGGTCCCAGGCGTACAGCGGGTTGCCCCAGAGCTGCCCGTCCGCGGCGAAGTAATCCGGCGGCACGCCGGCCACGGCCGTCGGCCGGCCCTGCGCGTCGAGCTGGAAGAGCTCCGGGCGGGTCTTCGCGTCGCAACCATCGGCGGAAACGTAGATGGGTTCGTCGCCGAAGAAACGGACGCCTTTGCCGTGCGCGTACTCGCGCAGCGCCTTCCATTGCTCCGCGAACAGGAACTGCAGGACTTCCGCCTCGGCCTCGGCTTCGGCCGGGGCTTCGTCGATCGTCCACTTGTCCGGCGCGGTGAAGCCGTTGGCCTCACGTAGCGCGGAGAAGCGGCACCAGGCGCCGAGCCAGCCGGCCTGCTGCTTGCGGAATCGCCGGAAGGCGGCGTTCTGCTTCAGGGTCTTGGCGCCGCGGCGCGCGGCGAGCTGCAGCGCAGGGCGCAGCTGGTTCCAGAGGCGACCATAGTCGGTGCGACCGTCGCTCCCGCGTCGCAGCGCGGCGAGCTCCTCGGAGGTGAGCAGCTTGCGCGCCCCGAGGTCGGCGAGGTCGAGCAGGTAAGGATTGCCGGCGAAGACGGAGAGGGCCTGGTAAGGAGAGTCGCCGTAACCGGTGGGCCCGAGCGGGCAGACCTGCCACCAGCCGAAGCCGGCGGCGGCGAGGATGTCGACGAAGCGGCGGGCTTCGGCTCCCAAGGATCCGACGGGGCCGTCTCCCGGCAGGGCGGTCGGGTGGAGCAGCACGCCCGCGCTGCGCCGCGGGAAAGCATGGCAGGCGTAGGCGGCGGCGGGAGCCCGGCCGGTCACGGCGACGGGTTCACGGCGTCGGGAGTCCATCTCAGCGCAACTGGACGTAGTGCTTGGCGCGAAGGTCGTCCAGCCAGCGCTGGATCGCGAGCTTCATGCCGATCGAACGCACCTTGGTCTCGATCTCCGCCATGACTTCGGGGTCGTTCACCGGGGCGTGGCCTTGCGGGCGCACGGCATCCGGGCTGACGATCACGTAGATGGGGGCGGCGCCGACATCGAACTTCAAAGGCTCGGAGATCTCGCCGAGCTTGAGTTTGCGGACGGCGGCGACGACGGTCTGGTTGAGGTCCTCGAAGTTTCGCCAGCCGGCGTCGCCGCCTTTGCGCGCGAAGTCGTCCGTGCTGATGCGTTCGGCCACGTCGGCGAAAGTCGGCTGCCCGGCGATGGGCTTGCCGCCGATCTTGTAGGCGGCGAGCAGTTCGGTGACCTTGGCCGGCTGGCGCAGGGCTTCCGCCCAGGCCTTGGCGCGGGCGGCGGTGTCTTCGGGCTTCTCGGCGGCGCCCTGCGTGAGGGTGATCTGGCGGAGTTTCACCTGCTCCTTGCGGAGGAAGTCGGCCTTGTTCTTGTCGTAGTACTCCTGGATCTTGCCGGGATTGACGTCCCAAGCGGTGCGACGGATCTGTCCTACCATGTATTCGAAGATGATGCGGTCTTCGATCGTCTTGCGGTAGGCGAGCGGCGTGGTGCCGGCCGCGCGTAGCGAGGCGACGAAACGGTTACGGTCGCCCCCGAAGTCGCGGCGGATGGTCTCTTCGATGTCCGCGTCGACGTAGGTGGAAGGCAGGTTGGGGGTGTTGGCGCGGAATTCGGCGATGACGATCTGGCGCTCGGCCATCGATTTGAGCGTCTCCTGCGCGGCCTGTCCCAGGGCCTGTTCGAATTCGAGGTCCGTACGCGCGGCGGCACGCAGCTGACCGACGATCGGGTCGATCTGCCGGCGGATGTCCGAAAGGGTGATGCCTTGTCCGTCCGCGTCGGCGGCGATCCGGTCCGAGTTCAGCTGCGACCAGCGCTTGGCGGCGGCTTCCTCGATCGAAGGCAGCTTGAGCTGGGCGGAGGCGACGGCCGCGGTCAGGGCGAGCAGGCTGGAGAGGAGGAAGGATTTCATCGGACGTCAGGCGCGGGCAGCCGTGAGAGGAAGCCGCGGATTTCCTTCAGTTTCCGCAGGGGGTCTCCTACGGTCAAGCGGGGAAACCGGTTGCCGACGAGAATGGGCGCAGGCGGGCGGCCGGCGAGCGCCTGCTGACAACGCAGCACGGCGCCGTCGGTCGTCACCGAAACGACGCATTTGTCCTCCGCCAGGCACCGGATCTCCGCCAGGCTGAGCAGGGCGTCCGCTTCCGGGGGCAGTTTGCCGTAACGATCCTTCAGCGAAGTCCTCAGTTCGGCCACCTCGGCGGCATCCAACGCCAGCGCGACGCGGCGGAAGGCTTCGATGCGCAGGCGCGTCTCAGGGATCCAGTCCGACGGCAGGGTGGCGGTCAGCAGGGGGACCTCGCCGTCGCTACTGTTGGTCTGTTCCGTCCCCAGGGCGGCTTGGGTGTGGTCGATGAAGTCCAGTTGGACCTCGCAGCGTTCGATGACCGCGCCCTTGTCGCCCCGCAGCTTGGCGACGCTCCGGCGGAGGAGCTGGCAGTAGAGATCGAAGCCGACGGTCGCGACGTGGCCGCTTTGCGCCGCCCCGAGGATGTTGCCGGCGCCGCGCAGTTCGAGGTCGCGCATGGCGATGCGGAAGCCGGCGCCGAGCTGGTTGTGCTGTCTGATGGCCGACAGGCGGCGGTGCGCCGTACCGACCAGCGCGGCATGACGGTGGAGGAAGAGGTAGGCGTAGGCCTGACGGTTGAACCGGCCCACGCGCCCGCGCAGCTGGTAGAGTTGCGCCAGGCCGAACCGGTCGGCGCCCTCGATGATGAGCGTGTTGCAGTTCGGGATGTCCAGGCCGGTCTCGATGATCGTCGTGCAGACGAGCACGTCGTACTCGCCCGCGACGAAGGCCGACATGACTTCTTCGAGCTGACCGGCCGGCATCTGGCCGTGGCCCACGATGATACGCGCCTTGGGCACGAGCGCGGCGATCCGTTCGGCGACGGCCTGGATCGTCTCGACGCGGTTGTGCAGGTAGAAGACCTGGCCGCCGCGGACCAGCTCGGCCTTCACGGCGTCGCGGACGAGTTTCTCGTCATAGCTCCGGACGATGGTACGGATGGGCAGGCGTTCGCGCGGCGGGGTCTCGATGACGCTGAGGTCGCGCGCGCCGACGAGTGCGAGGTAGAGCGTACGCGGGATGGGCGTCGCGCTCATGGCGAGCACGTCCACCTCGGTACGCAGCTCCTTGAGGCGCTCCTTGTGACGGACGCCGAAGCGATGCTCTTCGTCGATGATGACGAGGCCGAGCCGGCCGAAACTGGTGCCGTCGGAGAGCAGGGCGTGGGTGCCGACGATGACGTCGACGGTCCCGGCCGCGGCGCGAGCCCGGACGTCGGCCTTCTGCTTGGCGGTGCGGTAACCGCTCAGGAGCTCGACGGAGACCGGCCAGCGGGCGAGGCGCTCCTTGAAGCTTTCGAAGTGCTGCTGAGCGAGGACGGTGGTGGGCGCGAGGATCGCGACCTGGCGTCCGCCGAGGACGCATTTGAACGCGGCGCGGAGGGCGACCTCGGTCTTGCCGAAGCCGACGTCGCCGCTGATGAGCCGGTCCATGGGCGCGGGGCGTTCCATGTCCGCCTTCACGTCGATGATCGCGCGGGTCTGGTCCGGGGTCTCGCGATGCGGGAAGGATCTTTCGAATTCGCCCATCCAGGCGTTGTCCGCGTCCTTCGGGTGCGTGATGCCGGGCTTGGTCGAGCGGGCGGCCTGCATGGCCAGCAGCTGCGCGGCGAGGTCGGCGGTGGCCTTCTCGGCGGCCTTGCGCGACTTCTCCCAGCCGCCTCCGCCGAGCTTGGAGAGCTTCGGGATGGCCCGGCCGATGCCGATGTAGCGCGTGAGGAGATGCGACTCCCGCACGGGGAGGTGCAGCATCGATTTCAGGGCGAACTCCAGGCCGATGAAATCCTCGGTGCGTCCGTCGTGCTCGTGCGCCTTGATGCCGCGGAAGAGGCAGACGCCTTGGGTGGCGTGCACGAGGGCGTCGCCGTCGGCGAGTTCGCCGAAGTCGAGCGCGCGGCCGACGGCGGCGCGGATGGCGGTACGGCGGCGCGGCAGGACGGCGAGCGGACGCTTACGTCGGCCGAAGAGCTCGCGTTCGGTCAGCAGGAGCAGGCCGTCCTTGAGGAGTCCGGGCAGCTTGTCCGGGGCGATGAGGATGCCGCCGCCGAAGCGTCCGTGGGTGATGCGCGGCGCGAAGCCGCGGATCTGGGCGCTGGCGACCTCGGCGTTGAGGCGATCGACGGAGCCGTCGGTATCGCCGGCGAGCAGGCAGGGACGGCCGTCCTTGGCCAGCGAGGCGGCGGCCCGGAGGAGGGCGGGGCGCGTCTCGGTGCTGTCCGTCGCGGAGCCGATCAGCAGGGATTCGGCGGGCGTCGATTCGAGGGCGTGCGCCGCGTAACCGAGCGGAGCATCGTCGGTCTCCTCGAGCACGAGTTCGTCGACCTTGGCCGAACGCAGCTCGGCGCAGAGGACGTCCTCGTGGCAGCGGTCCACCGAGATGATGAGCGCGTCGGCCGGCAGGTGCCGGAAGAACGGCGCCTCGGGGGCGGAGCCGGAATCGTCCCGCGGAGCGCAGATGACCAGGCCGTCGACCTCGCCTTCGCTGCGCTGCGTGGCGGGATCGAACGGGCGGAGCGACTCGACGACGTCACCGAAGAGGTCGATGCGCACGGGCATCTGCGCGTTCAGCGGATAGACGTCGAGGATGCCGCCGCGGAGGGCGTATTCGCCGGGCTGTTCGCAGAGGGCCTCGTGGGCGTAGCCGAAGTCTTCGGCCAGGCGCTTCGCGAAGTCGCGCAGGGCGAGCTTCTCGCCCTTGCGGACGACGATCTCGGCCTTGGCGGTGGCTTCGGGCGCGGGTGAGCGGCGCGTGATCGACCCGGGCGTGCAGGCGATGAGCAGCGGCCGCTTCGCGTCATGGTTGCCGTGGCGCAGGAGCGAGAGGACGCCGAGGAGGTCGCAGTCGGCTTCGAAGGCGGGGACGGCCGCGTCGGCTTCGGTCAGGGTGCGGGCGACCGGCTGCGCTTCGTTGAGCAGGGTCAGCAGCTGGGCGGTCTCCTCGGCGAAGGTCTCCGCCGCGCCGAGGTTCGAGGCCAGGAAGACGAGCACGCTCCGCTCGGCGCCTTCCGAGCAGGCGCAGGCCGCCCAGGCGTGCGAAGGCACGCCGGTCAGGGCACGGCGTGGCTGAGCGGACATGCCGCTATCGAGGCGGGAAGCCCCGATGCGTCAAACCCAACCCCTTACTTCAGCACGACTCCGGCGATTTCGTCCCAGAGTTCGTCGATCTGCGAGGGCTTCTTCACGGGCCGGCCGGCTTCGGCGAACCAATAGCGGGCGTTGCCGAGGTCTCCTTCGATCAGGTGCAGTAGGGCGTGGATCCACGAGCCGACGGGAGTCTCGATGTCCTGGGCGATGTCATGGGCCGCCTCCCAGTCGCCCTTCTTGACGAACCAGAGCGACTGCGCCTCGCGCGAGAGGCCGCGAGGCGGCTGCGCTTCGGTTTGCGCGGAGGACTTCAGCTGGGCCGGCGTCATGGTTCAGCGGGAGGTGTGCAGGCGCGAAAGGGCGTCGGATGCTTCGGACGGCAGCTCCTTGAGGATCTTGGCGGCGGCTTCTTGTCCTGCTTTGATCTCGGCCAGGCGCATGTTCCGCTCCAGCTGGTCGAGCGCTTCCGCGTCTTCCGCCTTGCCGGTCAGCTGCGTCAGCACGAGACGCCAAGCGTAGGCCTGCGCCAGATCGCGGGGTGCTTTGACGCCTTCTTCCAGCCGCAGGGCCAGGCGGCTGATGGCGACGAGGTCGCGACGCATCGCCGAACGCTTCAGTAATTCCGTCCCCAGTTCGTAGTTACGTGGCATGCCCGGCACGCCTTCGTCGTGCCCTTCGGCCAGAAGTCGTAACGAGACCCGGTCGCCGGCGTCCCCGCCGCGCTGATAGTAGGCGTAGGCTTCCTTCATCCCTTTCTCGAAGTCCGCCTGCTGTTTCTTGTTCTCGGGCGCGCCGGTCTTGGGCTTCTTGGCGAGGGCTTTTTCCTTGGTGATGTCTCCAAGCACCCGAAACCCCATGGGCTGGCTTTTCTTGATGGCCTTGCTCGCCCATTCTTCCGCCTTTTCCAGGTCTTTCGCGGTCCCGCTGCCGCGCGAATAATAGAAGGCGAGCACCGCCATGGCGCGCGAGTGGCCGTTCTCGGCGGCCTTCTGGGTCCAGTGAAAAGCGACGTCCTTGTCTTCCTTCAGCTGCAGTTCGATCGGAGCGTAAGCCGTATGGCGCAGGGCGTAGACATACTGTGCCAGGACATTCCCGTCCCCGGCCAGCTTGAGAAGTTCCTCGGGTTGGGCGCGCGGGTCGACGGCGTCGACGTAACGGTCATACATTTCGCGAGGCAGGCCTACCACGGGCACTTCCCATTGGTTGGAGAGGTCGAAGGTCAGGAGTCCGGCGAGCACGGTCCCGAAGACGTAGGGGCGGAGCCAGGCGAGGTTACGGCGCATGGCCTCATCCAAGCCACGGCCCGCCCTGAGGCAAGGGACTAAGAGCAAGCCATTAGAGGACGGCTTGGCGGGCTTGCCTGAAGCGTCCGCGGGGGTAGTCTGCCATCATTCCTTCATGCGTCTCCTCGCCTTGCTCCTGGTCTCGTCGCTTCTCGCCGCCGAGACGCCTCCGGTCCTCGGTCACGGGGCGGCTCGTTACTCCCTCGACCTGAAGTGGGCGAAGGCCGACCCGGCGGTCGCGCCGATCGTCAATGCTCATGCGCTCGCCGAGGACAAGGCGGGCCGACTCTACCTCGTGACCGATCACCCCAAGAACGACTTCATCGTCTTCGAGAAGGACGGCCGTTACGTCCGTTCGATCAGCGCCGGGCTCGGCGGCGGACATGGCCTGGAAATTTTTGAACAGGCCGGCGTGGAGTATCTCGTGCATGTCGACTCCGGCTGGCATATGGCGGCCGAGGGTTGGAACCCCTCCGCGGTCGAAGGGCGCGTCACGCTGCTGACCACCGACGGCAAGGTCGTGCGCAAGTTTCCCACGCCGAAGGAACTCGGCCTGAGCGACGGCAAGTTCATGCCGTGCGACGTCGCCTGGACCCCGGCGGGCACGATGCTGGTCGCCGACGGCTACGGCTCGAACTTGATCTACGAGTTCTCGCTCGAGGGTAAGCTGATCAAGAAGTGGGGCGGGCCGACGAAGGATGCCGCCAACCTCAGCAACGCCCATGGCATCTCCATCGACACTTCCGATCCGCGCGGCCCGCTGGTCTGGGTGCCGTCGCGCAGTCAGAATCAGCTCAAGGCATTCACCTTGGACGGCAAGTATGTCGACACTCTGGACCTTCCCGGGGCTTTCGCCGGCCAGCTGTTCTTCCGTGGCGACAAGATCTATACGGCGGTCTGCTGGAGCAAGGACGCCAAGGGCAAGCGCCTCGCCCAGTCCGGCTTCCTGCTCGTCTTGGATCGCGCCACTAAGAAGGTCCTCAGCGCTCCTGGCGGCAACGAACCCAAGTATGTCGACGGCAAGCTCCAGCCGCTCACGCAAGCTCAGCCCGTCTTCAAGCACGGCCACGACCTCTTCGTCGATTCAGCAGGCGACATCTACCTCGGCGAGTGGAACGCCGACCGACGTTATCCGTCGAAGCTGACGCTGATCAAATGACTCAGCTGATCAGCAGCAGGCGCGGTGACCCGGGATGGTTCTCCGGGGCGCGGTGCACGCAGGGGGGCACCGGGCTGCCGGGCCAGCGGGTCGCGATGCGCCAGAGGGCGAAGGTGCCGAAGGGGTAGGGCACCGCACCGGGCTTCGGTGCGTAGTGCGAGTCGTAGCTGTGTTCGTGCAGGAACTCGGCGAAGCCGGCGTCGTCCGCGCCGCCGTATTCCTTGAGCAACGCGGCGCGGATCTCGGGAATCTCGACCTTGAGCAGGGCGTCTTCGTTGCGGAGGCCTTCGCTGCAGGCGCCGTGATAGGTGCAGAGCCACGTATCGACCTCGACGGGCGCGCTGTCGACATGGAAGGACGTGACGTCGGTCGGGACGACGCCGGCGTCCGCTCCGCGCACGCAGTCGTAGACGCAGTTGAGCGAGGGCGCGAGGTCGTGACGGCGGAGGAGTTCCTGGTCGGCGAGCATGGCGTCGGCGGCGAGACGTCCGGCAGGCGTCAGGTCGAGCGCGACGATGCGCTCGTCCTCGATCGCCACGATGCCTTCGCCCGGACCGAGCTTCGCGATGACCTCGGCGTAATCGCCCGGCAGCGTGCGTTCCCAGCAGAGCGCGTTGACGCCATCGGCGAACGGCGTGGTCCGCAACTCCTCGAAGTTGCCCACTCTCCGGACGCGCGGCTGGCCGTCGCCGCTCACTTCAGCGCGAAGCGCTTGGCGAACTCCTTGGCGAGCGCGTCGTAGGCGACGGCGCCCGGGGAGTGGACATCGTATTGGAAGATCGTCTGGCCGTGGCTCGGGCACTCCGACAGGCGGATCGTACGCGGGATCATGGAGTCCATCACGAGGGCGGGGAAGTGGGTCTTCACTTCTTCGACGACCTGGCGGGAGAGCTTCGTGCGCACGTCATACATCGTCATCACGATCGCGCCGACCGTGAGCTTGTCGCTCGCGCCGGCGGCCTTGAGCTGGTCGACCACGCCGAGGATCTGGCCGAGGCCTTCCATCGCGAGGTATTCGGTCTGCAGGGTGACGATGAGATGGTCGGACGCGCCGAGCGCGTTCATCGAGAGCATGCCCAGCGCGGGCGGGCAGTCGATGAGGATGGCCTTATACTTGCCGGTGGCGATGACCGGCGCGAGGGCTTCGCGCAGGCGGCCGAGATAGTTCTCGGCCTGAGCGAGTTCGGATTCGACGGCGGCGAGGTCGACTTCCGAGGGGATCAGGTCGAGCTTCTCGGTCGAGGTCGCGACGATCATGTCGGCGGCCTTGGCTTCGCCGTGCAGGACCTTGTAGAGGGAACGACCTTCGGTCTTCTCGATGCCGAGCGCGCTGGTCGCGTTGGCCTGGGCGTCGAGGTCGATGATCAGGGTCGGGACGCCGAGGCGCGCGAGGCCGGCGCCGAGGTTCACGGTGGTGGTCGTCTTGCCGACGCCGCCCTTCTGGTTCGCGATGGAGAAGACCTTGGCCACTTAGGCGTCCTCGATGGGGCGTTCGACTTCGGTC
>JACCDL011400860.1_pt1 | contig 12058 bp, 10 predicted proteins | sample 7441931 | NCBI WGS metagenome assembly JACCDL01 (sample SAMN15323437, study PRJNA562643) | freshwater metagenome | isolation source: river surface water | place: USA:Blue River Watershed | collected 2017-08-16 | reverse complement strand
GTGGCGCCCGCGAACACAACCTGAAGGACGTCTCGCTCGAGATCCCGCACGGCTCGCTGACGGTCATGACCGGCGTCTCCGGCTCCGGCAAATCCTCCCTGGCGTTCGACATCCTCTTCGCCGAAGGACAGCGTCGCTTCCTCGAATGCGTCTCGGCCTACGCGCGCCAGTTCGTCGAACAACTTCCCAAGCCCGACATCGACTCGCTCACGGGCCTGCCGCCCACGGTCGCGATCGAACAACGCGTGACGCGCGGCTCCGCGAAGTCCACCGTCGCGACGGTCACCGAAGTGGCCCAATACCTCCGCGTGCTCTTCGCCCGCGCCGGCGTGCTGCATAGTCCGACGACCGGCGAACCGCTCGAAGAAATGACCGAAGACGCGGTCGTCCGTCTGGTCGCCAAGCAGGCGAAGTCCCTGAAGAAGGGCTCGCTGCTCGTCGCCGCCCCGCTCGTCCGCGCTCGCAAGGGCCACCACCGTCCGCTCGCCGAGTGGGCCGAGACGAAAGGTCTCCGCCTGCTCCGCTGCGACGGCAAGCTACTCAAGGTCGACGGCTTCGAAGGCCTCGACCGCTATTCCGAACACGACGTCGACGCGGTCTTCGGCGAACTCCGCGCCGACGGACTCATCCTCCTGCCCGACGAGACCGAAGAGTCCGGCGAGAAGGCCCTCCGCACGCTCGTGCGCCAGGCGCTGGCGGCCGGCAAGAACGCATGCGTGCTCCTCGCTGCCGACGGCCGTCAGGTCGCGTATCTGTCGACGTCGCGCAGCGACCCGGCGACCGGCGAATCTTTCCCCGAAGTCGACCCGAAGCATCTCTCCTGGAACTCTCCGCGCGGCTGGTGTCCGGACTGCCGCGGCCACGGCCTCGAGGTCACGACCTTCTCCTCCGACGAGGAAGAGTCCATCAACGAGAACGCCATCGCCGACCGCGTCGGAGAAGCGGCCTGCCCGACCTGTCACGGCGAACGCCTCGGCCCGATCGGCCGCTCGGTGAAGCTCGCCGGCCCGAAGGGACGCTCCTTGTCCCTGCCCGGACTGCTCCGCCTGCAGCCTGACGAGTCCCTCGCGTTCCTTTCCGGCCTCAAGCTGGAGGCGCGCGAGAAAGCCATCGTGGGCGCCCTGCTTCCGGAGATCGCCGCGCGCCTGCGCTTCCTCGATTCGGTCGGCCTCGGTTACCTCGCGCTCGACCGCGGCGCCGACACGCTCTCCGGCGGCGAAGCCCAGCGTATCCGCCTCGCGGCGCAGCTCGGCTCGACGCTTTCCGGCGCGCTCTACGTGCTGGATGAGCCGAGCATCGGCCTGCACCCGCGCGACAACGACCGCCTCATCGGCTCGCTCAAAGGCCTGCGTGACCGCGGCAACACGGTCTTGGTCGTCGAGCACGACGAAGACACCATGCGTGCGGCCGACCTGGTCGTCGACATGGGTCCGGGCGCCGGCGTGCACGGCGGCGAGATCGTCGCCCAAGGCACCGCGGCCGCGCTCGAGAAGCGCGCCGACTCCGTCACGGGCCGCTTCCTGAAAGAAGCCATCCCTCACCCGCTCCGCGGTGCGCGCCGGCCGGTCGCCGGCAAGGGCGCTCCGGCGGCCTGGGTCCGCCTCAAGGATGCTTCGCTCCGTAACCTCAAGGGCTTCGACGTCCAGATTCCGGTCGGCCGCCTGACGGTAGTATGCGGCGTCTCCGGCGCCGGCAAGTCCACGCTCGTGACCGACCTCCTCGCGCCCGCGATCCGGGCGGCCATCGCGAAGAAGAAGGACGGACTCACGGGCAAGGAGGCGCTCGGCGTGGTCTCGCACGAGGGCAAGCCGGCCTTCGGCGCCCTGTCGGGACTCAAGGGCTTCCGCCAACTGGTGGTCGTCGACCAGGAACCGATCGGCAAGACGCCGCGTTCGACGCCGGCGACCTACGTCGGCGCCTGGGACCTCATCCGCGAACGTCTGGCCTCCCTGCCGGAGGCGGCGATCCGCGGTCATGGCGGGGGCTTCTTCTCGTTCAACACTTCCGGCGGACGTTGCGAAGCGTGCTCCGGCGCGGGCCGCATCAAGCTCGAGATGAGCTTCCTGCCCGACACTTACGTGCCGTGCGAAGAATGCGCGGGGACGCGTTACGGTTCGGCCGCGAAGGCGATCCGCTGGAACGGCAAGTCCGCCGCGGACCTGCTGGCGATGACGTTCGAGGAAGCCGCGGCGTTCCTCTCCTTCGACGCGAAGCTGGGCGACCTCTGCGGACTGATGGTCAAGACGGGCCTGGGCTACCTGACCCTCGGCCAGAGCAGCCCGACGCTCTCCGGCGGCGAGGCCCAGCGCCTCAAGCTGGTCAGCGAACTCGCCCAAGGCCTGCCGACCTTCCGCGAACGTTCGCGCGGAGAGATCCGCCCGAACCTCTACATCCTCGAAGAACCGACCATCGGCCTGCACCAGTCCGATTGCCGTCGTCTGATCGAACTCCTCCACGCGCTCGTCGACCAAGGCCACACGGTCGTGGTCATCGAACATCATCCCGACGTGATCGCCGAGGCGGACTGGGTGATCGAGATCGGACCCGAAGGCGGCAACGCCGGCGGTCAGCTGGTCCACGCCGGCGACCCGGAGTCCCTCGCCAAGCTGAAGAAATCGCCCACGGCTCCCTCGCTGCGGCTCACGCTCGAACGCGGGATCGTCAAAAAGTCCGCGGGTTGAGCCGGAGCCTTTGCGGTTCCCTTTGACCCCGGCCCACCGACGGGTATTGCTTACCTCCTAAGTCCGATGTCCTCCCGTCCCCTCCTCCTTGGCGTCAACATCGACCACGCCGCGACGCTCCGCCAGGCGCGTTACCGCGGGGCCCACCTGTCGCCGCACGCCGAGCCGGACGTGGTGGCGTTCACGCGCGAGGCCCTCGCGGGCGGCGCCGACGGCATCACCCTCCACCTGCGCGAAGACCGCCGACACATCCAGGACGCCGACGTCCATGCGATCGCCGCGATCCCCGGCGTCCGTCTCAACCTCGAGATGGCCTGCACGCCCGCGATGACCGCCTTCGCGCTGAAGCTGAACCCGGCGGCCGTCTGCCTCGTGCCGGAATCCCGCGAAGAAGTCACGACCGAAGGCGGCCTCGACGTCGCCGGGCAGCTCGCCCGCGTCCGCGAGACGACCCATGCGCTGAAGGCCGCCGGCATCGAGGTCTCGTTGTTCATCGGACCCGACGCCCCGCAGATCGAAGCCGCCGTCGCCGTCGGCGCCCCGGTCATCGAACTCCACACGGGCGCTTTCGCCAACGCGTGGAAATCTCCGGCCGCGGATGCCGAACTCGGACGCCTCCGCGCCGGTTGCGAACTCGCTCATCGCCATGGGCTGATCGTCAACGCCGGCCACGGGATCAATTACGACAACATCCGCGCGATCCTCACGCTGCCGCACCTGCACGAACTGAACATCGGCCACTCGATCGTCGCGCGCGCGCTCTTCACGGGCATCCGCGGCGCGGTCGCGGAGATGAAGGCCCACCTGGCCAAGCAGGCATGAACCTCGAAGGCGGCAACGTGCTCGGCGTCGGCGTGGACCTCACGGAGGTCGGTCGCATCCGTTCGGCGCATCTGAAGCATGGCGCCGCTTTCCTCGACAAGGTCTTCACGCCCGCGGAGCAGAAGCTCTGCCTGGCGAAAGCAGACCCCTATCCTTCGCTGGCCGCGCGCTTCGCCGCCAAGGAAGCCGCCAGCAAGGCCTTCGGCACGGGCATCGGCGCGGAACTCTCCCTGACGAGCATCGGCGTCCTCAACGGCCCAGAAGGCGAACCCGTCGTCGAACTCGACGACAAGGCCCGCGCCCTCCTCGCCGCGCGCGCCGCCTCCCGCCTGCTGATCTCGCTCACGCACACCGACACGCTCGCCCAAGCCTTCGTGGTGCTGGTCCGCTGACGCATGAGCCCATCCGCCCGCCTGCCGGTCCTTTCCTGCGCCGAAGCCGCGGCCGCCGAAGCGGCGTTCCTCGCCGGCGATCCGAAACTTTCCTGGCAGCTGATGAACGCCGCCGCCCGCGGCGTCGGTGAAGCCGCGCTCTCCCTCCTCGGCCGCCAGCCGGAGCGCATCCTGGTGCTGGCCGGCAAAGGCAACAACGGCGCCGACGCCTTCCTCGCCGCCCTGCGCTGCGCCCGCGCCGGGACGGAGATCGTCGCGGTCTTCGCCGAAGGCGGTCCGGCCCGCGCCCAGGCCCAGCGCGCATGGTCCGTCCGCAAGCAAGGCGTCCGCATCGGCCTCGTCGCCGCGGCCAACCTCCGCCCGCTCGCCGCCCACGAGTTCTGCCTGATCTTCGACGGCATCCTCGGCCAAGGTTTCCGGGCTCCGCTGTCCGCCGAGCTGCGGCGCTTCCTCCGCGACACGGACAAGCTCCGCGGCCTGCGCGTCGCGGTCGACCTGCCGAGCGGCCTGGGCGACGATGCGACCGGCCCGGCGTTCCGCGCCGACCTGACGGTGTCGATCGGTTGCCTGAAACGACCGCTGCTCGCGCCGAAGGCCGCCCGCTTCGTCGGCCGCCTCCGCGTCCTCGACATCGGCCTGCCCCTCGGCGAGACCGAAGAAGCCTGCGTGACCGCCGCCGCCCTCGCGCCGCTCACCAGACCGCGCCGCGCCCGCAGCGATAAACGCCATCAGGGACGTCTGCTCATCATCGGGGGTTCCGAGCGCATGCCGGGAGCGGTCATCATGAACACCGCCGCGGCCCTGCGTTCAGGCGCGGCGCTGGTCACGACCTGCCTGCCGGAATCCGTGCGCGCGAAAGCCGCCGTAGCTTATCCCGAGGCGATGTGGCGCGGCCTCCGCACCGGACGGGACGGCTCGCTCGCATCGACGAACCTGCGAGAACTCCGCCCGCTCCTCGCGGACAAGGACGTGATCCTGCTCGGCTCGGGTATGGGCGAGGAAGCGGTGAAGCTCATCGGGGTGATCGCCGCCGCGGCCAAGTCGGCCCTCGTCCTCGACGCGGATGCGCTCCGTCCGGCGGTGATCAAGGCTTCGTCAGGCACGAAGGTCCGCGTGCTCCTGCCGCACGCCGGCGAATTCAAACGTCTCAGCGGTCGCGTCGCTTCCGTGCCCGCGGCCCGTACCTACGCACGTCGCACGAAGACCATCGTCGTGCTCAAGGGCCCGCTGACCTGCGTCACCGATGGACTGCGCGTGCTTCACATCCCCTTCGGCGGACCGGTGCTCGCCCGCGGTGGCTCCGGCGACCTGCTCGCAGGGATCGTTGCCTCGGTGCTGGCCCGCCGTAACGAACTCGGCCTGACGGCCTTCGACGCGGTGGTGCTGGCGACGAGCTGGCATGCGCGGGCCGCCGACTGGCTGAGGGATAACCACGGGGAGGAAGCGGTGAGAACCACCGAGTTCCTCGCTGGGCTTTCCCCGGTCTTGCGCGGCTGAACCGGGCTGGCTGGCTGGCGGGATGCAGCCGATCCCGACCGACCCGCTCGCGCAACGCGTCCTGCTCAACGGCCTCAAGGGCGTCGGTCCGGTCACCGTCCGGCGCTTGCGCGAGGCCTTCGGCGGCGAACTCTCCGTCGCGCTCGGCGCCCCGGCCGAGCACCTCGCGAAAATCGAGGGCATCAGCCGTCCCGTGGCGGCCGCCATCGCCGCGCGCGACTTCGACTGGGCGGCGGAGATGGGGCGCGTCCGTGACCTCGGCTTCAGGCTCCTGAGCGAAACCGACGACGCCTGGCCGACGACGCTGGGGCGGCTCTGGGATCCGCCGTTGGTGCTCTACGCGGAAGGCGAATACTTTCCGACGGAGCGCGCGGTCGGCCTCATCGGCTCACGTCATTGCACGACCTACGGGGCTTCGCTCGCACGCAGCTTCGCGCGCGACCTCGCGAAACAGGGCTGGTGGATCGTCAGCGGCCTGGCCCGTGGCATCGACACCGCGGCGCACGAAGGCGCGCTCGACGCCGCGGGACGCACCGCGGCGGTCGTCGGCCACGGACTCGACCTGACGTTTCCGCCGGAAGCGATCCGCCTCCGCGCGCGGATGAAGGCCGACGGTTGCGTGCTCTCCGAATTCCCCCTTGGTCGCCCGGCGGACCGACAGACGTTCCCGCAACGCAACCGCATCGTCGCGGGCCTCGTCCGCGTGATGGTCGTGGTCGAGACCGACGTCGACGGCGGGAGCATGATCACGGCGCGCTTCGCCGGCGACCTCGGCCGGACGCTCTGCGCGGTACCGGGCCGCGCCGACAGCCCCGCGAGCCGCGGCTGCCATGCGCTCATCCGGGACGGCGCGACGCTCGTGTCGTCGGTGGACGACATCCTGACGGAATTGGGCGAAAGCCGTGACCAACCGGCCTTGGCATTGGTGACGGACCCGCCGGAGTTCGCCCGTTGGCTGCCGCATTTCGCCGGCGGCGCCGCGCAGGACGCCGAGAGCCTCGCCGCGCTTGCGGACTGCGCCATCGCCGAGGCGGCGGTGGCCCTGACGATGATGGAGATCCGCGGCGTGCTGACGCGCCGGCCCGACGGCCGGCACGAACGTGCCTGACTCAACGGTGCAGGACGTTGCCTTGGTCCGGCGGCACCGGCGCGCTGAGCGGGTTACCCAGGCAGAGATCGAGCACCGCCTTCGGCTTGGCGAAGCAGTCCCGCAGACAGCCCATCACCGGACGCCAGCCTTGGCCGAACTCGGCCGGATAAGCCGTCGACTTCAGCCCGGCCCGGTCGGCCAGCCAGAGCGCGCGGACGCAATGCCAGCCTTGCGAGACGAACACCACGTCGGCCTCAGGATAATAGGCCTTCGCGCGGAGGACAGAATCCAGCGTGCGCCAGCCGTAAGGGTCTTCGACGATCGGACAGGCGACGCCCGCCGCGCGGAGACGTTCGGCCATCACGCGCGCATGGACGGCGGTACCGGAAGTCACGACGAGCTTGACCCGGCCTGTACGAGCGAGTTCCGCGGCGGCGGCGATCCTCGGGCGGAAGGTGCCGGAGTGCTCCTGCGTTCCCTGCACGAACTCATCCGTTCCGAGGAGGACCATGACGGCCCCGGCCGGAATCTCATCCGTCGTCGCGGCGAGCCGTCCCCACCCGGCGGACCAGAGCCAGGCGTTGGAGCCGACGAAGAATAACGCCAAGAGGGCGAAAACCACCCCCACCCCGCGTTGGAGCCAACGAGACATGAAATCGACAATTACGCCCAATTTCTCGTTAGCAAGGGGTCTATAAGGGGTGGGTTTGCTTAAATTTAGACATCAATAGGTTGCCGAAAGCCCGTATTAGGTCATTTTAAGAGGACGTCATCTACTGGCACGGATTCTGCCTACTTTTACTCATCATGAGTGCCAACCCCGCCGCCCCGAACGCCAAAGTCTTGGTCATCGATGACGACAAGGACCTCCGCTACTCGCTGCGTCGCGCGCTCGCAGGGCTCGGCCACACGGTGATCGAGGCGGATAGCGGTGAGACCGGCGTCGTCGCCGCCAAGCGCGACCAGCCCGACGTGATCCTCCTCGACAACCGTATGGGCGGCATGACCGGCATCGAGACTCTGCAGATGCTCCGCGGCGCGCAGCCGCAGGCGATGGTCATCCTGATGACCGCGTTCGGCACGACGCAGACCGCGATCGAGGCGATGAAGTTCGGCGCTTACGACTACGTGATGAAGCCGTTCGACCAGGCGAAGCTGATCGCGCTCGTCGACAAGGCCCTGTCCGCCCGCCGTGACCTCGCGTCGGCGACCCGCTCGACGCGCATGCTCGTGAATCCGGCCGACTACAAGGAAGGCATCGTCGGCAGCTCCGAACCCATGCAGGAAGTCCTGAAGTCCATCGGCCAGGTCGCCGCGAGCGACGCCACGGTGCTCATCACCGGCGAAAGCGGCACGGGCAAGGAGCTCGTCGCCCGCTGCATCCACCAGCACTCCCTGCGCGCCAAGGGCCCGTTCCTCGCCGTCAACTGCGCCGCGATCCCGGAGAACCTCATCGAGTCCGAACTCTTCGGCCACGAGAAGGGCGCCTTCACCGGCGCGACCAACCAGAAGCCCGGCAAGTTCGAGCTCTGCGACGGCGGCACGATCTTCCTCGACGAGATCGGCGACATGTCCCTGCCCACGCAGACCAAGGTCCTGCGCGCCATCCAGGAAGGCGAGATCCAGCGCGTCGGCGGCACGACGACGCTCAAGGTGAGCGTGCGTCTCGTCGCCGCGACCAACAAGGACCTCGAAGCCATGGTCGCCACGCGCCAGTTCCGCGAAGACCTCTACTACCGCCTGAACGTCTTCCGCATCCGCCTGCCCGCCCTGCGCCACCGCAAGGGCGACGTGCCCCTGCTCGTCGACTACATGCTGCAGCGCCAGGCCGCGGCCAAGAAGCTCAAGCCGAAGCGCCTCTCCGACGAGGCCCTCGACGCCCTGCTCGCCTACGACTGGCCGGGCAACGTGCGCGAACTCGAGAACGTCGTGCAGCGCGCCAACGTGCTGGCCAAGGGCGAGACGATCCTGCCGAAGGACCTCCCGCAGGACGTCCTCAATCCCCGCAAGCCGGCCGCCTCGGCCCCGACCGCCGTCGCCGTCGCCGGCCCCGCCGCCGCGGCCAGCGCCCCGGCCGAAGCCTCCCTGGGCGTCAGCTCCGCCTACGACGCCATCTACAAGCATGGCCGCGCCGGCGACGGCAAATCCATCCTGACGACCATCGAGATGGAGATGATCAAGCGGGCGATGGAAGAGACGCGCGGCAACCAGCTGCGCTCCGCGATGATCCTCGGCATCAACCGTTCGACGCTGAAGAAGCGCCTGCTCGAGATGCGCGAGGCCGGCATCAAGGTGTTCACTTAGTCTTTGCCTCGGGCCGGCCAGCCGCATGCAATGACGGCCGGATGCGAACCCCCGCCTTCGGCTGGCGAGACTACTGGCGCATGCTGACCTCGGGTCGGCCATGGCTGCCTTTCCGCTATTTCCGCGAGGCCCACGCGTTCGACCTTCGCCGCGGCACCGACACCCACGTCCGCCTGCGCAAGGAAGACTTCGGCTCCGAGCCTCGGGGCTTCGCGGAAGGGACCTTCTACATGGCCTCCTGGACCAGCGAGATCGACTGGGCCTTCCATGAGACCCGCGCCCTGCTCGGCGCCGAGTTCGATACGTTCGCGTTCGTCGACGTCGGTTGCGGCAAGGGCAAGGTGGTGCTGCGCTGGACGGAACTCCGCGCCCGCGCGGGTTCCGTCCAACCTGTCGCGGGCTTCGACTACCATGAGCCGCTGGTCGCGATCGCGCGCCGGAACCACGCGAAGCTCTTCGCCACGCCGGGCCATCTCACGGTCGCCGGCGCGGACGACTTCGACTTCGGGACGCCCGGCGGCCGCATCCTGTGCTATCTCTATAATCCGTTCGGCCCGGCCCTGATGCGGCGATTCCTGGAGCGTCTGCGCGGACACGACGTGCTCCTGATCTACAACCACCCGGCCGAAGACGCGACCTTGCGCGAACTGGGCTATGTCGCCTTGCGCCGGAAAGACGGCGGCTGTCCCAACGCCCATACGGCCATCTACGCAAACCGACGTCGGGTCGCCAATTAACCTTTGCCACCGGCCAGGAATCGCTTTCGTTCGACGATGACCCCATGAGCACCTCCTCCCCCCTCCGTACCACGCTGCTGGCCACGGCCGCGCTCTTCCTGAGCTCGTACGCCGCCTTCGCCGGCGAAACGATCCAGATGTTCGACGGCAAGTCCCTCGCCGGCTGGAAGGCTTCCAAGAACTCCCCCGAAGGCACCTACAAGGTCGAGGACGGCGTCCTCCAGATCCGCGGCGGCCAGGGTCACCTCTTCTTCGTCGGCGCCGACGGCAAGGCCGACTTCACGAACTTCGACTTCAAGGCGAAGGTGAAGACCTACCCGGGCGCCAATTCGGGCCTCTACTTCCACACGGCCTACGAAGACAAAGGCTGGCCCTCCCAGGGCTACGAGTGCCAGGTCAACGGCAGCCACAAGGACATCAAGCGCACCGGCGGCCTCTACGCCGTCCGCGACGTCCTCAACACGCCCGCCGCGCCGGACAACGAGTGGTTCGACTACCGCATCCGCGTCGAAGGCAAACGCATCCAGATCTGGATCAACGGCAAGCAGACGGTCGACTTCACCCAGCCCGATGACTGGACCCCGCCGAAGGGCATGCCCGGCCGCAAGCTCGGCAGCGGAACCTTCGCCATCCAGGCCCACGATCCGGGCTGCAAGGTCGACTACAAGGACCTCGTCGTCGAACGCCTCTGAGCGATCGGACGAGACCGACGAAAGGCGGACCGCACGGTCCGCCTTTTTTGCGCCTACGCGTCAGGCGAGCGCACGCGTAAGTTCGGCGATGAGCCGCGCCCGCACGGGCTCGGCCAGCGCTGACAACCGCCGCTGCTCGGCTTCGTATTCACTCCGGCCTTCCGTTGTCTCGATCGTGATCGGCTTCAGGCCGATCGCGGAGAAGTCGTAAGGGCTGGCACGCATGTCGACCGACCGGGCGACGCGCGCGAGTTCGAACGCATCCGCGGCCAGCTCGGCAGAGACCCACGGCTGCGCCTTCATCGCCCACTTGAAGAGGTCCATCGTGACGTGCACGCAGCCGGGCTGCTCGTTCTCGACCCGTGCCTCCAGCGTGGGCGCGAGCTTGTTCAACGGCCGGGCGCCCGGCGTGAAGAAACGGAACGCGTCGTAATGCGTGCAGCGCACGGGCATCGCCCTCACGACGGCGTCGGTGCCTTCCGCGCCGAGACGGAGCGGCCAGGCGGAGTGGCGGCGTTGATCGGACTGACCGTAGACCATGGCCCATTCGTGGAGGCCGAAGCAGCCGTGGAAAGCGGGTCGCGCCGCGACGGCCCGGCAGAGCCGCAGGCTGAAATCGAGACGTCCGGCCTGCGCCGCGTCCGGCAAGGCCACGCGCACCATGCCGTCCGTCCCGCGCAGGAAGCGACGGCCGTCGACGAGCTCGCCGGCGTCGGCCAGCGCGACGCCGGCGCCGGGCGTCCAGCGGCGTAACGCGGCCAGACGGAACGGATAATAGGTGAAGAGGAAATCTTCGACGGGATCAGGCACGCCCTTCCGGGCGCGCTCGCGACGCGCGTCGACGAGCCGGTCCGCACGGGCCTCATGGGCGGCGCGACGGGCGCGCCACGCCTCGCCCTCGAGCACGGCCTGACTGGCGGCGACGACGCTCAATCGAAGCGGCGGTGGTGAGCGGCGACCTTGACGTATTTCTCGGCCCAGCCCGGCAGGGCCGCTTGTTCGTCGGCCGTGAGCGCGCGCACGACCTTGGCCGGCGAACCCATGACGAGCGAACCGGGCGGGACCTGCGTTCCCTTGGTGACGAGCGAGTTCGCGCCCACGATGGAGCGGGCGCCGATGACCGCGCCGTCGAGGATGGTGGCGTGCATGCCGATCAGGCACTCATCGCCGATCACGCACGCGTGGATCATGGCCAGGTGGCCGACCGTGACGCGCGCGCCGACCTTGGCCGGCAGGCCGTCGGCGACATGCACCACGGCGCCGTCCTGGATGTTGCTGCCTTCGCCGACCTCGATCGGGGCGATGTCACCGCGGAGCACCGCGCAGGGCCAGACGCTGGCCTTGGGTCCGACGGTGACGTTGCCGATGACGACCGCCTTGGCATGGACATAGGCCGTGGCGTGGAGGGTCGGGCCGACCGACAGATTCCGGGTCAGCTCCTTGGAAAGGGCCGCATCGGCATCGATCGGCTCCTCAAACTGACCGCCTTGGTAAAAAGGGTTCATGCCCCAAGAATTAAGCACCTCCCTCCGGCTGGGAAGGCCTAACCACCCCAGCCACCCCTCTTTTAACCCACTTTAGGCCTAAAACCCCTTACCCACCGTGACCGGCATCGATTTACCAGTGCTAGCCCCAGCCCTAGCCCCAGCCCAGATTTACCCCTATCCCTACCCCTAACCCCAATCACCCGACAATTCCCCTTGCCAACCCCCCTTCAGTCCGTTTGCTCCGACCTTCCGACAGCCATGAAGGCCACATTTATCACCTCCGGTCGCCAATTCACCGTCACTCAGGGCGACATCCTCATCGTCAACCAGTACCCTGGTAAGAACGAAGGCGACGT
>JACCDL011043489.1_pt1 | contig 12061 bp, 9 predicted proteins | sample 7441931 | NCBI WGS metagenome assembly JACCDL01 (sample SAMN15323437, study PRJNA562643) | freshwater metagenome | isolation source: river surface water | place: USA:Blue River Watershed | collected 2017-08-16 | reverse complement strand
AATTTCTTCATCACTCAAATCTTCCACTTTACGTTTTGCTTGCGAGAAAGCTGCGTGAACAAGAACAATGAAGGAAAGGGTCAAAAGAATTCGACTGAATAATTTCATACTAAAAGATTATGGTACGTATATGTTATAACAAATTTAACACATAATTTAGAAGAAGCGATGTTGTACATGCAACATAAAATAGATATTTATTTAATGGCTAGCTACATTTTCCTCTTAAAACAAAAAACTCGCTAAATAGCGAGCTTTTTTTAACCTTGAAAATGTAGTTCTCCAGCAAAAACTTTATGGTCATTTACAATCGAATAAAATTACACAGTTTAAAAATTTTAATTGAGGTGAATGTAGGAATTATAAGATAACTCATATCCAAGTTATTAAGGAATGACACTCTCTAATTAGTAAGTGCATATACCTTGAATCAAAGTATCTTGGGATGAGCCATATCCCGGTCCTCCATTAAAAATATTCTGAACAGCTATAGGAGGACAGCTATTTTGAATACGTTCATCTTGAGTACTACCAAAACCTATACCACCATAGAATATTGATTGAATAGATAAAGGTGGACAAATACTTAAAACAACTTCTTCTTGGCTAGATCCTAATCCTCCTCCCCCATAAAATATAGATTGTACTAAAAGCGGGGGGCAAAAACTTTGTAACACCTCATCATCAGCAGACCCTAAGCCAATACCTCCATAAAAAATAGACTGAACAACTAAAGGTGGACATACGTTTTGAACAAAATTATCTTGTGAAGAACCAATACCGATACCCCCTGAAAAAAGGGTAGGTACAATTCTCGAAGATGAAATTGCACCCCGCATAGTAGGCATATAAATCTGGCCTTTCATATTAAGTGAAAAGAAAAAGAATATCCCTATTATTAAGCAGAAACGTGTCATTAAATGTTAGTTAGAACGAACTCCTCTACCACCAAGTGCGTTATCTCGATTACCATCGCCCCAATTTAAATATTGTCTATTCGAAACATTGTAATTTATACCATGTTGAGTTGACCCTCCTTTTCTCATATAATACGACTCATAAGTATCTCTATTAATCCTATCAATGGGCCAACCCGTTACATTAGCAAAACCATCCGAGTCTAGATTCCCGTCACCATTTTCAGTTATGAATGATGAATAGTCATAATTATGCCCTCCAACAGCTCTCTCAAACACATTTCCCGTCATATCCAAAATTCCGTAATAAGTTGCGCCTGCATGTACACGGTCAGATTTTGCTGTAGCTGCTATACCTACACGCCACACCATACCCATACCAATATTATTAGGGCCTAAAGGGAAAAAGTTTAATACTTCGTTTTTAGTTAACTTATTTTCTCTCCCCCAATACCAATTGATTTGTGTCCAATCGGTAGTTCCCCAAGCAAATTCATTTAATACTGGCGCCAAAGGTCCTCTACATGCTTTTTCATATTCAAATTCAGTCATGGGTCTTAATGCTGCCCAATCAAGAAACGCTAAAAAGTCTTTAATACGGATTGACACAGGAAGTGCTAGCCCATCATCTTCTTCATTATATATGTCATTATTGTTTGCATCATTCCCATACACAGCAGGAGTTAAACTAGTAGTAGAAACCCCAGGAGTCATTACCTCAATACTATAACCATGTCTTTGATTCAAAATAGTTCCTACAGCTGATGTAGGTGTCGTATAATTGGGATCCTCTTGTAATCTAAGTTGTTGGTTATAAGTAAGTGTATTTAGGAATGCTACATATTGAGCGGTTGTGATTTCATATTTCATACTGTAAAATGAATTATAGCCTAGAGGGAATGTACCCGGTAAATCCCCAGTGCTTCCATATCCATTTTTCTGGTAAACGGTTTTAGCACCTAAGCCGTTAGTTTGAAGGGCGGCTGTAATTAGAAGTGGATTATCCGAATTTCCATCTGTAAATGCATTTAAATCAGGTCGGCCGTCACCTACATAAAAATTTCCTTGAGGAACATTTACCATTTCCATTCCATAAAGTCCAATATTATCTGCGTTTACATCTGACGATAATGTTAGAGTAACTGTAGATAGGGAAATATTACCAATACCATCCGCATTTCTTCGAATGAATACTCCCCTTTTGTCAGAAGGTAGATCTACCTGTAGCTGAGATCCAGTCACCGAGTGACCGGAGCTCGCAAGTATTTCATGTAGCCATGGGTTTTCATTTGGTTGATCACAGGCCTGTCTTTTCACGAATACCCAAACTGCATCCCAGTTAGAGGGAGCAGGAGTCACCCGCCAACTATTATCCCACTGAATAGTGAAGCTAATAGTTCTACCTGAAATAGTAGGTGTGCCTATGACTAGATTGTTCGCCTTTACATTAGAGGCAAATAAAATTGTTAACGCGAATAATAGAATCTTTTTCATTTTTTAAATTGTATTTAAAAATTATTGCATGTCACCAGCTGTAACTAGGATATTACTCCCTATATGTACTACCGTTAATAGTGCGTAATTACCAGCGGTAGCAGTAAAATTGTTTCTGTTTTTAATTGTAACTCCTGTACCTCCTACAATCGTAACTTTATTTGCATCAGCACTTTTTTGCAAAACCATGCAATTAAATCCGGTGGGTAATGAGGCACTAAAAGTAATCGTTATGGCATTTGAAGGATTACAAACGATAATTTTCCCTTTGTAGAGTTCTGCGTTACTAGGGTCTATTGTAAAGCTTTCTGTTATATCACTTGAAACTGATGCATTCGCTGTTAAAGCCCCAGATGTATTCACAGTTGTTATCTCTGCATTTCCTAACTGAATAGAATTGCTAGTAGAAACCTTGGCATCGAAACCAATCGCAATGGCATTTGACAATCCATCCACAGAGACATCCGCCCCATAACCAATAGAAGTTAGCTTATCCCCTGTCCCATTAGAAGTAAGTGAACCATAACCAATGGCTGTATTTTTGTAACCAGTTGAATTATTTTCCAATGAATTTCCGCCAATCGCCGTATTCGTGTCTCCAGATGTATTTGCAAAAAGAGAATTAACTCCATATGCGGTATTACTGCTACCGGAATTATTCAAGCTCATACTCTCTTTACCAATTGCTGTATTAAAACTTCCGGTAGTGTTATTTAGTAAAGCATAATGTCCTACAGCAATATTTTCAGCCCCACTTGTATTAAACTTCAATGCTGCATTACCAATTCCCACATTTTTTCTTCCAGATGAATTAAAAAATAGAGCTGTACTACCTATGGCTAAATTTTCAGGCTGGGAGCCTCCTCCTTTACCGATTATTACATCATTGACAGTAATATCTTGTGTAAACCTTGCATTACCTTCAACATCAAGTTGATAGGCCGGAGAATAATTAGCCCCGATCGCGACCCTACCTAAGTCATCTACGATTAATCTTGAGCAACATCCACCCTGAATTAGACTAATGCCTGTACCATTGCCTCCGAATGACCATGCGGAATTACCATTTTCGAAAAGGAGACTTGGAAGGGAAACTTGACTTACAAAGGACTTAGTGCCGTTAATGGATTGATTATTCGTTAAATCTACAAATCCTTGCAATGTTGAAACCGTACCATCTGCCATCAAATATTCAGAGGAAGTACCGCCTGCTTTTACAAATGATCCTGCAGTAATTGTACTAGTAGAGTTAGCCGTAAGATAAGGATCAATAGTAAATACTTTCACGTTGGTTTTAAAAATATAATCCCAATCAGGATCATTGCTACCTCGGCCTCTGCTGTAGGAATTAGAAACATTCACATCTAACCAACCAATGGAAACTGTTGGAGTAGTTAAATACATTGTATACGTAGACCCTGCAGTAACATTAACGTTAGTTAATGGGAATGAGACAAAAACATTGCTTCCGTCAGCTGGAGTCAAACCAGTAACCGTCGCTAATAAAATACCATCTAATCCTTCTCCTTCATAAAGTTGTAAAGTAACATTTGCAGCAGTTCCATAAGGGTAGGTGGGAGTTCCCATTTTCCATTCAACGGAACTTAAATTTCCTGTTAGGCCCGCTGTAAATGACTGCCATTGGTATGTTCCTCCTGCTCCATTATATGAAGTGGTATTACTTTGATCAACAACCGCATTTGCCGCCATCTGACGTTTAAATGCTCCATCCACAAATGTTTTAGCGCCTCCAAAAGTTTGATCAGTTGAAACCACAATACCAGCATTTATTTCATTTGCTGGACTCAATTTCAATACATTTGAATCTAATGTTGCTCCCTTAGCAGTAGATTGAGAATTAGCCACACCTAGGCTTAATAGGTTCGAGGAAATTGAACTTTGTACTAGTTCCTTAGTAGCGAAACTACTTAAATCCTGATCTCCCGTATTTATACCTGATTGGTTAGCTAATTTTATGATTTCAGAAGCATTTATAAGACGCTCCCCAGCTACCTTATCCACTTTCAAATTCAAGGCCGCAAGCCCAGCAGTGGATACGGGCTTTTCCGCATCAGCCGTATTGTCTACATTCCCTAAACCTAAATTAGCTCTAGCACCTACAGCACTAGTCGCCCCAGTTCCTCCTCCTGAAATTCCCAGAATTCCATTTAATTTCCCAGCAGTTTCCGCGTATAAGGAATAGGGGTTGTAATAAAGTTTTTGATCAGAAACCTTCGCGTAGGAAGCGCCTTGATTGAAACTTACATGTACCTCACAGGTTTTCTGATTCGCATCCCATATTAATGAGTTGAATGAAGAGCTAGCAACAGACCCTATGATTAAATTGACTAATCCGTAAGCATCCGTACTAGTTTGATGTACTTCTTGAAATTGTGGAACTGATCCGGCATTTATAATGAATTTCACCCAAACAGATCCATTCACAAAGGGCTGCCCAGTGATGTCTTTTCCTGGAATTTCAATTGGATTGGGATCTATAATTACCGCCTGATATGATATTCCTTTTTGTGCATTTACAACATGTGAGAAAAGGGCAAGAAACGTAAAAAGAAGAATTTTTTTCATTTGATTATACATTTTACTGGCCTATTTTAATACCAAAACTGATAGTAGAAGGAATAAAATTAAGGGTTGATTTGCCAAAAGAATTGGTATCAAAATGCTGGAAACTAGTGAATAACGCCATTTGCTTATTGACTTTTTGACTCAATTCTATGGTATAACCTACGAAGACCTTGGCCCCAGTAAACTGAGAATCAGAGGATAAATCAAAATAGTTGTTTCGTACTAATTGCGTACCGTTATACATCGTCTGTAGTGAAGCTGATGCTTTAGCTGCAATAGATAAATTCCTTGAAATTGAGATTTTGGGTCCTACTCCTCCACTAAGTCCTAGAAAATTAGTTTGATAAGAGAATGGGATATTCTGTACGTCTCCCACAGCATTGTATTGATTTAAAACAATTCCTACATCGTAAAACACGTATCGACTTAATTTATTTTCCTTTGATATTCCTAAATGATAGCCTGCAGATGATTTTAAATACTCAGGATTATTACCTGAGGAGTTAGTGAACACATACCGTGTTAAATTACTTCCGATTTCCAATTTCCATTCTTGTGCAATAATGGCAGTATTAGCAAATAATACCCAAAACAGTAGGATGATTTTTTTCATGAAATATCGAGTTGTTTGTCCAATGGAATAACTGACTGATGTAAGTTGTGGAATTGCAGGCCCTATTCCTCACAAACTCCGTTATAACTAATCCACCAACCTATCCTAAACCTGTTACTAATACGTATCTTTCAGATGATAAAAGCCTCTGAAAATGACATACAAAATTGGTAGATACTTACTAATTCCAGCCTTATATATTCTAGCCTCAGCTTGTAGCAGCCTGGGAGATCTGGAATCCCCCAAAAACGTGAGTTTGTCACCTGCGATAGAAACTACATGGTTAGGTTTTGGCTATAATCAGGATCCTTTAGATAGAAATAGGGCGGGACATGATGTTGGGGATTGGGATCCGGCACATTGGAATATTACGAAAGAGCGGATCAGTTATATTAAGCCTTCCTTCGTTAGAATTGTACTATATAGGCACTGGTTTAATCCCTCAGGAGTAGTGGGAGAATACGAATGGAATTCGCCCTCCATGAGATCTTTGTATCAAGTACTGGATTTTTATAAAGAGAAAAACATTCCGGTCATGACGGGGCTTTGGCAATCTACCTTAGATCATCAAGATAATGTTCCGTTTTACACTTCAGAAGGGAAAGGAAGCTTTCAACAATTACAGACGGATATGTTTCGACAATTATACGAGACAAAAGGATATCAAAATATAGCCTGGTACACGCCTACTAATGAGCCCAAGGGAATGGGTATGGACTTCCAAAAGTGGTCCCTTATGATGCGAAATACCTACCAAGGATTTGTTTATCAAAAATTGCCCTTAACTAAATTCACCGGAGCAGATTCTTGGGAGGAGTGGACAAGCTCTGCTGCCACGTATAATAATAAAGAATTAAGCGCCTATGATCACCACTACTACTTAAATACGGGGATAGACCAATTAATAAATGGGGAAGTGGAGGAACTGCTACAAAAGGAAGTAAGCAACATAAGAAAAATTGATCCGAGCAATAAACCCGTATTTTTAAGTGAAGTAGGATTTACAACTACAGCAGAACTAGATTATTGGTATGTATTAAACCCTATACCGACCTTAAATCCAACTACTACTGCTTATGGTCTTTTGGCTTTTGATTATGGTGTTCAGGTAGCACGATCTGGGGAATCAGGCGCGTTAGCCTGGTCATTAGATGGATATGACTATGGCAAAGATCCTGGGATGTGGAATATTGCAGGAACAAATGGAGGAATTACATTGAGGCCATGGTATTACACTTGGTCATTGATGTGCCGATATTTCCCATCTGGATCTACGATTTACCCCATTAACTTATCATCGCGCCTCATACGCGGTGTGGCTATGAAGAAAAGTGAAAACAATGCCGCTCATTGGAGTTTCGCCTTTGTTAATTGGGATCAAAATGAAATAGAAATTAATTTAAAAGTTCCCGGATTTAAAGGGGGTGATTTTACCCAAATTCTACTAAGCGAACTCTCCTCAGGCGATGGCACATCTTTAAGTTTACCCAAGGTAACCAAGCGCATTAATTCTCTTGAAGAAGGATTTACAATTAAAATACCCGCACATGGAGGGATTTTCATGACGAGTATGGATAATTCACCAATTACCCGATAAAACAAAACCCCACTAAAAGTGGGGTTTTGTAATAAACTCTCTGTTCTAATATCATCCATTAAGCCAGCACAAGCCTGCTTAACTCTTTTATAATTTCCTCATCAATTAATATGACATACTGCTTTTTCCGCGAATCAAATGATTCTGGAATACGCACAATGCACTCCCTTACATTAAACAGAACAAATAATTTAGTATTCAATTCTTTAATCACTAGATGCCTTCTTTGTCTTTGATTTTCTGCACTTTTCCCCTCTAAATTGAGTATCGCATTTAATTCTTTTACAGAAATCCCTCCTACTGGATTAGACAATAATTGGTGCAATAATTTTTCTTCATGTGGGTCAAATTTCCAATTTTTAGTCTTGGCAGGCATCTTAAGATAAGCCGATCTCTCAGTAACGTGTCTAGCTGTTTCTGTAGAAAATTTAGCCGAATAAGCTCCTTTAATAAAAGGTCTTGCCACCAATAAAAGCAAAACAAAAAATGTCACCATAAGCGCAAAAATTGTCTCCATAATTCAACCTAAAATTTAGTTCGGCAACAAACAAACTAAAATTAATCTCCATTTTATGTTAATTAAGTTATAACGGTATTAGAAATTATTTAACGGTATAAAACGTTGTGTTATAACTGTTTATGTATTAAAATATTGATTTTAATGCAAAAATTGCTGAGGCAAAAACGTATTAAAATAATCATGACCATTAAATCAATCTTAATCACCTGTTTATCCATTATTTCATTTTATAGCTACGGACAGAATATAAAACCTGCACTATTAGGACAGTTCAAAACCGTTTTAGAATCTAAAGGTGTTAGTGAGGAAGAATTAAAACAAAGCCTTAATCAAAAAGGCTTGACAGTGGAAACAATGACAGAAGCGGATGCACTCAATAATCGTCCTGTAATTGAGCAAACTATAAGTGAATTAGAGCAAAAAAATAAGGCGAAAAATACACAAGCGAAAACCTCAGCTAAGCTAGACACACTTCTCGCTACTCAATTTGAGAAAAAAGAAGTTTCCTCGATTAAAAAGGATAGTTTGCCTATATCAAAATTGTCAACCATCTATGGGCACAGCATTTTTCAAAACAAATCATTAGATTTCTCTAGAATATCGAAAGATGCAAGTCCACCTGACACCTATGTGCTGGCCCCCGGAGATAGAATCTCCATTGTCATCTTTGGCCGATCTCAAGCCGATTTACAATATGAAATATCCAGCGCAGGATTCATTCAACCTGCACAAATGCCCAAAATCTTTTTAAGTGGTCTAACCCTTAAACAGGCAAAAGCCTTGTTGATAAATCGATTCTCCACCTATTATGTATTCAATAGTGACCAGTTTGCTTTAACCTTAAGCACTTCAAGAACACTAACTGTCAATATTTTTGGCGAGGTTGATAAGCCCGCTTCTTACACAACTTCGGCTTTAAATACAGCCATAAACGTCCTGTCAGCTAGTGGAGGTCCTACAGATTTAGGATCGGTACGTTCCATTCAAGTCATTCGTGGTAACACGAAAAAATACCTGGACGTTTATGCCTTCATGAGGGACCCAGTGGTGCAATATGATTTCTATCTTCAGAATAATGATATTCTCTACATTCCTCCGGCTGAAATAATAGTGAAAGTAGAAGGAGGTGTCAACAGACCTATGTTCTATGAGATGAAAAGGAAAGAGACGGTAAAGGACCTCATCTCATTTGCAGGAGGGTTTAAAAAAGATGCTTACACAGACATTGTACAAATAGAACGGTATGAAAATAACCAAGTTATTTTAAAGGATTATTCTCTACAAGAAGTTTTAGACAATAAAATAAATCTGACTTTTTTAAATGGGGATATAATTAGATTTAAATCAATCTTTAGTCCATTAAAAACCGTTGTCAAAATTTCAGGGGCTATTTCTTATCCTGGAAACTATGCCATCAATTCTGCAAAAAACATTTCGGCTCTTGTTGAAAAGGCAAAATTAAACGCAGAGGCAAAAATAGATCAAGCCTTTTTATTTAGAAAAAGACTTGATCTATCCACTCAAGTAATTTCAATTCCCCTAAAAGAAATACTGAACAAAACGAAGCCAGAAATCACCCTAGAAAACGAAGATTCCTTAGTCATTTTCGACCAAGCACGTTATGTAGAAAAGTTTAAAATTACGGTTTTAGGAGAAGTGAAGGTTCCCTTCGAACAATCATTCAAATATGGAGAAGGTTTAACCGTTCAAGAAGCGGTGGCGCTTGCGGGGGGGCTAACTACAGATGCCTTTTCTGAAGCTTATGTGTATCGAACAAACCCACTATCCTCTAAACAAACCACTTACATCCCTGTACAAGTTAACTCAAACTTCTCACTCTTGTCTGGAGATCAGTTAGTGATATTAAATAAAGAACAATACACTTATGAATCTTCCATTAATATAAGTGGAGAAGTAAATAAACCCCTACAATTACGTTTTGATCCTAGCCTAAAAATAGCAGGCCTATTCCAATTAGCTGGTGGAATAACCAGAGCTGCAGATATGAACAGAGTAGATGTATTTAGATTGAATTTTTCGACAAGCGAAAGCCCTAAGAAAAGTTTGATCACACTACAACTGGATAAGAATTTTCAAATCATTTCAGGCCCAACTGATTTTCAGCTATCCCCATTCGATTATGTGGTGATTAGAAAAATAGTTGATTTTCGTTTGAACGAGGCAGTGCAAGTCACAGGAGAAGTTAAATATCCAGGACAGTATATCCTAAAAAATGCTGAGTATCACTTCTCTGACTTAATTAAGGATGCCGGCGGTTTAACCAAAGTATCCGATTTATGGAATACTAAATTAACGCGTTATGCAGATAGTTCAGGCATATTGGTTTTCGATGCACACAAGGCATTAAATCATAAAGGAAGTTTTAAATATGACCCCATCCTACAAGAAAATGATTATATCGAAATTCCTAAAATCTCTTCTGTAATCAACATCGAAGTAAATGCTACCAAATACATTTTAGGCGAGAGTCAAAAATCCTTACAAATCATCTACCAAGGACCTCATTCTGCTAAGTGGTATATCACTCGCTTTGCCGGAGGATTAGCTAAAAAAGCGGATAAGAAAAGCATCCTGGTGATACGAACAAATGGACTTGCTTCAGGGACTAAAAAAGTGTTAGGTCTATTTAAAAAATACCCGAAAGTTCGCTATGGAGATACGATTAAAGTTAGCTATGAAGTAGAAAAGCCAGCTGATAAAAAGGATGATAAGCCGGTCGATTGGGATAAGATGCTAGCAAAGATAATCAGTGTAGGGACATTGTATGCCTTGATCGCAAACGCTACTCGATAATGAATATGAATCCTGAAGAAAAGAGAGAGACAGACGAAATAGAGATTGATTTGTTCGCTGAACTGCAATTATTCAAACAACTCATTCGTAAGAATTTCATTTGGATAATGCTCTTGAGTATCCTTGGAGCTGGATCTGGTTATTATTACGCCAGCAAGCAAAAGCCACAATATACGGCTAAGTATAAGTTCTCCGTAAAGCTTTCAGAGATGTCAGGCGTCAGTGCAATGTCTGGGCTTGCTTCCCTAATCGGCGGTGGTGGAGGTGGAGCTGATCCCTATGCTAAAATTATAGAGTTAGCCGGATCAGAAAAGATAATTGGGAAGGCATTGTATTCCGTAGTGGAGGTGAATGGCAAAAAGGAGATGTTGATTAACCATTTTATTAAGCTAGAGGAATTACAGAAAGGATGGGCTAAAGATAGTAGTTTAAACAAGGTGAAATTTAAACCTTCTTTTTATTCGATTAACAACTTAAATTATGGAGAAAGAAAAGCTATGTTTTCTATTCTTAGTCTGATAGTCGGCGGGGAAGATGCTTCTTCTCAAGGAGTCTTAGCTCGAGAATACGATAAAAAAACAGGTCTAATTGCCTTGTCTGTAACACATTGGAATGAGGAATTCGCTATTGCATTATCTCGTTCTATCTATCAAGAACTTGTAGATTTTTATACCTATGATTCTTTTGACAACATGTCCATAAATGTTCGCAATGTTAAAAGTAAATTAGATAGTATTCGCGCCGCGCTTTTTTCCACCCAAATGGCATCTGCTAAAAAATCTGATCAGGCCTTAGGACTAATCATGCGCGAGGATCAAGTCGAGCAAAAAAGTTTAAATATCAAAGAGCAAATGTTAATTGCTATGTTGGCCGAAGCGCAGAAGAATTACGAGACTCTTTCAATGATGCAACGAAGTTCTAAACCTGATTTTACTTCAATAAAAGAACCGTATTCACCTATAAATCCAAAAGTCAAAAGTAAATTTTTGTTCACATTGGGGCCTTTTATTACAATCCCATTTCTACTGCTTCTCTTTTTGAGGATTAGATTGGTATTACATTCTATTTTAAATAAGCACAAAGAATTATGAAATATTCATTCTTTAGGGTAGTCAAAAGAGCATTATTTAAACTTTTCTATTTTAGAGGGATGCCCTTTTCGATTCTAGCAACGATTGGATTTGTATCTAGATATACCTACCAAGAGATGCAGGTGATCTTAAAAAAATGGGAGCATACCGCTGAATTTACAGATACTAATATCATCGCAAAGTGGGAATGCATTCATACAATCATTTACATTCGATACAATTTTAAAGGAGAGTTTCTTTACATAGAAAAAGAGGTTTGGAAATACATGTAAATAATTTTAGTACGTATATAGATTGTAACGACAAGACCCCGCTTTTAGTGGGGTCTTGTTTTTTAGGCTCTTCTGTTAAATTTTAATTCAAATTTTACTTATCGGTACATCATCCATTGAAGTTATAATCACTCCGCCTTTTGCAGGAATGGTGATT
>JACCDL010131754.1_pt1 | contig 12061 bp, 11 predicted proteins | sample 7441931 | NCBI WGS metagenome assembly JACCDL01 (sample SAMN15323437, study PRJNA562643) | freshwater metagenome | isolation source: river surface water | place: USA:Blue River Watershed | collected 2017-08-16 | reverse complement strand
TTTCTGCGAACTCAACAATTGGGTCAGGTCTGCCGAATGATGCAGGACTCAAATAAGTTTTGTTGTTAATGTTGTAGTGAAAGAATAATTCAATGAAAGGAATATCTTTATTGAATTTGTAGGGAACGATACGAATTTGATGTTTTCCCGGTGTTGGCTTCCAAAGTGAATCTGATTTTTTGGAAGTGTTTTGTAACGAGTTGAATCTCGATAGGGCAAGTTTAATGTCCATTTTTCTTACGTTTTAAAGTTAATAATTGTTGTTTAATGTTTAAGGTTTTATCGATATTACCTATATCTAAATATAACCTTTTTATGTTTTTGTTCTACAAATATAGAACTTTTTTTTCTTATTTCCAAATTATTTTTCCACAAAATATTCAACGTTTATTCCTGCTTCTTTGAACATTATAATTGAACGTTTTGCAGAATCGTGCCATATTGGATTATTAGCACCACGACCTTCTCTTAAAACAATTTTGGATATTCCAGCGTTTATAATTGCTCTTGCACAATCCGCACAACTGATTCCACAAGTCATATACATTGTAGTTCCTAAAGTAGAAACTCCTATTCTTGCTGCGTTGTAAATTGCGTTTCGTTCTGCGTGTTCAAACCAAAAGTATTTCTCGGGTCTTTCTTGTCTCTCTTCAATATTATCATTGATACCTCTTGGAAATGAATTATAGCCTGTGGAAACAATCTCATTATCTTTACCAACTATAACAACTCCAATTTGAGTGTTTTTATCTTTTGATTTTAACTTTACTTGTTCAGCTATGTTAATAAAATATTCATCCCAATTCATATCAATTATTTAAAATTTGCCGTGAGTCCAACCCTTACCATTTAGGTAGTTCTCATTAGAAATTTTGATTCCTAACCAAATCTCTTTAAAGAATTGTTTTATCTTTTTCATATTCCGATTATTTAGCCCATTTACCTCTTTGAACCAATTGAGCGATTACACCATATACTGATAAATCTTCGTAGGTATCTTGGATTGATTCACCCACTTCATCAGGCTGTCCTAATACTACCAATTGTTTCAAACGCTGAACCTTATCGTTGATACGAAACCATAAACCAGTTAAGGATAGTTTGATATCATCTTTAGTTTCTAATGGAGTTCCAACCGAAATGTTGCCAGGTCCGTAGTTCCTTTGCTTCTTACAAAAGGTAACATACATTTCATCTAAAATTTTTTTAAACTCTTCAGTTGTTTGTGGATATACCTTCTCACAAAACTCAACTGCGGATTCTTCTTTGATTTCTGTCATAACTGTTTATTTATCTAAATTTAAATTGTCTGCTTCTATTCTTTGTAAAATTATAATAGAACCAACATTTTCTCTAACATTCGAAAATGAATGTATTCTATATTCGGAGTTCTGTCTTACAAAATCCAATACTGCGTTTTGTAATTCTTTTTGAGTCCAAAAATCATCAATCATAATGAATTTAGCTTGCAACGATTTTGTCAACATCATTTCTTCTAACAACATATCGTATGTATGTGTGCTATCTAACCAAGCTAAATCAACTTTGATTCCCGTATTATTTAATTGAGTAAGAAGTTGAATACTATTGATGTTCTGATAAAAAACTTTATTATCATCATAATATTCGTTAATGAAATTTACACATCGCATCGATTGATTATCGGAATGTGCATCGCAGGTAAATAATTTAAAATCTTCTAATGTTTCGTATAAAACATAGCTAAAAGAACCATAGTTGGTTCCCGTTTCTAAAATTGTAAATGGTTTTTGTTCAATGAGAAATTCTCTCATAAATGTAGTACCACGTCTGGAATTATTTAAGTCGTAATCTGAAATACCATCGATACTTCCGGCATTACCACCCCAACCCATTCGGTTGTTTAAGCTTTCATTTATAAGGAATTTGTAAACTGGTCCTTGGTAAATATCCTTCATAATTTATTAAATTGTTTATTTTAACAAATATAATAAATTAATTTTAAATTTCCAAATTAAAAATCATTAATATCGATTTCTCCTATATTAATACTTTTAAAAACTTTTGTTGGGATTTTTTTGTAGCCGTAATTTGATGTAGTTAAAATGCAATTTCTAAAATCTTCCCAATTAATTTGATAACTATTATCGATTTGTCCGCCAGTTTTTTCTTTAACTACTTCATTGAGTGCGTTAATTGTGTATATTGTGTTTGATTGCTTCTTTCTATGAACCAAAATCGTTTTCCATTGAGAATCCATTGGAGTAGACCCTTTTTCTACATTAAATGTTATATACAAATCATTATCATTGATTTTACTCTCTAACACAAATATATTAGGATTTACTAATGTATATTTGCTTGTAATAAAATCTAAAGATATTTGTAAATTTTCTTTATATGTGAACAAACATAAAAGTTGTGTATTCATTTTTATTATCTACTTTTTTTATCACACGATACAATGTGTGATGGATTAACATTATTTGGTGTCATCCATTTTTTACCACCAAATGAACTAAATTTAAAACCTGGATTGTAAGACCATCCCATACAACATTTTTTAATGATACCATCCAATTCTTCATTTACAACTACCCCCGTTCTCTCATTAACTTTACTTCTTTCATTTGAAAAATAGTTAAAATCTGTATCATTATTATTTATAGCTTGTACAGATGCACCTGATAATGTATGTAATCTTAATAATTTTTTATATTGACCTTTTTCGGCTTCTGATAGAGGTCCTACTCCATTTCTCATAGCTGTTTGAAATGCATTTTCGGCTTGTCTATCTGCTATTTCTAGCACCTTTTTATATTCTTCTTTTGAAATAATATTATTTTTTACTGCCCAATCTAAATGAAACATTATTTGTTTTTCTCTTTTAGCAACATATTGTGTAGATGGTGGATATTTACCATCTTTACTTTTTCCATATACAAATTGATGTGTACTTAATAGATTTTGTAATACTATTTTTGTTTCAGGGTGTTTATATTCTGTTTGTTCTACTTTAGAATCACTTTGACCTGCACCACCTTCTGCGAATTTTACACTTTGTCCACCAACTAATACCATTGATGTTTTAATCATTTTAAAATTATCGGCAATAGATTTTGCAATATTACCACCTTTAGATAATTTTAAATTTGGTTCTTTAAATGCTATTACATCAGATACTTTAAATGTTTCGGATGATGGTAAAAATGCATGATATCCTCTACCTAACATTTTTGCAAATACTAATACTTCTAACAAATCAGGTACAGCCGTTCTAAAATCTTTATTAAGAGTCATAGCACCTAAAACATCATCTACCTCTTTTTCAAAATTTGGATTACTTCCATTTTGATTAAACTTAATACTATTAAATTTATCTAAAATAGCTTTTTGTTCTTTGGTAACAGCTCCATTTTTTTGAAATAATTCTGAAAACTTATTTGTATAAAGTTTTTTAACATTATCAAATGTCTTTGCTCTACCTTCTGGTGTGGATGTATCGCCAAAATCAACTACCTCAAATTTTCCGGCAGTTGTCATCATTTCCAATTGTTTGTTATATCTTCTTAAAGCAGCAATGGCTGTTTTGGCTTCTATTTGAGCATTTGGAATTCCCAACTTATTAAGTTCTAATGCCAAATCTTTTTCTTTTGGTATGGAAATTGGTTTATGAACAACTCCCTCCAATGTAACAGACCCATCTTTACCCTTATCTGCGATAATAGTTTTTCTAGCTCTGGTTATTTTGTTTGCTACAACCTCTTTTTTACCCAATGCACCTTCTTGTGCCTTTGTAGATTGTAATCCAAATGATTGAGTAAGTTGTTTTAATGCTTCTCTTTTTGTAGCACCAAATTCAACTTTCTTATGCTTTTTAAACTCACCCGGAGTTACATTTGCTATATATAATGTAGCTTCACCTTCTTTATCTTTAAATGCTACAAATTTTTGCAATAAATCCTTTTCTTGTGCATTAACTTTTTGACCCGATATCATTTTTTCAAATCCACCAACTAAAGTTTTTATTCCCTTATCTCCTAAACTCTTCTTTAATTCGGATGTAAAATCCTTTTGAATAACGTGTGCAAATGCGGCTGTTTTTGTAGCTACTTCATTTGGCTTTAAATTTAAACCATTAGTAGTAGGTGTTGGGGTTGAACCAACTTTCGGTTCTGATTTTTTAGGGAAAACTTTCGCACCTTTATTTTTACCAAATACATTTGGTTTTTCTTCATCATCAGGCCCAGCATCAACAGTTTCCAAATCATCTTCGCTGTATCCACTTTTGTCAAGCATATTACTAGCTATCTTATAAGCTTGTGATGATTTTTTATATCTCAATGCACTATCCACTTTTACCAAATTACCCGTTTCTGGGTTTTTAAATGTGGTAGCCAATAATTTTTCCAAACTTTGTTTAGCCTCTAATGCCAATTGCTTTGCATTAGGTATATGATTTTCTTCTAAAATACTTATTAGTTCATTTAGATGCTCTTCGTTTGTCAAATCCACAATACCCTGCGATGTTCTGTAACTTAATTCCAATAATATTTCTTCAAAATTTGGAGTCATTTATTTTTTATATTAATTCATTATATAAGTATCGGATATAAATATAAAATTTTATTGTATTACAACCAAATTATCGTAATTACTTCCTTCATATGCTCGGACCGGGAACCCGCCTTTCTCCAATATGTTTGTTAAATCTTTTAAAACTCTATCTCTCTCACTATGATGTACATCAATTAAAAACGCATCATATGTATATAAAATCATTTTTGATATTTTCCCATCCAAATACTTCAGTACTTCCTCAATCTTCTTATAATTGATTTCAGTTTCCAATGCCTGTAACAAATAGTTAAATACCTTTTGTTCGGTCGCACCTTCGATTCGTTGGAATGGAATTTCCCTCTTATATAGAGGAGTCGTTAAACGGCCCGAAATTACGAACTTTTGGTAAACGGATTTAATATATTCATCCACCTTTTGAAAAAACGGAATTCTTTTCGCAAATTCATCCAAACCACCATACAAATATTTAAATGATAACGCCTTTGATTCTTCGGTAGAAACCCCATAGTATTTTGCTAAATGTTCGTGCGCAGTTTCACCTTCGGGAAACACATAACCCACCATCTTACCAATGATACGAATGTGATAGGATTCATAATCGAATTGAAGTAATGAACCTCCAAAAAAACGGCTTATTACATTCGCTCTACTACCATCGGATTTATTCATCGCAGCCCAATTCACATTGAGATGTCTATTGCTCGGTCTACCCGTTACCGTATATGGATTGTATTTTGTAAAGGCAAATCCTTTAGGTAAATACTCTTTCTTAAAGTGAAATCTATCAATAAATTTTTCCTCTTCGACTTTCACCCCAGCCCCTTCCAGCCTTCCCAATGTTTTAATAGAATCTGAATATATTCTATACCAAGGTTTGATTTCTGATATTGATGGAATCTTTTTTAGAAGTTCGTACCATCTCATCATAGGTATGCAATCATTTAGATATTTAAAATCGCTTCTATACCCCTTATAAACCTCGTCAGCAAACTCTTCTAATATGAATGGTTTACCATACTCTTCGAAGTAAGCCCACTCATAATCGATTCCATTCGTACCTAAATAACGATTACCGAAAACCAATGCGTTTGATGGAATGAGTTTATCAAATTTAATCAAATTACACCTATTAGCATCAATATGATTAAAATTTATCATATAATCGGAATCATTTGTTCTGATGTACAAAAATGATATAGATGTATCGTATTCGTGTGCTTTGGGTGAACTCCAAACGGGAAAAGCCAACTCAATCTTTGGATTAGTTGAATAAAATGATAATAGGGCTTTATTTGTTTCTATTAGGTTCATACCCTACAAAGATAATGAATTTTTTTGAAATTACAAAACTATTCCCCCCAATATTTACATCTTAATTCGTAAACATCAATAGGTTCTCTTTTCATATGTTCTCCCTGTCTTAAAAACCCACCCTTTATCATATACCCACTTAAAATGGAATATCTAGATGTAGTACCATTGTTTGTATCAGAGCCGTGAACTAAATGAGAATGTATTAAAAATGCTTGTCCTTTTTTCAATTTAGCATATATTTTTGGAAAATTATGGCCTTCCGGCATTTTAGATGCTTTACCTCTTTCATTTCTCCAATTACCAGGATTAGTTTTAACTCTCTCCTCGTCTACCTCAATATCTAATAGTGGTAAATAATGCGAACCTTCATATGCCCATAATCCACCATTTGATTCATCCGATGGGTCTAATGATATTGATATGTTTGCAATCTTATTCCATCCCGCTTGAGAATAGAATCCATCCTGATGAGCATCTCTACCCAATTCACCAACTGGCTTAAAATATGCCCACGTTTGTACACCTTGAATTTCTGAACCGAATACTAACTCCATCATTTCAATTGCTTTAGGATGTGCTAATATTTTATTTATTAAATCGGATTCTTTGTGAGGATGCATATATGGTTCATATTCTCCCCATTTGCTATCGGATTGATTTCTATTAATTCTTAATCTATCCAATTCATTTATAATTTCATCTACCTCTTCTTCAGTAAGTAAATCTACGATTGCATATCCTTTATATTTCCAATCGTGTAATATTTCGCTATGTTCTTTTTCTGATATATGCTTCATAAAACTAATTATTTATAAAATTGTAATAAATTAGGTAAATATAAGGAAATATTTTGAATTTTCAAAGAAGCTAACGAAATTGATATTTTATTTGAATTTCTAACACCTTTATCTAATTCTTTTCCCATATCATCATATACACTATCAATTGGACCTGTTATTCTCCAATATAATTTTTCACTTACAAAAAACGGATTATCTAAATATGAATCAAAATTACTTTCATTAACTTCATATACAAATCCATTAGTATCGAATGCAACTCTTACAAAAAATCGTTCTATAAATCCATTTTCATAATCAGATGATTTTGGATTTGGCACAATTGTTTTAGGTGTCTTTATTATGAATTTTTCAGGATTTTTAATGATATCTTTATACATATTAATTCTTTATTATTCTCCAACTTGCTTCAATTGTAGTATCCCATCCGTTTGCTTCAATACTATGTTTAACATTTGTTATTTGAAAAGCACCCGTTTGATTATATATTTCAGGTATCCCATCTATTCTAAACAACTCACCACAACTTAATCCACTCAATCCATCGATTATAACTGTTGCACTAAAATCACTTAAAGTTGCTTCATCTTTTTGAGCAGTTAATTTCATACTTTTTAAAATAGTTCCTGCATCATTGAATATTAATATGGAATTTTTTGTTCCATTTTTAAATTTAATTACTTTTTCATCAATAACTTCTGTATCCGATGGTTCTTTTTCTGTTGATGTTTTTTTCTTTTCGGTATCTTCCTCTTTTTCATCTTTGAACTCACTACTTTCTTCTTTTTTCAATGCGTTTTTTATTAAAGTAGCTTCGATACCATCCGCTGAATAATACCCATCTCCATTTTTATATGTTTGAAATTCTGCATTTCTTCGTATATTCATAGCCATCGCTTTATCTTTATCAGCTGGCTTTTGGTTCAATATATCTTCAATGGCACTTGTAGTTTGAAATACAGTTTGACCTGCTATCAAATTACCTAAATCCATCTCAAAATTAAAAGCTTTTACAATACTATTTATTGTATTTACTTTAAATCTATATATTTTATCATTTTTTAAATCATCGATTACATTGTCTTGTAATTTTTTAAAATAAGAATCAATTATCATTAATTGACCACCATTTGATGTATTCGGTGCTGCTATTAAATTAAATAGATTATATGAGTTATCATTTATTGTACCTAAAACAGATGCTAAAAAATCTGCTCTAAATGTTGATTTATTCCAATGCTCTACAACCAAATCATAATCTACAAATATATTCAATGCATTTCCCAATGTAAAATCTCCATTTGATGCATATTTTGTTTCTTTTTTAGAAACATTTTCATATGATTTATAATCTATATTATCAAGAGCAATTTCTTTCGTAATATTAAATGATAAACCATTTATAGTTGCATCGATAGTTTTTTTATCATCTAAAAATAAATTATCTGTTTTGGGTTTACCGCCCACTCTAATCTGCGGTAAATTTCCTGGAAAAATAACATCTTCAGATGATGACATTATCTTTCTATGAGACATACATAATATTGTTGGAGTTGGTTGCCCACCTTGCTTTATTTGTTTAATGTGGACATTATAAGCCTTTTTATCTAACGATGAAACGCTTGTTATATAATTTACCAAATACTCTACTATAAAATGTAAAGAAACATATCTCTTTTCTGAAATAGATTGTTCTTTTTTTGTAGTGTTTGGTTTTATAAAATTAAAAACATGCTTTTTTATAAAATCATCAGGCACAGACAATGTTGGTATTTTAAAATCTATTTGCATAGCTTTTAAAATTATTTGTTCAGTTGTTAGTTTTTTTCCATCTGGCCCTGTCAATCCAATTTTACTGGTATTAGTTACATTTGCAATTGGTATTGCTAAACTAACTGTATTTCCTGCGGCTATTTGTAATTGGAGTTCATATGTAGAATCTTCTGCTATTGTATATGAAAAAGTAGTAACTTTTCCTGCAAATGCATCATATTGCCCACCACTCTTTACAATCTTTTTTATATATTCCTCATCCTCATCTTCAGTCATTAAGGAATATTTTAAATAATCCTTTTCAATATATTGTTTATAATCATTTTTTTGAACCAATATTGATTCTAATACCATATCATTAAAAGATTTTCCTTGCTTGTTTGATAAGGTATCTATTGTATTTGGATTAGCCGTTTTAGATAATTTTATAAATTCTTTATATTTTTCTATTTGCTTTTTAGATATTTCAAAATTATTTCCGAATTCTAATAATAAATTCATACCAGGTCTACAATAAAACAATTCAAGCATTTCTAATTGCTTTAAAGAAAAACATCTAATCGTTATTTGTGCTTCTTTTAGTGCATTATTTTCACCATCTGTATTAATTTCTATTCTTTCAATTATTGGTGCAGGCTTTCTTAAATTGGATTCTCCGCTTGGATAAATTATCTTACCATTAAAATCAACACCAACATAAGTTTTATTTATATTTTCGGAATTTGAAATTAAATCTTTACCATAATTTAATTCGGAATCTATGATGTTACCAAGTATACAACCATTGTATGTATCATTTGGATTTCCTTTAAAACCAACATTATCTTCATATGTTATGTTTTTAGAAACAACAGCCGCAGATGTTAAAACTGCGAAGGGCATTTTGAATATACTTAATTCAGGTGCCGCTTCCCTAAATTCTAATTCATTTTGAATCCATTTAGTGATTGGTCTTAAATATAACATCTTATTATTTATTTATTTTTTGGAATTCTTTTATAACATTACCTACATTTTGTGGTATTCTTAATTGTGTACCAGGTGTTATATAAAAAACTGCATCATTTATATTATTAGCAATTGCAATTATCCACCACATTTCAGAATCTCCATAGTAATTTTTAGCTAATATATCCAATCTATCACCCTGTTCTGATATTATATATGTATCGGTATTAGATGGTTTTATTTTTGGATAAATAGTTGATTCTAAATACCTTTTTTTTGTATTTGTATTTGTTTTTAAATTAGTATTTGAATATCTACTTGCCATTTAATTATTTTTTATCATTTTCAAATGTACTACTTTCTAATTCACCAACAATAACTCTGGCTGTTTTTGAAAATACTTCATCCTGATTTCTAAAATTATATTTAAAAAGATTACTATCATTATATCCTAATGTATTTTTTGAATCTATTATTTTCATACCAAATTGAACATTGATAACCGATGGAGTTGAGTATTTATTCAATCTATTATTATCTTTATCTTCTGGTCCAAAATTTACCCAATTCACATTATCATCAATTGTAAAACTTAAACTATCAACGAATCCAAATATATTATTATAAAAAGATTTTATACTTAAAAATATAAAATTAGGAGCAAACATTGTTTGTTGTGCTGCTGGACTATTTTCATATGTTATTTGAGATAATTCTCTATATGGATATACTAACGATGTTAAATAGTTTAATTTTTTTAACATTGTTTTTCTTTCATTGTTATTTGTAAAGAACAATTTAAAATCAAATGATAAACTTCTTTCAACCCCTGTGTATGTATGAACTTTGAAAGGAGAACCAATATATTTGTAAGTATTCCATTCGGGAGAAAATGATTCATTTATTCCGGAAATAGTACCATCAAAATATATTGGATTTTCCGAACCCAATATTTTTATTTTCATATAGGTATATGCGGAATCTTCCAATTGTTCTTCTTGTGTTTTGCCTTCTCCTGTAAAATACACACCACTTCTTATATATCTTCCTGCATCATCCCAATCTAAAGAATCTCTTTCAGTATAACCACTAACTCCCCATTCCGGAGTAAGAGTTCTTTTATTAATTATATCTTTAAATATTGGTTCAAAATCACTCGCTTTTCTATCGTTCTTTAAAACTTTACCATTTACATCCAAAGTATTTTTTGCTCCTAAAGAATCTTTTTTATCTATTGAATCTTTTAATCCCTTTACATACTTTTGTATATCTTCTTTACCCTTTTTACTACCAAATTTATTTATTGCCCCAACTGCCGCATTTCCCAATAATCCCAATGGAGACGTTGCACCTTGTTTTAATTTAGCAAAAATAGATGCAGGTGCGGGTGTTTGTTTTATATAATAATCAGTATCGGGCTGAATTGCATCTTTAATACCTCTTTGTGTTTTTCCTAAAGTTATAGGTTTAGCAAAAGGAGTTTTGTTTTTAAATATTGTATCAGATGGTCTATTAGCAGAACCTTTTAGAATCCCACCAATTTGATTTCCAATTAAATCAGCTAACGCATCCGGAGAAGATACAAGTAATGCGGCTCCTCTTGGTGGATTTATAAGACCTTTACTTTCAATGATAGCTTTACCACTTAATCCGTAAATATCTTTATTTTGTTTTTTAAATAAATCTCTTATAGTTGCCATTTATTATTATTTTGCGGCTGCCTTTTGGGTTGCCATTGCGTTGTACAAAGTAGATGCTCTATCGTAACTTAATCTTGTAATTTTCTTACCATCCAAATAGATTTCTCTAGTCGCATCATCCTCATCTTCTGATGCAAATGCTATAATATCTAATAATCTAGTTGCTTCAACTAATTGTGCAATCATAGCCGATTGCCAGAAACCCGTATCTTGTGCAGCTGCTCCCAATGCCGCTGATTGTGATTTTAATTGTTCTTGTATTTCAATTGCTTTAGCTTGTTCTTCTTTTTGGATTTCCATTTGCTTCAATTGCTCTTCCTTCTTTTTGGCATCTTCACTAAACCAACCATCCCATATTCCTTTTATACCACCAACTACCCCACCAATAGCTCCACCTACCGCAGTACCAATACCAGGGACAATACTACCAATTGCGGCACCATACCCACCATATTCTAATGCAGTTGCGCCGGCTTGTAATGCTTTACCTTGATTAACTTTACTTCTATCACCTTCTGCTAAACCTTGTTGTTCTCTCTGTCCACCAAAGTAATCACCAGCCATAGATGCAGCTGCTCCTAATACACCCGTTAAACCACCTTTCATAAGTCCTTTACCAAGACCACCCATTATACCTTTAAATCCGAATTTTCCGGCGCTTTGTAATCCTACTTTTGCAACATCATCGGTTAAACTAGCTGCGGTGCTTAATCCTGTTTTTGCAGCCGTTGATGCGGTAGTTTTACCCGCTTGTTTCAACGCTAAATCTCTCGCCTCTTTTCCAGCGAAGCCCGCTAATATTTGTTTTTGTGAATATTTTTTAGCAGTAGCACCTAATGTTTGTTTTGCAACATTACCTGTAACGGTAGTTGCTGCCTTTTTGGTAAAAACTTTTGCAACACTTTGTCCGATTTTAGGTCCCAATTTATTAAATAGACCCTTCATCAATGCACCAGCTCCTAATGC
>JACCDL011279684.1_pt1 | contig 12065 bp, 9 predicted proteins | sample 7441931 | NCBI WGS metagenome assembly JACCDL01 (sample SAMN15323437, study PRJNA562643) | freshwater metagenome | isolation source: river surface water | place: USA:Blue River Watershed | collected 2017-08-16 | reverse complement strand
CATTAACATATCCAATAATGGTACGGTAAGCGGAACCGGATATTCCAATGTGCTGAGATCTAATTTTAAGATTGAAGGAAGAGTGAATGATGCTGGTAACTTATTAGCAGCATTTGGTACCACCTCTTTAGATGGCAGATTTGATGGCAGTTTAAGAGGGAGCTCCGCAACAGGGAACTGGTCTAATGGAAGTTATTCCGGAACCTGGTCTGGAAGTAAACCTTAACTCCAGTAGAGTCACCCCTTACAGCCCTTGATAACAAAAACCCTCTCCGGAAATGCTGAGAGGGTTTTTTATTCTGGAGCGATGATATTAAGAGAAATCAAATTAGCTGGGAATAACTACTCTAAATTCTTCTTTAGCATCGGAATTAAATCTTCTCGTATAATGTATAAGTTTTGTCTCTTGTCAAATGTAGATGCGGTTCGAACAATAGTACTTTCCAAACGGAATTTTAAATATATTTTGTGATTGATATTAGAAATAATATTCAACCTCAATCGCCGCTGATTATCCAAATTTTTGTTAGAAAGACCCAGTATATCGTTAACCTCAATAGTTGTTAATCCATTTGGGGCAGCTAAGAGTGCGCTCAGTAAACTGAGCTCTTGTTCATCCAAATTCAAATTTCGTTTCCTTTGGAGTTTATGCCGCTGATTGAAGCCAATTGCGATTAGAAGTAGTACTAATCCTGCCACTACATAATAGCCGAGGTAAGATTTTGCTTTGTAAAACGAGCCTATCATAGTCGATTGCTTAAGCAAATCTGCAATAGCGAAAGAAAATCGTTTACCACCCTCCTCATCCCAATAACCATAGAGAGTGCCATTGTGTAGATACATCAAAGGGGGCGGTTGATAGGCATGGGTTTCACTCTGGTATTTGAATACTTTATTATTTTTGGGGTCGATAATGTAAATTACTTCACCAGAAAATTGGATAAAATATTGGCCCGACCAAACAATTTCGCGTGACTTGGCTTCCAGCAATTCGGGAAGAATGATCCCCAATAAGTTCCAACGGTTTGTTTTAAAATTAAAAGCATACAATTCTTCATCAATCTTGGTGGGCTGCTTGTTCAAAAACGAATGATACTCCGATCCACCAGAATAGAATACATCAGATTTACTAGCATATCCATGAAATCCATTAAAGATTGCTTCAGGCCCTATATTATCTGCTTTGATATTTTCCCATTCTTTAGATTGCTCATCGAAAAAGGTTAATGCCCTGCTAAAATCCCAAAAACCCGAACCTCCGAAACTATAGAGTGTGCCATTACGGAGAAACACACTAGCGCCAAAATTATAACCGGCATAATACGTTCTGTCGGTTTTGCTGAGCATGCCCTTCGCCTCGTCAAAATCAAAAACGATTCCCGTACCAGCAAGAGTAAACCGCCATATCCCCTTACCCAAATAAAAACTGTGCACACTAATTCTGGGAGGTAGATGTACGTTAACGCTACTATCAGAGAGTATGGACTGAAGGCTACGCCATTTACCAGGCAAATCTTCTACCTCTAAGGTGTTTTTCTCGAGATCTATCCTTTTTCTAAGCTCTTGAGAACCATCAAACCAGGTAAGGTATTTCCCGCTGGCTGAGCTTGACAAACTCAATGCAAACAGTAAGGTAAAAAAAACTAGCGTACGTTTCATTCACATAATCTATTACTATCAAACCTAATAATGCCTGGTAATATAAACACATTAAATTAAGTGAATTAGTATTTCACTTAATAAAGATGTAAAACACTAGATAATTATCTTATCATAGCACTATCTAAATATTTAATGAAAATGAAAAAAATAGTTCTAATCCTGATAATTGGGGTATTAATTGGGTGTAAAAAGACCGAGAATTCGAATTCAACTAGTCAAATTGCTGATAAAACAACCACTTATACTAGCCTGCAAAATATCAGTTACGCAAGTCCCCTTAAACTTACTAGTATTCATCCTGAAACTGTTAAAGTTATTCAGAGTCAAGGAAACTATTATCTCATTATTTCTTTAGCAGATTTATTTGGTACTACCTACGATTATTTTAGATCATTTAGAATTGATATCAATTCCGGACAACTGACAGAAAACACGCTAGCGCTTTTAGGCGAATATAAAGAAGTTGGCTTCCCAAAAAGTCCTTTCTATTATGAAGACCTCAATGGGGATGGTATTAAAGATTTATTTGTGGCCGATCACGGTAAAGAGACCCCCTCATTAATGATAAATGGACAGTTCCCCGGATTCGTTAACCATCTGTTTTGGGGAAATTCCAACGGCAGCTTCACAAAAGCGACCATCGCAGATTTAACAAATATTCAGAAATTTAATCACAACTCCGCATTGGGCGATGTAGACAATGATGGAGACAAAGACCTCCTTGTACAATCATTCTCATCAAGTGAGATGGAACTGTTCATCAACGCAAACGGCACCCTAACAAAGAAAATGAATATCACAGCCCAAAATCAAACGGGTAGTGTATTTATTGCAGATATGGATAAAGATGGGATAAATGATATTCTCTCTGCTCCATACATTGACAGGGGCACAACTCCCTCAACTTATATTCAAAAAATTAATATTACTAATACTACATTCACCAAAACGAACAGTTCAAATGTCCGTCCATTTGGCAATGATTTTGGTTGTTATAAAGTGATTGGTTTACCCAATGCGAACAATGGAAACAAATACACCTTCTTCTATTTTGTAGAAAGCGGTATTCAGTCTCAAAAAATCTTTAGATCTAAAGATAGCGACCATACGCAATTAGATGATATTGCAGTTGTACAGTCTACTGCTTCTAGTAATAATTTTAGGGACTACCTAATTACCGACCTAAACTTTGATGGAATAGACGATATTTTCTTCATCACAAATCCTGGAGAATCTTTAAAGAAAAGAGTTTGGATAAACAAAGGGGGGAATATTTTTGAAAATCCTAACTGGGATATAAATACAGCACTTACTGATTTTTTTATCCCCTTATCTCAGAATACCAAGACCGGTAAGACTAAATTTTTGTATTTTAATTCATCACAATCACAGATTATTGAGATATACACAAAAAAGTAATTAATTTTACCCAGCACACCCCACAAACAAAAAACCGGCTCAGGATTTCCTAAGAGTATTTTTACTATGTAAACATCAACCCACCCTCAAAATATCAGACTAATAAAATTTAATTCACTAAATGGTGATTTGTATCTTGGTTTATTATTCAAATCAATATCTAACTCCAAAACTCTTTTTGTTTGGCTATATACTCTGAAATTAGAATATAACACGAAACATGTATTTTAAAGTATTGAACTAAATAATGCAGTTTCAACATCATATCTAGCATATAGCAGTATATAAATTGTTAATGTCACAATAGAATTAACTATACGCCGGGCTATTTTCTTTTCACTATCCGTCCACTTATTAATTTTATCAATTAGTTCACGCCTCTCCTCTTTCTGGTTCTGTTTTAAAGAGTTGACTTGCATCTTTATTGCTTCTAAATTTCTGCTATCAACCTTTAAAATTGAAGAATGTATATTATGATACTTGCTTTGCATCTTCTCTAAAGGAAGAATCTGGCGAAGCCCATTTCTGGTTAGGAAAAGTATATTATAGCCTTCAGCGTAGAGAAAAAGCCTGTCAGGAATTTCAAAAAGCCAACGACTTAGGGTATCAGGATGCCCTAATTGAATTGAATGAACTTTGCCATTAAAGTTGCTTGCCTTTGAACTCAAGTCAAGTGTGGCCATCGGGATGCGGGGCAATATAGGACATGAGATGCAGTAGAACCGAGGCTTAGTAATCTAATCGAATGCTAAAAAAAGAATCTGGTAAGAACGAAGGAAAAATACCTTCAATTAGATTTTATGGACATATTTAGATTTATACAATTCTAACTCTTCCTTAAATATCTTGATAAAATAATAAAAGAAGGGTGCAAAAATCATGATTATTGTTAGCCATACACAAGCGTTTTTTATCCATTCCCAGTGAAAAATGAGATAAAATGGTATTGCAATGAACATTAAAGTAATGAACCCATAGAAGGTAATGATTATGGAAGCCAATAAACCTTTAAAGAGACTAGCCACAAGTCTTAATGGCATTGAAATAAGTAAAAAAGTAAATTTATTAGCATGCCCTAAGTCAACCAACATTTTATAAGCCATATAAAAAGCAGTAACTATAATAATTACTGGAATGATCCACCAGAGGTTTGAAAATAAAAATGCCATAAATCTTTCTGAAAATGAGTTTTACAAACGTAATGGCTAAACGTAGCAGTTAATAATACTGATGTGCTTAAAAAGATCTGACTGCTCTTACTGCCAGCTCATACGATTTAGTGCCTGACATTTCTTCTCCGTTTGGAAGCGCCAGGGTGTAGGCTTGCTCACTATCATCCATATTTTCTGTGCTGCTCCAGTACCAGTTTCCCTGAAAATTATCAGAATAAACCTTATTAGAATAAAGTGTTCTAAGTTCTTCAATTGTTGGTAAGCGCCAATCGTCAAACTCTTCATTCAAATAGTTTTCACACAGTTGTTTGGCGCTTAACCAATCGCCACTACCTATATCATCGACACTCATTATTAAGCCATGCTCTCCAGTATCATCGATATAAATGATAATACCACCCTGATAATTTTGCCCAAGCTGCAGCGTTGGCTTTGCCATCCCATCATTTTCATTTAATGAAGAAATAGAAATTTGATAGGTTTTTGCACCTTTCCTAATAGCCTCCCATGCAGAGTTCCTCATCCAAGTTGTTGAGGTATTTCCGTTTTTATAATCATCCATTGAATTTTTTATATAATTCACTTCAATGAAATAATCTCCGCCTTCAATCTGAACATCATTAGGGTTTACAACGATAAAATCTTTGGTTTGCTTATTGTTTCGCAAAGCAACCTGAACCAGATCTGTGCTTCTGTTGTTATTATAGTCTTGGGGTGAGATATCGAGGTAATAATTCTCATTACTTATTTTATTTTGCCCGAAAGATGATGTATAGGGCTTGCCTTTGGGCAGGTAATAAATAGGCATTTGATTGCCGGTGGTGCCGGTCAAAATAACAGAATCCTGACCCAAAAGAATGGTCTTATTTGAATTTTTAAATTGTTTAAAGTTTTCTTTTAATGCAGCTTGAGAGAATATTTTTGGCCCAAACTTGTTTTCAAAATACTGAATGAACAAATACTGCAGTATTAATAAGGCTATTACCAAAATTCTTGACCAATGAATGCTTCTTAATTGCCTACTAGCTACAAAAGTGCTAACAATAATTAAAACTGATGCAATAATGTTATAGGTTGTGAATTGAGCGTTCTTATCTATAAGATTATATAAGATAAAGGCAAAACCTACAAGGCCAAATACAGTGGCGTTTAAGAGATAAACTTTGTTAAGCTTTTTTATGAGAATTTCAAAATCGGTTTCTTGCCTCTTTTCATCGCTTACTAATCTTAAGTGACTCTCAGCACTTGAATAACTTTTATTTTCAAAGTCCTTGTTAGCTTCGTAAATAGACTCTGTATCGGAAATTGCAGTTAAGACTGAATCTTCGTTTATTTTAATGAAATCGTATTTTGAGAGTTTAAAAATAGACTTCTTTGCACTTTCGAGATCATTATTGACTACGGCATTTATGGAGCTATTTAGTAGATCAAGTTCGTATTGATCGGATGGTTTTTTGCCGGCGTAGTAACTATTTTTAAGCTGCTTGTCTAAGTAGATGGTGTATCGTTCTCCATAAAACGTGAATACGACTTCGAAATAGGTGTTTTCAAAAAATGTGATCCTGGAGCTGATCAGTTTTGTTCTTTTATCATCCTGAAAATCAAAAAATGTTACCAGTTGTCTGAATAATGGATGGGTTTTTAGATCTTGAAAATAGCCTTCCTTAAAACGGGCCTCTTTGAGATCAAATAGCTTGGTCTTGATCTCAAAATTGTTCAGCTCGGCTTTCTTCATGTCAAATCCATGAAACGGATTGGTAACCAGATGAGATATGTATTGATTTATAAAATCGGCTGTAACGATAAAATAGTGGTCCATGGTTCTGTAGCCCAGGCACTCGTAGCAAGTTACATCGCCCGATCCCTGGCAAGTGTAACAAGTAACCTTGCCCCTGCCACTACAAGATGAACAAGTGATATACCCGTTTCTACAACTGGAGCAGGGTTTATATCCTCTGCCGCTACACGACGAACATCTTTCAATACGTTTACTATCTCCGTATCCGCTTTCTTTTGTTCCTTTTCCTGAACATGACCAGCATTTTGTTTCGCCTCTGCCGCTACAATTGCTACATTGGTTCTCTCCACGCCCCGAACAGCTATGGCAGGTGTTCTCGCCCGAACCGCTACAGGTTGAACAGCGGATTTTACCATGCTGTTTACATGTAGGACATCCAATTGCATGATGACTTTCTTCAATAGTGTAGCTTTTGCTCTCGTTGGTGAATTCGGATTCGCAAACCAGTTTATAATCCCAGGCGTTAAACTCCGACATTTTTCGTTTCCCCATCGGAACCGATGTGCTGTTTGGCCGGTTTGCTTCAGTAATGTTTCGGTTATCAGTGTAATTCTCAAGAAGAGTAGAGTGAAATTTCACTTCATTGCTTGACTCAATGGTTAACTTCCCTTCTTTGAGATAATCCTCTTCGAAGTTAAATTTCTGAAGTTCTTTATCGAGCGCCTTGGCAATAATGCTTTTATCGGCTTCGGTTTTGGAAGCCTTAAACTCAAGAATATCTTTAATATTATTAGTCATTTTGTTCATTTGCTAAAACTTCATTAACAGCTTCCCAAAACTGTAATTTATCCGCCAGCGGAAGCGTATCTATGAGTGCGGTAAGGGTGTCTTGGTCCTTTAAAATTTCTATTGCACGGTCATTTTCTACATCAAAATATTCGGAAATTTTTTCGATGATCGAACCGTATTTCGAATTGACTAGTTCCTTTTCATTAATTTCTACCTCTTCGTTATTACGGTATTTTTCAATATGGCTGTCAAAATCTTTCTTGATCTTTTCAAATAAGTTTGAAGACACTTTATCTTCTTCATCTGCACCCAGTGAAATTTGGCCGACGATATCACTTAGCTTGAACCTGTCATTTAAATACAAGATCATATTAGAAGACGTGGATTCGGCATAATTGGTCAACTGGTGGTTAATCTTTGCGACAATGGCTTCATGTAATAAACGGACTTCTGTATACTCAGATGTCTTAATATCAATGCCGCCTTTTACATTTACCTTGATTTTGGAAAGTAATATTTTATGAGCTATCTCTTCAACCCCTTGATCGTAAGAATATACAGAATCAATTTCCTCAACCTGCTTTGCAATTTTTTCCAGTTTAAGGGTATCTTGTTTAGCATTTAAGCTGTCATTTTGAATTTTGCTAAGCAGTTCGCTCATCATACTAATGGAGTTTAAGTATCCATGATGAGATTCCTTAAATTCGGATGTTAAGAGTACTCTGAACTCTGAACTTTTAGCGATCTGCTGATTGAGCTCGGTGAGGAGATTTTTTAACTGCTCTTTAGTGTTTTCCTCTAATTCTATGAGGTTAAGCTTCTCGATCAAATCTTGTCCCTCCAGGCCAAATGCATCTTTTACACTTTCTAGTTTGATTTGCAAAATCTCAAGGATTTTAGTATGAATTGATGAGAACTCTGAACTTGCAACTGCCAGTGATACAGGCTCAAAATGTTGGCTATTGATTAGTTCCTCGATAATGGATAATCCTTCTTCACCCTTACCATTTAAACATAGATATTTAGCTAATTTATATTTTGACAATACTTCAGTTTTCTTATCAATAGTTTTGGTCAATATTCGGTTAAGTACTTCTATGGATTGATTGTAACTATTTTTTAATGCATAAAGTGAAGAAAGATTATCTAATATGAATACTTCTGTTGACTCTAATCGGTCATTAGATATTTCTTCAAAATAGGAGAAATCTTCCTTGATCAGCCTTAAGGCTTTTTCGAAATTTTGAATAGATTCTTCAAGTTTCTCAGTTCTTAAATAAACAAAGCCAAGATTAATATACGCCTCAATGTTTAAGGGGTTTTCATTCAAACTCCTGGCGAATTGCTCAACAGCTTCTTCATTAGAGCCTATTTTATATAAAATAAAGCCTTGTTTATTAAACTCAGCAGATTTTGTAGCTCCACTGAACTTCACCAAATTGATGAGCCGATCAAGTTTTTGATCAACATTGAAGAGATACCACTTTATCTCATTTAAATTTTCTATCAGATTGGATTCAAGTCTTTCGATACTGGACTCTAAAGAATCAAATCCATTTTGGATAGTCCCCTCAATCGAAACTAAAGTATCATTCACTAATCGAAGCGCATCGGTAGTTTTCTTGGTCTGATGTGCTATAGCGGCAACTGTTGCAACCTGAGCAGCAATCATCCATCCCTGCCTGGCTTTAATTGATTCTAAAGTGGCAAGCTGATCAATTTCAATTTTAGAAACAGGGATATTGCTTACATTTCCCCAACGGTATTTATCTACTAAACTCATGTTTTAGGCTGAATGAGACTCTATAACTAATCGGTATGTTAAATAATTGTTCTTCTAATAGCAAAACTACAAAGTGTTAAGTTAACCGGAAAATATTATTAATTACTCCACAATTATGTGAATTAAGTGAATAACATATTTCCCATATTTTTTTATAATTAAAAGGTATTTTATCATTTAACTTAGAAACAACAAAGCCCGTAGTTTATGCGCCTGTTTAAGAACTCGTTTTTATTCTTATTTACTTGCTTAAGTGTTACGGCGCAAACCAGATACCTGGAATGGGTAAACCCTAAAACTACTTTGAGAGAGCGGATCGACATTTCATCTGCTGTAAGAATAATGGAGAATGAAAAAGGGGACTGGAAGGAAATTGGAAAAGTAGAAATAACTTCGGACCTAACAAATGACTGGCAAACATTCCAAGAAAAAAATACTTATTTCAATTTTAAACAAAACGCCGTATGGTTCACTATTAATGGCTCCCAAAGAATTTATCAGTTTGATTATAGCACTAATAAACTGCATAGAATTGATGATACACATTATGCCGGTTATAATTTTAATGCTACTCAATTTTTACGTAAGGATACCCTATATAGTGCAGGAGGGTATGGTTTCTGGAAATATAATAACTTATTGACCTATTATAATGAAGTTAAAAGAGAATGGGATCTTATCCGTACGCAAGGCGAAGCGCCGCTATCAATTTTAGGTGGCTATCAGGGATATGATGCCGAACACAATCTTTTTTACTCTGGAGGAAGTGAAACCGAGTCTAACACACCCGAAATCAAGAAGAGTTTTGTAGAAGACCTCTTTGTTTTCGATTTCAAAAACTCTTCTTGGCAAAAGGTAGGAAAAATAAACCCAGTTCTTGATATTTCCAATCAACGTGAAATTTACTGGACAGGCCGCTTTTTTTTAACATGGGCAGTGAATCAATTATTTATTGTCGATCCGGTATTAAATAAAATATATGTTTATACTAGTAATTATGAGCGATTTTCTAAGACTGGGAAATACTACACTAAAGAGGATACTCTAATTTCATTTTTTGATTCTCCGTCATCCATCTCTAAATTCTCGATTCGAGAAATCGTTAGCAAATCAAAAGAAATTGGACCATTCTATATAACAAACCCCTATCAAACTATATTCATTTGGATCATTTTAGGTATAATAATTTTAGGTGCTTGCTGGTATTCATACTATAGATGGAATAGAAAACGAAACTCATCCAACTCGTTGTTTAATGAGCAAGAACTAAGACTAATCGAGGCCTTTTGTAGATTAAAGGAAGGGGAGTACTTATCTGCAAACGATATTACGGATATGCTCGATTTACAGATAAAAAGTGTGGAGAATCAACGTAAGATTCGGATGAATATGATTAATAGCATGAGTGACAAGTTCGAACAAAAATTAAAAATCTCTAATGCAATCATTCGTTTGGACGACCCTACTGATAAACGAATCAAAATGTTTTGCTTGAGCGAAAAGGCAATCCATGCAATCAATTCAAATAAATATTAGTAGCAGAAGTAGATTAATCGAACTTAACGCTGTACATGACCTAAAATAGGTGCACTAGTAGCTATTTTTTTATACTCTGTTTCCAATCAGCAAAAGACTTAATATTTTGATCAATAAATGTAAAGGTGTTATTACCTTTCCAAACACCTATTTTGATAAAGCCTTTTCGATTTCCCTTGGGTCGATGAAAAGCGTAGCCTTCATAACTTGCATTAGGTCCAAGAAATAAGTGCTCTCCACGCCCCTTGTACTCAAACAATGGTAAAATATCCTGCATACCGGCATTCCATTGGTTATAGCTGAATGCAACTGGATTTTGGGAATTAAAATGACTTCCTATTTTATTTAGAAACTGTTTGATTTCCTGGGAGCTATAAATATCACCTTTTCTAAAATTTATTGTAAAATTTTTAATGAGTAAGTCTTTGGCCATAGTTTTCGAGAACGTGCTTAGTAAACAAAAAAACTTATATTAGTTTTAAAAATGAATCATTGATTTTATTTAAATTTTTACTTTTATTTCAGCAGTAACCTTCTCGAAAGTTCTTCCCAAACATTATCACTAATAATTCCATCAGTTCGCCATTTTTTCAAGTCAGATAATCCATCAAAAGATGACCTAATTATAATCTCTAAAATTAAATAAGAAACAGAGTTTTTATCAAGATTATCAAAAAGCTTACTTCTAATATTTGCGGGTATATTTCTAGTGTTACCACCCAACTCTTTATGAAGTTCATTTTCTATTTTATTGGCTTCCGCTTTATTTGGACAATTGATCAGATATCTCTCAAATATTCCATTACCATACAAGTTGTAAAGCCTGACAAAAAGCGCTTTGATATGACCATTAGTTATATGATTCAAATCATCAAAAATAACCTTTGATCTATTTTTTTTTCCGTGTCCAAGAACAATAGGATTTGAGTTGAAAGTAAGTATATAAACCATGTAGTCTTTTCTTGGAATATCATGAATACTTTCAGCCAAAATAACCCTATTTGGGTACATGCTTTTGAGTTTTTTTAGCATAAATCTTAGTTTTAAGTGCCGGTTTAGAATTAAAAAAACTATATTGAAGGAAATCTGTTTAATCAGAATACTTTTCTCCGTATTACTTTACAAGCTCCTTTAAGTGCTCATAAACCATCACCATGGCTAGAGTATCCAACTCACAATATTTCAACAGACCTTTAGTAATTTCTTCTCTTTCTTTATCACTCATATCCTGATATTGCAATTTGGCATAAGCAGTCAATGCGGCACCTCCATCTGCAACACCATCTATTTCAGAAATCGTATCCTCCAACTCTAGGGCATCCCAATTTTCGAATAATGGTGGCAACATTTGGTAAGGACTTTCTACGTTATCTCCATCAACCTTCAGCCAGACATGAGTAGGGTCAAAATTTTTGCTACTTACCTTGATACTACTAATTGACTGACTGTACTTACTCCTCAACGCATCACTTGTGGTTAAACAAGCCGGCAAAAGATATTTTAATGAAATTGACCCCTTAGTGTAAGGATTGTAGTAATAATCTTTAATTATTTTATGAAGATCTACCATATCTCTTTTTCCCTCCCATTTATCTTCACTTTTATCGGTGGAATGACAAATTGATTTTAGAAAATCAACAAGCTCAGAAGCATCAGGTTCATTACTTTCTTGCAACTGTCTAATAATTACATTCAGAATGGTATTTTCATGGTTGTGAAATCTGAAAATAGTCCCGTCGTCATTTTTAAGTGCCTGATATAATGCCCTGGCAAAAATGAAGTTAGGAAACACTCCGGGTGTGTTGCTTATAAACTCTGTTTGGTGCTTCACAGTACCATCCTCCAATACCATATGGTGTGAGAATTGGAAAGCTACCTGCTCATAAGGCCTCATTTTAACCATAAAAGGCAGGGCTGAACCACTAGTTTCAAAATCAATAAAATGCAATGGGTATTGCCATTTTTT
>JACCDL011029931.1_pt1 | contig 12068 bp, 5 predicted proteins | sample 7441931 | NCBI WGS metagenome assembly JACCDL01 (sample SAMN15323437, study PRJNA562643) | freshwater metagenome | isolation source: river surface water | place: USA:Blue River Watershed | collected 2017-08-16 | reverse complement strand
CAAGATGCAAGAACCAAGACTTTAGACTCAGTGCTGCTGCTATAAAAAGTCTGCCTTAGCAGTAGTAGTTTCATCTCGCTTCTTGCCTCTCGTCTCTTGCTTCTATTTAATGTCGAACACCGAACGCTGATTGAAGAATGAAGAATTGGGAATTCGTAGAACACACGAATTTCCTAGCATGACGTATATGTCTCATTTCTTGGTTCTCGGCTCTTGCCTCTTGAAGCGTCTTGATACCTGATACTAGCTACTTGATACTTTTTCCAATGTCGACCGCTGAACGCCGAGTGCAGAATGAAGAAGTGGAAATTCGTAGAACATACGATTCTCGTATCACCACGAATAAAGTCTTGATACTTGCTACTAGCGACTTGATACTTTTTCCAATGCCCAATGAAGAAGTAGGGGACCTGGTACTTCTGTCTCTACTAATTTATTTATCGCTTTTCTTTTCCAGATACTCAGAAGGAGTGAGCCCGGTGACGCTTTTGAAGGAGGAATAAAAATTGGAGCGGGTTGAAAAACCTGCTTTGACTCCAATCCCATCAATGGAATATTTTTCGGTTAGGCCCTGATCCAATAATTCCTTGGCGTGGTTTACCCTAAACTCAGTTCGAAGATGGGTAAACTTTCGATTCAGTACATGATTGAAGCAGTACGCAATGTTGTGTTGGGGAACATCAAAGATTACCGCAAGGTGGCTCATCGAAAAAGAGGAATTAACAAAAGGCTTTTCCTGTTCCAGGTAGGTTAGTATCTCGTTGGAGAGGGCTAAAAAAGGATCTTGATCCAATTCAATCTGTAGTTTTTTTGATTTAAGGGTAGTTCCTGTTGAAACAGATTTTTCTGCCGAAATCGGCATGCCATACAATATTTTTGGAAAAAGAAATAGCGTAACGGGGAGTAAACAAAAGAGAATTCCTATTCCAAAATGCAGGGGCATTGAGTTGACAAGTACAGTGCTCGCTTGATCGTCCACAAAACTCAAGGTGAGCCATAAAAATAAAGCAGCAACGGTACAGCCTACCAGGCTCAAGAGAAGAATCCAATTTTTTACAAAGATATATTGTGTCGTAGGGATTCGATCTAGAATTTCTTTTTTGGGATTAAACCGGTTCCATTTCAAAAAGATAAGCAACCCATAAATCAGCATGGACAAAGGCCTGGCCGTATAGCCTACAATGGGTGGGTATAGCCAATTTACATTTGCGGTTCTGATAACTTCCAAGTTCTGGTGAATGTCAGCCGCCAATGCCAGCTTCTCTGCAAATGGGCTGAAGATATACGGGATAATCGCTACCAAATTGATCACAGCAGGAAGAAAATGGAGGTAATCTTTCCAGTTGGTTAAGGCTTTTTTATCTGTGAGTGACTCCTGTGTATAAAAATACAAAAGGGGACCAGCTAGTAAGTAGAGCGGGGCAAAATGGTTGTAGAAAATGGCCAACCAAAAAGTAGAATTGCTATAAATGGTAAAATGATGGCTCAGTCCATAGCAGGCAAATGCCACAAAAAATAAGGCCAAATACCCCACACTTTTGTTGAACCTCCAATTGAAGGCAACCAAAATGGTGGATAGGATAATGGTCAATAGAGACGAATAAAAAAGCATTGCTAGGGTTTCAAGTAGATCCTTAAGTCATTGTTTTTACAAAACTCTAGGAAGAATATATTAATAAAAAAAACTAGGTAATTAAGGTAAATACAAAGCACTATTTATTAGGATTCCTCTTATCTAAATGGAATAAGACATGTTCCGAAAGTGGAATGATTTTTTTTGGCTTGTACTTATACATTCAGCTATTGAAATATACATGGATTCAGGGAATCTAGCCAATGATTTTTTGGGGCGATTTTTTGATTTTATTCTTGAAAAAGGGTTGCCTCAACCTTGGTTTTCTAATTAACACTTGGCTAGTGTCCATTTTTGAGTTCGCTGAGCGGATTTTTTGTTTTTTCTCCGCTTTCTTCTAAAGCCCCGCCTTGGAAACAGCAATGCCAGGATTTTGTCCTAAAATCTAGTCCTGTTTTTCAAATCAGTCTTTATCTAGAAAAAATGGACTGGTTTTGTGGACAAATCAAAAAGAGACTGGGTTCTATTGCGCTAATTTCGAGTTGCCCAAATTTTGACTTGTCCATATCAAAATAATCCTGATCAAAGTGTATTTACAACTAAAGAAGCCGTGTCCCGCATCCTTTGTATCCTCTCGAAAAGGATCTCAATTCTAAGGGTCCCCTTTTTCCAAAAAAGGGTTGCGCATTTTCATTGGCCATAAATCTGACTACTCTTCCTCTACTAACTCATCATCCGAAGCATTGCTTTTTTCTCATAACTCACCTATGAAAAAATTCTTTTATTTTCTTGTTATTTCTATACTAACTACGCTTCCTTCTCTCGCCCAAAATGAAGGCATCAGCTTTCAAGGGTTGGCTCGAAATGCTGCCGGGGAAGTGATCGTCAGTCAGAAGATAAGCCTGCGATTATCAATTCTACTCAACTCCGTAACTGGAGAGGTAGTCTACACCGAAACCAGAGAAACGACTACCAATCCACAAGGGATCTTTGCGGTGGTGGTGGGTGACGGCACGGCCAACTCCAAAACAGGTAATTTTTCAACCATCGACTGGAGAACTACTGCCAAGTTTATCAAAGTAGAGATGGATACCAATGCGGGGTCCAACTTTACTGTGATGGGAACTTCCAAACTTCAACCCGTACCTTTTGCCTACTATGCCTACGGAGTGGATGCTGAAAATGTACAGGGAATAGTTCCTGTGGGCAGTGGAGGAACAGGCGTAGCCTCCTTGGCTGAACTGAAAACAAGACTCGGTGTGGATCAGGTCAACAATACCACAGATGCAAACAAGCCCCTCAGCACGGCTGCGACTACTGCATTGGCTACTAAGGTAGATAAGGTAATCGGCAAGGAGCTATCCACAAACGACTTCAGTACCGCAGAAAAGGCGAAGCTTGCTGCGATCACAGGAACCAACACTGGAGACCAGGACCTTAGTGCCTATGCCACAAATACACAACTTGCCACCAAGGCAAATGCATCGGATGTGACAGCGAGCTTGTCCACCAAAGTAGACAAGGAAATTGGCAAAGGATTATCTTCCAACGATTATACCACAGCAGAGAAAATCAAGCTTGCCTCCATTACTGCGGGGGGTACTGGTCCCGCAGGCCCAGCAGGGCCAGCTGGTGCAACTGGCCCTCAAGGCCCTATTGGTTTAACAGGCCCAGCAGGTCCAGCAGGTCCAGCTGGTGCAACTGGCCCTCAAGGCCCCATTGGTTTAACAGGTCCAGCAGGCGCAACTGGTGCGACAGGTCCTCAAGGTCCCATAGGCCTTTCTGGTCCGGCTGGTGCAACTGGTCCGGTTGGTGCAACAGGCCCTCAAGGCCCCATTGGTTTAACAGGTCCAGCAGGTCCAACTGGTGCGACAGGTCCTCAAGGTCCCATAGGCCTTTCTGGTGCGGCTGGTGCAACAGGCCCTCAAGGGCCCATTGGTTTAACAGGTGCAACAGGTGCGACAGGTGCGACTGGTCCGGCTGGACCACAAGGTGCAACAGGGCTTCTTAGTAGCGGAACTGCTGCAGGAAATACCCCCTACTGGAATGGATTGGAATGGGTGGTAAACAGCAGCAATCTGTTCAACAACGGATCAAACCTAGGAATTGGTACAGCCAACCCTACCGAAAAGCTAGATATCGTAGGAAATGTTAAAACCAGTGGAACACTAACTTCTGGAACAGTAACCTATCCAAATACCCATGGAACAGCCAATCAGGTATTGACTACCACGGGAACAGGGGCCTTAACCTGGAGTGCACCTTCAGGTGGAGCAATTACGGTAGGTGCCATTTCAAATTCAGCTACACCCAATGGTGCTAGCGTTACTTCAGGGGTTTTAAATCTCGCACCGGCGGATGCGACAAATGGTGGAATAGTTACTACCGGGGCACAAACATTTGCGGGGGCTAAGACCTTTACGAATGCGGCGACTTTTGGGACTGATATAACTGTCAATGGATTAACAGTTGGAGGATCAACAACTTTTGGGAATACTGCTGTAGGTTATCTTGCTTTAAAGCAAGTTCAAGCTGGTTCATATAATGCAGGTTCATGGAATACTGCTATTGGACATGCGTCCATGTATGGAAACACAACGGGTAACTTCAATACAGCTATTGGTCGAAGCGCTCTTACAAATAATACAACAGGGTCATATAATACTACTATTGGATTTCATTCAGGATCATCTTTTAGAACTGTTGGTTCTGCCTTTGGTACTGAAAATACATTTATAGGTAATAGTTCAGGTGCAGGAATAACAACAGGTAGTTATAATACTATTTTAGGTAGTCAAACATATACGATTGTAAGTGGAGCACAAGTTGGCATAGGGATTACAACAGGAAGTAACAACACCATTATTGGAGGTCGTATTTTTGGACTTACTCCCACATTATCTAATAATATCATTCTAGCTGACGGTGCTGGAAATATTCGAGCACAATATGATGGAACAACAGGGTGGACATTAGGAACCATTGCCTCTGGCACTTGGAGTGGAACAACTATAAGTGCAGCAAAAGGAGGAACAGGCTTAACAAGCCCTGGAGCATCAGGAAATGTACTAACTTCTGATGGAACAAATTGGGTTTCGACTACGCCTGCCGTTAGTGGTGTTTCGAATTTAGCATATTCAGGTACAGGTGCTACAAATGGTGGTTCAATAAGTGGAACAACATTAACATTAACAGCAGCTGATGCTACGAATCCAGGTTTGATTTCAACGGGAGCACAGACGATTGCGGGTGCGAAAACATTTTCATCTACGATTGTTGGTTCCATCTCCGGGAATGCTGCGACTGTAACCAATGGCGTGTATACAACCAACAAATTAAGTGCTTTATCTGCAACTACCTCATCTGAATTAGCCGGTGTGATTAGTGATGAAACAGGTTCAGGCGCCTTGGTGTTTGCGACTTCTCCTACCCTAGTAACGCCGACTTTGGGTGCTGCGACAGCGACTTCGGTAGCTTTTGCCGGTTCAACTTCGGGAACGGCCACTATTTCAGCGCCAGCAGTAGCTGGAACAACGGCAATTACCTTGCCAGCCGCATCAGGTACATTAGCCACAGTTGCAGGAACAGAGACATTAACGCACAAAACGTTAACCTCGCCAATACTCCCAACGCCAAATTTAGGTACGCCAACCTCATTAACATTAACCAGTGCGACCGGTTTACCACTTGAAACCGGTGTAACGGGGACCTTGCCCCTTGCCAATGGAGGAACAGGCGCAACTACGAAAGCGGCTGCATTTAATGCACTTTCACCCATGACCGCCTCGGGCGATATGATTTACGGAGGAAGCAGTGGAGCCGCCACCGTATTAGCTAAAGGAACTGATGGTCAATTTTTAAGTTTGACAAGCGGAGCGCCAGCATGGACAAGTATCCCTACGGCCACGGCAAGTGCCACAGGATATTTAGCTAGTGCGGATTGGTCCACGTTTAACACCAAACAAGCTGCGTATACCAACCTAACAACCATAGGTAGTTTGTCGAATGGTTCAGGTTTCTTAAAAAATGATGGATCAGGAGTATTCACGTATGCTAACCCAAGTACGTCTGAAATTTCCGGTTTGGGTACGGGCGTGGCGACATGGTTAGCGACACCGTCTAGTGCCAATTTTGCCGGTGCAATTACAGATGAAACAGGAACAGGTTCGGTTGTCTTAGCAACATCACCTACTTTAGTAACACCTGTATTAGGTGTAGCGACTGGAACAAGTTTAAGTGTTTCAGGTCAATTAACTTCTACGGTAGCCACAGGAACAGCACCATTAGTGGTGACTTCAACCACACCAGTGGCTAATTTGAATATTGGTGGTAATGCGGCCACAGCCACTACAGCCACTAATATTGCGGGAGGTGCTTCAGGTTCAATACCTTATCAAACGGCTGCTGCTACTACAGCAATGTTAGCCAAAGGGACTAATGGTCAAGTCCTAACTTTAGTTAGTGGTAATCCTTCGTGGGCTTCTCCAGCGGGAGTTACGAGCGTAGGTTCAATTAGCGCAAGTTCAACAGCCAATGGAGCTAGTATCACTTCGGGCGTTCTAAACCTTGCTCCTGCTGACGGAACAAATGGAGGTGTGGTTACTACTTCAGCACAAACTTTTGCAGGAGCTAAAACATTTAACTCAGACTTAACAGTGAATGGATTGACAATAGGGAAGGGTGTAAACAGTTTAACTGAAAATACTGCTTTAGGAGTAAATGCTTTATCAGGGAATAATTCAGGTGATGGTGCTAATACAGCAATTGGACACTCCTCACTAAGGGCAAATACTAGTGGTACTTATAATACCGGTATAGGATCTTATGCATTAAATGCTAATACCTCTGGTACAAGAAATGCAGCATTTGGAACTATGGCAATACAAGCCAATTCTACAGGAAACAATAATTCAGGGTTTGGATATGGAACTTTATATGCTACAACTGCTTCAGATAATTCAGCATTTGGCTACCTGGCAGGCTATAATATTACAACAGGAGCAAAAAACATTTTCATAGGATCTTTGGCGGGTAACAGTATTTCAACCGGTACTACCGCGAATTCTACAGGTCTAAACAGTGTCTTGATTGGATATGATGTTCGACCATTAGCAAATGGTGATAACAATGAAATTGTGATTTCAGGTTACAATGGAACGGCTGGTACGGTGGGATTAGGGTCTAATACGACTTTAATCGGTAATTCAGCTACTACAGATACTAGAATCATGGGGGCTTTAACTTTACCAAGTACAATAGCTTCCACATCAACCACCACAGGTGCATTGAAAGTTTCAGGTGGAGCAGGTATAGCAGGCAATGTCCACATCGGTGGAACTTTAAGTATCGCAGGAGGAACTCCAGCTGCAGGAGATGTATTAACGTCAGATGCCAATGGTTTAGCAACTTGGTTAGCACCTGCGGGCATTACAGCATTAGCAGCCATTGGAAGCACCGCAAATCCGAATGGGGCAAGTATTTCAGGTTCTACATTGAATTTACAACCTGCGAGTGCCAATTTCGGTGGAGTAGTAACAACCGGAACACAGACTTTTGCAGGAGCTAAAACATTTAGTTCTGACTTAAAAGTAAATGATTTGACTGTTGGTAAAGGGGCGGCTAGCTTTACAACGCTTTTGGGGCAGGAAGCAGGAGCAGCTTTAACGAGTTCAGGTACCAATAATGTGGCTGTAGGTTATCAAGCATTAACTGCAAACACCAGCGGAACCGGTAACGTTGCAGTAGGATCAATCGCTGGAACATCATTAACAACAGGAGCAAGTAATGTCGCATTAGGATCACAGGCATTAAGAAATGCAACCTCGGGTTTTTCAAATACGGCTATTGGAGCTGGATCATTATCTGCACTAACAGATGCAAGTGGTAATATAGGAATTGGTTCATCAAGTGGCTCCAAGTTGACCACTGGAGCATATAATATCAATATTGGTAGCTCTGCTGGCACAAACATCGGTTCAGGTAGTGTTGGAAATACAACAGGAAATTATAGTATTATGATTGGAACCCAAACAAGACCGGCGGCGGACGGTGAGACAAATCAAATAGTAATTGCCGGCGGTGGAGATGGAATTACAACTGTTGGTTTGGGATCTAACACAACTTTGATTGGTTCATCTGGAACAACAACAGCCCGAATTATGGGAGCGTTAACATTGCCTAACACAACTGCTTCAACCTCTTCAACTACCGGAGCTTTAAAAGTTAGTGGTGGAGCAGGTATAGCAGGCAATGTCTATATCGGTGGAACCTTAAGTATTGCAGGAGGAACACCAGCTGCAGGAGAGGTATTAACTTCGGATGCTAATGGACTAGCTACATGGGCGGCACCTTCAGGAGTTTCCAGTATAGGTTCAATTAGCGCAAGTTCAACACCCAATGGAGCTAGTATCACTTCGGGCGTTCTAAACTTAGCTCCTGCGAGTGTCAATCATGGTGGAGTAGTAACAACTGGAACACAAACTTTTGCAGGATCTAAGACATTTAATTCTGATTTAAAAGTAAATGATTTAACTGTTGGAAAAGGGGCGGCTAACTTTACAACGCTTTTGGGGCTGGAAGCAGGAGCAGCTTTATTGAGTTCAGGCACCCATAATGTGGCTGTAGGTTATCAAGCATTAAAAGCAAATACAGGCGGAACCGATAACGTTGCAGTCGGAAATATTGCTGGAACAACATTAACAACAGGGACAGGTAATGTCGCATTAGGTTCACAAGCTTTAAGATCTGCAACAACGGGTGGTTCAAATAATGCCATTGGAAATGGGGCATTAGGCGCAGTTACCACAGCGAGTAACAACATTGGGATAGGTACTATTAGTGGCTCAAGATTAACAACAGGGGCAAATAACATACATATTGGTAGTTCTGCTGGCACTTATTTCGGTACAGGGTATGATTCAAATACAACGGGTCTAAATAGTGTTTTAATTGGATTTGATGTTCGTCCAAATGGAAATGCTGAAACCAATCAAATTGTGATTTCTGGATACAATGGATCAACAGGCACAGTAGGTAATGGTTCTAATACCACAACAATTGGTAATAGTTCAACAATCCAAACTTATTTACCAAGTGGGTTAACTATGGGTAACTCATTAGGAAGTAAAGATGCTACATTAACGCTTAATCCGAATTCAACTTCAGCGCAAGGCGGTGCAGAAGGCGGTCAGCTTAACTTTAAGAAATCAGTTTTAACTAGTACTTATGATTGGTTTATTGACCAATATGCTGATGCATATGGGGCAAGATTAAGGTTTTTACCAGGCAGAACAAATCCAGAGAGTTATGGCATGGCGATAAGTGAAGAGGGTTATATTGGGATGGGCTCAATTCCTACTTCTAGTTATAGATTAAATGTGTCAGGTACAGTAGGTGCAACAGGGTATGTGACTACTTCCGACCTCCGTTTAAAAACAAATATCAGTAGCCTTTCAAGTGCTATGAATACCTTGAACTTATTGATTCCAGTAAGTTATGACAAGAAAGTAAGTCTTACAGACTCGGTTTATAGTAAACAAGAGTTTGGTTTTATTGCTCAAGAAGTTCAAAAAGTTTTGCCTCAATTAGTGACTGAAGGGAAAGATAAGGATCATTTATTGTCTCTAGATTATATCTCTATCATTCCTTTATTAACCAAAGCAATGCAGGAGCAGGATGTGGTGATTAAAAACACACAACTGGAAAATAAGCAATTGAAAGCACAACTTGAAGAGCAAAATAGACGCTTAGAAGAAATTGAAAAATTAGTGCAGCAATTAATTAAATCTAATAATTAGGTCTATTGACCGCTTAGCTGTTGGACAAAACGGTTTTAAAATTTGAGACCATATTGAATTTGTTTTCAGTTTTATTTAGTCCGAATGCAATGCCAATCCTGGTTCAGCTAATGTTCCTTTTGGTATTATGGCATCCGACAACTGGGTTAGTACCCGCGCAAGCGGAAAAAAATCAAAGAATATATAAGTTACCAGTTTATTGGAAGATATAGATGCTCATTTTGATGATACTTGAGCGTACAAAAAATCATTTAAAAAAGTAGAAATATACACAAGGTCAAGATTTGAAAAGGGACCCTTTGTAAGTATGAGATTATCAGACAAGGGACCTCAATTGCCACAGACTACAATGAAAAAAAATATTCGTTTTGCTTCTTTAAAATTCGGAAGGTTACCCGGCCTTTTGTTAGGTCTTTTTCTTTGCACCACTTCCCTTCAAGGGCAAAGCATCAGTCCTGTTACTATGAATGTCGTAGGGGGATTTTCTCAAAAAACTGGATCATCTTTGGCATACAGCGTCGGCGAGCAGAGTTCGATCGCCTTCTACACCACCGCTACAACAAGTACGCTATCCGCAGGATTCCTGCAAGACTTCGGCTTTCTGGATCGAGACCACTTGGTGCTCGACCTGTCGCTAAACAATACCTCATTTGAGGGGAGTACGACTACATTTTTTATCCCGGTCGGAGACTTTACCGTGAAGTCCTCTCGAACGACTACGTCGGCGAAAACTCCCCTTTTCACCAACCTGTTTGGACCAGGATACGACAACCCCTTCTTTGAAATCAAGGACAACATCTTGTTTTGGAGCAGCGCAGACCCAATGCCAGGAAAGGATAAATTCCTGATTCTCGCCCAAGTGCTCGATCGAAAGGGAAATAACGTAACGAAATTTTTCGAGATCAAACGAACAAGACCGGACTTCACTTCCTTGACAATCTACAATACCTTCTCTCCCAATGGAGATGGGTTTAACGACAGCTGGGGGGTACCAGGCATTCGCTTCTTCGAAGGGGCGCGTCTCTCCATATACGATAGAGGAGGTGTTCGTCTATTCTACACCGAAAATCCGGATGTGAGTTGGGATGGAACCTACAATGGCAAAGAAATGCCGGTGGGAACGTATTTCTGGACGATTGAAATCGGAGAAACAGGAGAGGTGAGACGAGGAGTGCTGAATGTGTTGAAAAAGTAGTACAATGTACCAGGTACGAAGTACAAAGTATAAATACGAAGTACGAGATACGAAAGACGAGGTTGAAGTTAATGTCGAATGCTGAACGCCGAGGGCAGAATGTTGAAGTGGGGAACCATTGAATTTACCAGGAACAGGCCATGAGGAGACTATAACGCCAATCATTTTTCAATCAATAAAAAAACCACAAAGACACATAGGGCCTTTTCTATGTGTCTTTGTGGTTTAAAAAAAGCGGGTAGAAATTTTTTCTAATATCGAATGTCCAACGCCGATTGAAGAATTTTGAAGTAGGCATTCGTTTTAGTACTTGAATTTTGCTCCTAAAGATCTTTGTACTTTGTACAAAACGGAACTTGATACTTGAAACGGTCTTCAATTACAAAATAGACTTCAAATCAGCAGGCGAATACCCCACAGACTTTAAGGTTTTGTGATCGCCCTCACGGAAGACAAGGTAGAGATCCCCTTCGTTTTCGTAGAAACAAGGCGTGCCCTTCGCTTCGTAATGCGCCACTGTCGCCTTGGCCTCCTCCTCTGAGGTACAAGCCTTGCTCATGTTGGAGCGCTGCACTTCATCAAAAAGAGCCTTAAATTTTTCTCCCAAACCAAACTCCAAGATGGCACCGGAAAGCACGTACTGCAAATCACACAAGGCATCGGCAATCTCCACCAAATCCTTGTTTTCAATAGCCTCTTCCAACTCCTTCAACTCTTCCGCGAGCAAGGACACACGTAGCGCGCAGCGCGTCTCGGAAGGGATGGTTGGCTGGGGTAAAATAGGATGCTTGAAGGTCTCGTGAAAGAGGGCAACGGAACTGAGGGACTTGGGATCTTGCATGGGAAATGGGAATAACTAAAGGGATATAGAAGTAAGAAAACTCAACAAATTAGGTAGTGGCTGCCGCAAAGCGCTCGGCTACGGCCTTCCAATTGACCACCTTCCAAAAGGCAGCCACGTAATCGGGTCGTCGGTTTTGGTAGTGCAAGTAGTAGGCATGTTCCCACACATCCAAGCCCAAAATAGGAGTGCCCTTTACCTCAGCGACATCCATCAGGGGATTATCTTGGTTGGGAGTCGAACTCACGACGAGCTTGCCGCTGGCATCTACGAGTAGCCAGGCCCAGCCCGAACCAAATCGAGTTTTGGCAGCAGTTTCAAACTGCGCAACAAAGGCTTCGTAACTTCCAAAAGAGGTTTTCAAGGCTTTTAAAAGTGCGCCTTCCGGTCCCGCCACGGCGGGCAGGCCCGCGGGAGTTGTACCTAGAATACTCCAGAAAAGTTCGTGGTTGTAATGTCCTCCTCCATTGTTTCGCATTTTGGTGGAGTACTTCGAGATGGTTGCCAGCAACTGCTCCAAGGGCTGCGCCGTATCTACGCCCTCTTCCTTGGCGGCATCCCGAAGGTTGCTCGCATAGGCAGCCGCATGCTTGGTGTAGTGGATCTCCATCGTGCGCGCATCGATGTGCGGCTCAAGTGCGGCGTATCCGTAAGGCAAGGGCT
>JACCDL010860789.1_pt1 | contig 12069 bp, 9 predicted proteins | sample 7441931 | NCBI WGS metagenome assembly JACCDL01 (sample SAMN15323437, study PRJNA562643) | freshwater metagenome | isolation source: river surface water | place: USA:Blue River Watershed | collected 2017-08-16 | reverse complement strand
GATGTTCAATACCAAAATACTGAGCCCACCAGGCCACAGTTTGTGGGTCATCACCAGATAACAAATGCACCTGAATGCCTCGACTCTGAACTGCCCGAATCAATTCAGCAGCACCAGGACGTGGCGTGTCTAATAATGTAAAAACCGCCAGCAAACCTTGTTGATCACGCAGATAAATCAAACTGGCTTGTTGATACTTGTCGCTTGTTTCAATGAAGCTTAGATTTAGCCACTGAGCATTTCCCAATTGATAGTCGCCCGCGCGCAAACCTTTGCCTTGCTCGCTCACAGGCTCACCATTCAGCGGAAATGGTGCAATATTTTCTTGCTGAGCCGCCTCCAGAATGGCCAGCCCCAATGGATGTTTTTGCCCCAATTCCATGGCAGATGCGATGCCTAAGACTTGCGCTCGTGTCCAACCATCACGAATATGCGTAATTTGCTTGAGCTCTGGACGACCGGTGGTCAAAGTACCGGTTTTATCAATGACTAAATCAGTGGTCTTCGCCAGCGTCTCCATCACATGACCTCTTACAACCAACAAACCCAGTTTTGTAACAGCCCCTTGTGCTGCTGCCATTGCAGCGGGGGTCGCCAAAGACAAAGCGCAAGGACAACTGGCCACCAACACCGCCACAGCAGTTTCCCAAGCTTTGATAGGATCTAAAAAATACCAAGCAATGGCCGTGATGCCTGATGCCAACATCAAAAACACCACAAAGTAACCCGCCCACTTTTCTGCCAAACCAACCACTTGGGGTTTAGCCAATAAGGCTTTATCCAATAGTGAGGCAATGCCTGCGATACGGGTACCTTGCCCAATAGCAGTGACCCGAATCAGTATGGGGCTCTCAATGTTATGACTACCGGCATACAAGGTATCACCCGATTTTTTCTGAACAGGACGCGATTCACCAGAGAGCATTGCTTCGTTCAAGCTGGCCTGTTCAGTTATCAAAGTACCATCAACAGGAATCACTTCTCCGGGTGAAATTCTAAGGACATCCCCAATCACACAACGAACCACGGGTACTGATTTGGCGATATCCGAAGCTGGATAATTTTCTAGCCGCTCACAGGTTGCTGGCAATTGCTTGGCCAAAGCTTCTGCACCACCCTGAGCATCTTGCCTGGCCAATAATTCAAGATATCTAGCGCCCAATAAAAATGCGATGAACATGGTGATGGAATCAAAATAACTATCACCCACTCCCCACACCAAGCTGATGGTGCCCGCAATGAATGCCAAAGCCACCGCCAATGAAACAGGTACATCCATACCCAACATACCTGTCTTAGGGAAAGTGCGCACACTATGCCACGCTGCAATGAACATAGGACCCGCCGAATAAAACACCACAGGCACTGTGAGGGCCCAACTCGTCCAACCCAATAGAATTTCTTGCTCGACCAATAAGTCATCGGCCCCTGTGTAAGTGGGCCAGGCATACATCATGACTTGCATCATGCCCAACATGGCCACCCCTAAACGCATCAATAATTGCCGGCGTTCCTTTTTGGCCAAATCAGCGCTCATAGAGGGTTCAAATGGCCAGGCGGCATAACCAATTTGTTCAACTGCATGCAATAACTGAGAAAGTTGAACAAGATTGGGATTAAATTGAACAGTGGCTCGTTGAGTCACGTAATTAATTTGTACATCGCTCACACCAGGAATACGTTTTAAATGTTGCTCATTCAACCAAACACAGGCAGCACATCGTATTTTTTCTAGACGCAAGGTGGTTTCAATCAGTTGTTGCTCAGACTGATGAGAAGAATGGCTGGGGCGTGTGAATCGACTCAATAAAACAGGATCATCATAGGCCCTCAAAGAGTCGGGGACTTCATCACTCAAATGCTCCAAGCCTTCTGGCTTAGATCCCAGTGGAACGCGACGAGCATAGAAAGCTTCCAAACCCTGCCCATGAATGGTTTGAGCAATCGCCAAACAACCTGCACAACAAAAATAACGAGGCGACCCACCTAACTCAGCCTGATAAAGGCTTTTGTCATCAAGGTCGCCACCGCAGTGATAACAGCTATCACTGATAGAAGGGCTGGATTCAGGCTGAATATTCATTTCAGCCTGAGATTCTAGGCTTTCTTTTTACTTATAGGAAACTCTGTCCAATATTTTTTGCGCATATATTTGATTTTTACCAATTGCGGCAATAGAAATATTCTCTTGTTTGAAGTTTCCAAGCTTATTCAATGCTTCATTGTTGGTCTTCACAGATTTCACCACTGGCCACTCGTTGTTACCATCCGCAAAATATTTTTGAGCAGTATCACTGGCCAAATATTCTAAGAATTTGATCGCTGCTGCCTTGTTAGGAGCATTCGATGCCACTGCTCCACCAGCCACGTTCATGTGGGTACCAGAATCTGCTTGATTGGGCCAAATCATGCCAACCTTGGCAACAATTTCTTGATCAGCTGGTTTTTTTGAACGCATCAAACGAGCCAAGTAATAAGAATTGGTTAAAGCCACACCACACTCACCTGAGGCAACTCCTTTGATTTGATCAGTGTCACCCCCTTTAGGCGCTCTGGCCATATTGGCCACCATACCTTTGGCCCAGGCTTCAGTTTTGGCTTCACCTTGACGTTCAACCATCGCGCCAATCAAAGACAACATGTATGGATGCGAACCTGATCGAGTGCATACCTTACCTTTGTTCACTGGATCGGCCAATTTTTCATAAGTATCAATATTTTTAGGGTCCACCGTGGCTTTGTTGTAAACAATCACACGAGCCCTGGTTGAAAACCCAAACCATTGACTGCCTTTACCAATATCATTAGACCGGAAATTTTTAGGAATGCGAGTCTCTAATACTTTGGATTGAATGGGTTGAAAGAATCCTTCAATTTCAGCACGCCAAAGTCTGGCCGCATCTACCAACAGAATCACATCAGCTGGACTATTTTTGCCTTCGCTCTTTAAACGCTCCAACAAAGCGTTGTCATCGGCTTCGATGCGATTAATTTTGATGCCTGTTTGCTTGGTAAATTCAGCATATAAGGCTTCATCAGTCTGATAGTGTCGCGCAGAATACAAGTTCAAAGTCTGAGAAGGCTGAGATAATGAGGGTATTGCGGTTGACAGACCAATGACTGAGGCCAAAGCCAAGAGAGATTTCTTAGTAGAGAACATATGAATAACAACTCCGATCAAGATAAAAAAATTAGTCAGTTAAATACAATTGAGAATAATTATCATATAGGTTACCACACTTCTCGAAGAAGTTTTTTGACCTTGGTCAGTTTGGGTGCTTTGAGTGTTGGAGGCTTGTCGTCTTGCTCAATATTTACGGGCAAGAAACCAGTGATTGGCCTGGCTTTAGGGGGTGGAGCAGCGCGTGGTTTTGCTCATATTGGTGTGATTAAAGCTTTAGAAGCTCAAAATATTTTTCCAGACTTGGTGGTGGGCACGAGTGCTGGAAGTGTGATTGCAGCCCTTTATGCCTCTGGTTATAAAGCCCATGATTTACAAAAAATTGCTCTTTCCTTGGATGAAGCGGCCATCACCGATTGGGCCCTACCCTTCTCGGGTCGATTTGGAGGCATGATCAAAGGTGATGCCTTGCAGAGCATGGTCAATCGTTTGGTAAAAAATCAAACGATTGAAAACATGAAACTCCCTTTGGGGATTGTCGGCACGGATTTACAAACGGGTGCTGGCGTATTGTTCAGACGTGGTGACACAGGACAAGCGGTTCGAGCATCCTGCAGTGTTCCAGGTATTTTCCAGCCCACACTCATTGGTGGTCGCGAATATGTCGATGGTGGCCTAGTGGCTCCTGTGCCTGTTCAATATGCCAAACAAATGGGTGCAGATTTTGTCATTGCCGTGAATATTTCTACTGAACCCAGCACTCAGGACAGCAGCGGCACCTTGGGCATCTTATTGCAGACCACTTCCATCATGAGTCAACGCATCAACGCCTTTGAGCTTGAAAAAGCCCAAGTGGTGATTCGACCTGAACTCAACAGCATGCGGGGCACTGATTTTAAGTCTAGGAATGCGGCCATCTTGGCGGGCGAAGAAGCGGCGACCCAACAAATGAGCCAATTGAAAACATTACTTAAAATTTAGCCGAGAAATAAGCCTAAAAGACTTAATGGGCTTATTGGGCTTATTGAAAAGACTTACAAACGACCTGTTTTATCCAAACGATCTTGGAAGTCATTGATGAGTTGCTGACGCTGCTCTTCAGTCATAACGTCAAAACCCTGAACTGAATCCAAGCGACGCGCACCGTTGTAACGCTTATCCCAATATGCCTTAGTCATATCATCAACGCGAATCGATTTCCCTCTGGAGGGTGCGTGGATGAATTTGTTATCTCCCACGTAGATACCCACATGAGAGAACGCATGGCGCATGGTATTAAAAAATACCAAATCACCTGGGCGAAGCTCTTCTTTGGTAATCTCCAAACCGACTTTGCTCATCTGAGCAGATTTTCGAGGCAATAAGAATCCAAAGGTGTCGTTAAAAACATAACGCACAAAACCACTGCAATCCAATCCACTTTGCGGTGTATTTCCACCCCAGCGGTAACGCACACCAATTAATTGCATGGCGTTATTGATCAAAGACTCGGTTTTATCCACCACAACAGAGGTTGCTGAGTTCAGAGTGGCGGCTGAGAATAATTTGGGGCTTGCTTCAGTTTCACTGATGGACTGAGCCGACACCGACCCCAAATGGAGTGATGACGCTAGTACAACCCATGCAAGAAGCTGACGTTGAATTTTCGACATGAAGGGGGATTATAACCTGAACAAAAGCTGACAACAAGCCATGAATTACAGGGCTTGATGATTGATTTGTTTACCTTTTTTCAAAGTTATGACGCGGTGCGACATGGCGTGAATCACATCCAAATCATGGCTAATGAGCAGATAAGCCATGTTGTATTTATGCTGTAAATTAGATAACAAGGCCAAAATTTGCTTTTGAATAGTGACATCCAGGGCCGATGTCGGCTCATCCAGAACCAAAATTTGAGGCTTCAAAATCAGTGCTCTGGCAATCGCGATTCTTTGACGCTGTCCACCAGAAAACTCATGTGGATACCTGGAGTAAGCTGTCCGATCTAAGCCCACCTCTTTGAGAACTTCAATGACTTTAGCCTTGCGAGACTCTTCTGACAAATCTGGTTGATGTAAGGTCAAGCCCTCTCCCACAATCTTTCCAACCGTCATGCGAGGTGAAAGTGAGCCAAAGGGGTCTTGGAAAATCACTTGAAAAGAGGCTCTGACTTGGCGGCGTTGGGCTGGGGATAAATTCAACCAATCTTGTCCCAGCACTTCGACGCGACCGGATACTTGCGCACCCGTTTGAGTGAGCAAATCCAATAAAGCCATCGCCAAGGTGGATTTACCAGAACCTGACTCACCAATCACACCCAAAGTTTCTCCTTGTCGCAATTCCAAACTGATCTCTTTCACGACCGAGGTATAACTTTTTTTCCATAAATCAGAAAAGTGCAAACCCTTTAAAAATTGCTTGATGCCCTGCCCCAAACTGGAACCTGCTGATGGGTATGCCACGCAAACTTGCTCTGCTTTTAGTAAAACAGGCGCAATCGGTACCAAAGGCAAAACATTTCTGACAGGCTGGCTATTGACCAAGCTATCTGTATAGGGATGCTCAGGATGATCGAAGGTGTCTTCTGTATTGCGACATTCCAATAAGCGCCCTTGATACATCACTGCAACGCGAGAAGCGAAATGACGCACCATGTTCAAGTCATGCGTAATTAAAACGACCGCCATACCCCCGTGAGCCTTGGCATCTTCTTGAAGCTCTTTTAAAAGATCTAAGATTTGCAAACGCAAACTTGGATCCAAAGCAGTGGTGGGTTCATCTGCAATCAAGAGCTTTGGCTTACACGCCAAGGCCATCGCGATCATGGCACGCTGTCTTTGACCACCTGACAATTGATGGGGGTAATAAGAAAATCTTTCAGCCGCTTGTGGAATACCTGTTTTTTCTAGCAATTCAATCGCGCGCTGCTGACAGGCAGCATGACTCCAAGCTGGCTCATGACATTGAACAGCCTCAACAATTTGATTGCCTACTGTGTAAAGAGGGTTCAAAGCAGTCATAGGCTCTTGGAAAATCATGGCCACATCTTTGCCACGCATTTTTCTTAAATCATCAACTGACAACTTCAATAAATCTTTCTGTGCCGAGTCCATGTGCGAATGAATCGCCCCAGAGACCTTGGCACCCTCTGGCAACAAACCCATGATGGCCAAACCCGTCATGGTCTTGCCAGAACCAGACTCCCCAACAATGGCTAAACGCTCACCCGCCTTGAGTTGCAATGTGAAATCATCCACCACTGTTTTGCGACCAAACTGAATCGTCAAATGCTGAATATCCAGAAGTGTTGGTGAAGATTGCATGATGCTCATAAGGCACTCACCCCTGTCTTGGCGCGACGAGTGTCAAAAGCATCGCGCAATGCATCCCCCATGAAGGTCAACAACATCAGCGTTCCTGCCAACACTAAAAATGTTGATAATGAAATCCACCATGCATCTAAATTGGCTTTGCCTTGAGCCAATAGCTCACCCAAACTTGCTTGATCAGCAGGCACACCCAAGCCCAAGAAATCTAAACTGGTTAAAGCCAAAATCGCCCCACTCATTCTGAAGGGCAAAAAGGTGATCACAGGGGTCAAACTATTGGGCAAAATGTGTCGCCACATGATTTGCTGACTAGATAAGCCCAAAGCTTGAGCAGCTCGGACATATTCCAAAGATCGATTTTTTAGAAACTCTGCACGCACGTAATCAGATAAACCCATCCAACCAAAGAGCGATAGCAAAATAATCAGCAAGCCTACGCTGGGCGCAAAAATCGATGCAAAGATTATCAATAAGTACAGCTCAGGCATTGAACTCCAAATTTCAATGATCCGTTGGGAGACCAAATCTACCTTGCCTCCAAAGTAACCCATGATCGCCCCAGTCACAACTCCAATTGCCACGCCCAAGATGGTCAGACACAAACCAAACAAAACTGAAAGCCTGAAACCATAAATCAGCCTCGCCACCACATCTCTGCCACGATCATCCGTTCCCAACCAATTGTCTTTTGATGGAGATGCCGGATTGGGTTCTTTGGCAAAATAATTAAGGGTGTCGTAGCGATAAGTAATGATTGGATACAAGGCCCAGTTACCTGGCTTAGAGAATGTTTTTTTAATGTCAGGATCTAAGTAATCCGTAGGAGTTGGGAAATCACCACCGAAAGTAGTCTCGGGGTAGTCTTTGACAATAGGAGCATAAAAACTTCCCTCATATCGCACCAGAATCGGTCGATCATTCGCAATTAATTCAGCCAATAAACTTAAAACAAATAAAGTGACAAAAATCCACAAACTCCAATAACCCAAGCGATTGGATTTGAAACGCGCCCATTGATCACTTTGACGCACTTGAGCAAGCCACCCTTTTCTCATGAGCGGCCTCCAGATTGACTTTCAAACTGAATACGTGGATCAACCAAGACATAAGCAATGTCAGAAATTAACTTTGTGAACAAACCAATCAAAGTGAATAAGTAAAGAGTGCCCAAAACAACCGGGTAGTCGCGTTTCATGACTGCTTCGTATGACAACAAACCTAAACCATCCAAAGAGAATAGAGTTTCAATCAATAAGGAACCTGTAAAGAATGCGCCAATAAATGCCGAGGGGAAACCTGTGACCAGAGGAATCATCGCATTACGAAACACATGCTTCCACAATACTTTGTCTTCACTCAAACCTTTGGCTCTGGCTGTAATCACATATTGTTTACGAATCTCTTCTAAGAATGAATTTTTCGTGAGCATCGTGATCACAGCAAAACTCCCTAATACGGAAGCAGTGATGGGAAGAACCAAATGCCATAAATAATCCATCACTTTGCCCATCAAACTAAGCTCTGCCCAGTGATCGGACGTAAGGCCTCGCAGAGGAAAGAGCTGTAAAAAACTACCGCCACCAAACAGAACCAATAACAAAACGCCCAAAACAAAACCTGGGATGGCGTAACCAATCAATATCACCACACTTGTGGCAGTATCGAATCGAGTTCCAGCTCTCACAGCTTTTTTTATTCCTAAGGGAATGGAAATCAAATAAGTAATCAGGAATGTCCAAAGACCCAAGCTAATGGATACTGGCATTTTGGATAAAACCAACTCACCCACACTTTTGTGCTGGTAATAACTCTGACCCAAATCAAACATGGCAAAACGTTTGAGCATTTGAAAATAACGTTCATGCACAGGCTGATCAAAACCATACAAAGCTTTGATCTCTTTCAAACGCTCTTCATCCACTCCTTGACGGCCACGATAGGTGCTACCACCCCCAGAAGATTCAACCGCACCCACGCTCGCTTCACCTCTACCTTTGAGCTCTAGCATCATTTGTTCAACCGGACCCCCCGGTACGAATTGAATCACTGCAAAAGTCAAAGTAATCACACCCAACAATGTTGGAATCATCAAAAGGACACGACGCAGGATGTAACGCCACAAGGCACTGTTCATCGGGCACCTCCTGAGCTGACTTGATTCGATTTGGCTTGATTGGGCTCACGCCACCAAGTTGACAGGATCCAAGGCTCGGCCGCAAAGTATGTGGGTGGCATAGGGAAACGCAAATCAGACTTATAGGCGACGCGGTGAGTTGGGCTGTACCAGTGAGGCACGATGAAATAACTGTGCGTCAAAACTCGATCCAAGGCACGCGTGGCTGTAATTAATTCCTTGCGTGTTTGCGCTTTGACAATGTGCGAAATCAAAGCATCTACCACGGGAGACTTCACTCCAAGAATGTTGTCAGAACCTTTGGTATCAGCCGATTGACTGCCATATCGATCCCAAAGCTCATTGCCTGGACTTTGTGAATCTGGAAACTTCATGCTGGTCATTTGAAAGTCAAATTCTTCCAAACGTTTTTGATACAGCGCGTAATCGGTTGTACGAATATCTACCTTCATGCCCAGTTTTTCCAGGTTGCGCACATAAGCTGCCACCAAACGTGACATGGCGCCACCATCGTCCATGAACTCAAATCGAAAAGCCTGACCTTGCGCGTTGCGCAAAGCACCATCTCGATAAACCCACCCTGCTTGCGCTAACAACTCTCTGGCTTTTCTTAAATTCTGACGCAAGCTTGAGGGCTCTTCGGTAGTGACTGGCAACAACATTGGACCTAAGGCATTTTTAGGGAACTCTTGGGGATAAGCTTTTTGCAATGGTTCTAAAAGCTTTCTTTCAGCGGCACTGGGTAAACTTCCTGTCTCAAAAGAAGCGCCCAACTCACTATTGGCAAAGTAACTATCAATGCGGTGATATTGGCCATAAAAAAGTTGGCGGTTATCCACTCAAAAGCCAAGGCCAAAGTCAAAGCTTGACGCACACGCTGATCTTTAAAAATGGGGTGACGGGTATTCATCACAAAGCCCTGCATACCAGCACCATTGCGATGTTGAAAATGTTGTTTCTTGAGGCTTCCGTCTCTGAATTTAGGGCCCACATAACTTTTTGCCCAGTTCTTGGCTCGGTATTCCACCAAAGTATCAAACTCTCCTGCTTTGAGTGCCTCTAATCGGGCGGTGTCATCTTTGTACAAACGGTAAGAGACGCGATCAAAATTAAAGAATCCAACGCGCACGTTCAAACCAGCTCCCCAATAATCAGGATTCTTTTTAAAGACAATGCTTTTACCCAAGTCGTAACGTTCAATCAAATAAGGACCACTTCCAATGGGCTTCTCAATGGTCAGTTGATTAAATGGCTTACCCACACCTTGCTCGTCTTTGCCCCACCTCTCGGAAAACACTGGCATAGAACCTACCAGAAGTGGCAACTCCGTGTTGCGACGATGAAAGTCAAAACGAATGATGCGCTCCGACACAATCACTGCTTGCTTCACATCCGCGTACACAGTTCTAAATTGTGGGCTCGCTAATTTACTCATCAAAGTGTCAAATGAGTATTTAACGTCTTTAGCCAATACCGGACTGCCGTCATTGAATTTGGCATGAGAGCGCAAGCGAAAGGTGACGCTCAACTGATCTTTGGCCAAACTCACATCTTCTGCTAACAATCCATACGCAGAAGCCACCTCATCAGAACTGCCAATCAACAAACTTTCAAACATCAACTGAGCCACCCCAGGAGCAGCCACCCCTTTGAGCGTGAAAGGATTGAATTTGTCAAAGCTGGTCCGGCGATCAGGATTGGGGAGATTCAAAGTGCCCCCTTGAGGGGCATTGGGATTGACGTATGAAAAATGCTTAAATCCCGGCGGATATTGCAAGTCACCGTATTGGGCAAACCCGTGAGCCGCCCAAGACGCACTTGAGACACTCCACCCAGCCACAACCAAGAGGCTTAAAATGATGGGTAAAAGTAAGGGTCTAATCATCCGCATGTGTGACAATTGTAATTAGACATTCACAAATTCAGCAAAAAGAAAAAAGGAAGCAAAAATGGGTTTCTTAGCCGGTAAAAAAATCGTCCTAACAGGTCTATTGTCTAACCGTTCTATCGCTTATGGCATCGCCAAAGCCTGCCATCGCGAAGGGGCCGAATTGGCCTTCACCTATGTGGGCGACCGCTTTAAGGACCGAATTACTGAATTTGCCGCTGAATTTAACAGTCAACTGATTTTTGATTGCGATGTGGGCAGTGATGAGCAAATTGATCAGCTTTTTGCTGATTTATCAGCCACCTGGCCTAAATTTGATGGCTTGATTCATTCCATTGGTTTTGCCCCAAGAGAAGCCATTGCCGGGGACTTTTTAGAGGGTCTCTCGCGTGAATCCTTCAAGATTGCCCATGATATCTCTGCTTATAGCTTTCCAGCCATGGCCAAAGCTGCTTTGCCCATGCTCAATGACAAATCTGCCTTATTGACCCTGACCTATCTTGGCTCGCAAATGGTGGTGCCTAACTACAACACCATGGGCTTGGCCAAAGCCTCATTAGAAGCCAGCGTTCGTTACTTGGCCAACTCAGTCGGGCCCAAAGGAGTTCGTTGTAACGGAATTTCAGCAGGTCCGATTAAAACGTTGGCGGCCTCTGGCATCAAAGGTTTTGGCAAGATTTTGGATTTCGTAGAAGCGAATGCGCCCTTACGTCGCAATGTGACCATTGAAGATGTGGGTAATGCAGCCGCTTTCTTGATGTCTGACCTGGCCAGCGGAATCACGGGCGAAATCACTTACGTGGATGGCGGCTTTAGTCACGTCGTCGGTGGCATGGCTGAAGCTGAGTAAGCCATCTCTTTTCTGAGAGCGAGGTATATAATCGCCCTCTTATCCGGAGAGGTGGATGAGTGGTTTAAGTCACACGCCTGGAAAGCGTGCGTAGGTTAATCGCCTACCGCGGGTTCGAATCCCGCCTTCTCCGCCAGATTCTAGACTTAATGGCTATTAAAAAGTGGCCATTTTTCCATTGGGTTGTAAGAATATTTATCTTGTATAAGAGCCTATTAGCCAAGATAATTAATTAAATTTTTTATAACTACTTTAGTTAAGGAAAGCCATGTATCTACTTCGTGTTGCAACTTTAGTTTGCTCATCATTGGCATTTGTTGGTTGTGCTTCTATTACAAGCACAAAACTTCAACCCGTGTCCGTAACTGCTGCATGTGATGGCGATGATCATCAAGGTGCTTTATGTACACTCACTAACGACAAAGGTAGTTGGTTTGTTAAAACTCCAGGAACCGTGAGCATCAACAAATCTTATGGAGACCTATCAGTTGAATGTAAAACTGAAGATGCTAGAGGTTCATCAGTTTTTCAATCAAAAAATGAGGGGGCTGTCTGGGGCAATATTCTTGCAGGTGGCATTATTGGTTACGCTGTAGATGCAAATACTGGCGCAGGCTTCTCTTACCCTCCCTTAATGGCAGTAAACATGAGCGGAAAATGTCCCAAACCAATTAAAAAATAATTTATTTATTCCTAACTGTAAAAAAATGCCCTCAATCGAGGGCATTTTTATTTTTTCCTTTTCCCCACTGCTTCTCTCTTCTT
>JACCDL010511169.1_pt1 | contig 12072 bp, 14 predicted proteins | sample 7441931 | NCBI WGS metagenome assembly JACCDL01 (sample SAMN15323437, study PRJNA562643) | freshwater metagenome | isolation source: river surface water | place: USA:Blue River Watershed | collected 2017-08-16 | reverse complement strand
GTTTCTGCGCCACCACCTTCACCAAACAGCGCAATTTTTCTGCCCGTGGCTCTGTCTTCGTAAGCCGACATGTTTTCTATGACGCCAACAATATGTTGTTTGAGTTGGTGGGCAATTCGACCCGCACGCTCGGCAACTTCTGCCGCTGCAACTTGTGGGGTAGTTACAACAATGATTTCTGATGCAGGAATGAGTTGGCCAAGAGAAATAGCAATATCTCCAGTTCCTGGAGGCAAATCTAAGAGAAGAAAATCAAGATCACCCCAATATGCATCGCTGAGAAGTTGCTCTAGAACTCTATGAAGTAGTGGCCCTCGATATGCCACTGGATCGGCTCGATCAGGTTTGAACATTTCAATCGATACAACTTTGATGCCACGTACTTCGACCGGAATAAAAGTCTGATCAATCGCAGTCGGACGTTGCCCTTCAATTCCAAATAGACGTGGGATGGAATGACCGTAGACATCGGCATCAAGAACGCCTACCTTGAAACCACGTTCGCTCAATGCGGCCGCAAGATTTACTGTTACAGATGACTTTCCAACTCCACCTTTTCCAGATGAAATTCCCCATACTCGCGTAAGTGAATCGGGTTGGGCAAAAGGAATGAACTTTTCTCTGCCACCGCGCAATAGTTTCTTCACGTTATCGCGCTGCGCCTCATTCATAACGCCAAATTCCAGGCTTATCTCTTTTACTTCCGATATCTGTTCAACCGCTGCTGTGACATCTTTTTCAAGTCGATCACGCATGGGGCAGCCTGAAATTGTCAGAAGGATTTTTATAAAGGCTTTTCCCCCATCAAAAGAAACACTTTCTACCATCCCAAGATCAGGTAGCGGTCTATGTAATTCAGGGTCAGATACCGTTGCTAAGGCAGCGTGTATCGCATTAACTACCTCAGAGCTCATAATAGATCTGGATCAATCTTTGCAATGTCCTTAATATCTTTGGATTGACGCTTGACTTCGTTCACAACGGGCTTTACATCATCCATTGCATTTCCTAGAACTTTTTTAGCCAGATTCTTGGGCGTCAGATCTTTAACATCAAGATCCTCAAAGCCTGGACCGAGATTTTCTTTCAATTCACGAGAGGCATACGAGGTGAAATTTCTAACTTTGTGAAGAAAGCGAGCAAAGTCTTTTGCGGCGTTCGGTAATTTATCGGGGCCGACTAAGAAAAGGCCCAAGACTACTAATCCCAAAAACTCGCCCATTCCTACTCCGAACATATCCCCATCCTATTTCAGATCCCATGCGGGAGAAGCTGATGAATTAGATCTTGGTTGCGACCATCACGCCATCGCCCACGGGCAGAAGCATGGGAAGCCAGTGGTCTTGCGATTCCTTGATGACTTTGATTACTTCTCTGTAACCAATGCTTTCGGGATCACGTTGGGTGGGATCAGCAACTTTTCCGGAGAGAAGTGCGCGATCAATGACGAGTATTCCTCCGGGTCGAAGTGATCGATAGCCGTTCTCGACACTCTCTAATAGATCAGCATTGCGACGCAATATAAAAATGTCATACAAACTATCAGCTAACTTTCCAACAATCTCGCGCGAGTTTCCAGTTATAAGTCGATAACGAGATGCACTAATGCTCGCCTCATCAAATGCTTGCTTTGCAAGTTTCGCATTCTCCTCCTCATCATCAATTGAAGTTAGCAATCCTTTCTGAGTCATCGCTTGAAAAATCCATAATCCACTTACTCCAGCACCTGTGCCAATCTCGACAATCGATGTAGCACCGATGAGATGGGTGAGATATCGAAGCAATGAACCGACTGCGGGAGTTGTGTCATATGTTCCAATTTCATTTCCACGTTGCCTTGCGCGTTGAATAATTTCCGTTTCCGGAAGGAATGAATTTGAATAGGCGCGCATATCGCCACGTTCAGCGAATACACGCTCGAGGTTCGACTTATCACCCGTTCCCGGAATCACAACGCAGCAATCCATTCTGTGAGCAACCTGACGCCGTAGCCAGTTCCACCTTTGACATTTTCGCCAGCATCAACTTCAGAACGTGCAGGACCTGCGATATCGAGATGAGCCCACTTTCTCTTTCCAGCGAATTTCTCAAGAAATAAGGCAGCTGTAACAGAACCACCTTGGAATTTATATTTATCTGCTGTGTGATTGAAATCAGCAACATCACTCTCGAGAGCTATTTGGTAATCATCAATTAAAGGCATATGCCAGATTCGATCACCAGTGAATTCGCTTAACTTGGTGAAACTATTTGCTAATTTTTGATCACGGGTATACATAGCGCCGTAATAGCGACTCAACCCAAGGGTTGCCGCGCCAGTCAAGGTTGCAACATCGATGAGATAGTCTGGATCAAGATTCTTATCCGCATAGGCCAAACCATCTGCTAGTACCAGGCGCCCTTCGGCATCAGTATTGATGACTTCAACGGTGGTGCCGCCATAATGCTTAATGACATCCGATGGACGTTGCGATGTTCCAGATAAAGCATTTTCGGCGAGCATGAGAAGAGCGGTGACTCGAACTTTAAAACCTAATTGAGCTGCAGCAATAGTGGTCATAAGAACTGCCGCCGCTCCAGACATATCGCTCTTCATTGCTGTCATCGTGTCGTACGGTCGCTTTAGTGAAACGCCACCCGTATCAAAAGTGATGCCCTTTCCGACTAGTACAACATGTGGAATTCGCTTCGCACCGCGTGGTTTGTAAGAGACTTCAACAAATCGTGGAGGATTCTTCTTGCTCGAATTACCAACTGCTCGTAGGCCGCCGAATTCGAGAAGGTCTTTGCCTGAACGCACCTTTATTGAGAGTGTCGAACTCTTTGCTAGCGCTTTTGCCTGAGAGGCCATCCATTCCGGTGATTTGATATTGGAAGGAGTATGGATCAAGTCTCGAGTCGTCCAAGTTGAGCTCAGCAAGACTTGAGATCTGTCAACGACATGAGAGAAAGCCCCCACAAGGTCAAATGATGGTGTCTCAGTCTTAGCGCCAGTTTTCTGACTCCAAGAGTATGTGGAAAGTCCATTTGCTATGAGATAAATCTGTGCTTCTTTTTCACTCTCGGGAATCCACGACAAAACTCGTGATGTTGTGTTTCGAACTTTTCTACCAACAGCCACGCCTGCTTTTCTAATTTCACCTTCGCTTCTTCCGCCGACACCGACGAGAAGAATCCGTTTGAGGTCGCTTATATCTGCCGAAATGGTTGCAGGAATATCTATGACTTCACCTGCTTTGCCCGTGACACCTGAGCCGTGCTTTGTAATTTCCAGAGAAAAGTCAATCTGATAAATCTTTTCCAGGGATTTAATTACCTTCGTAGGCAAGTCGACAGTAAGTTCTAACTTTTCTTTTACTGTTGAGGTTTTGAGCGGCAGAGCGAGATATGAATAATTCTTGAGAAACTTCTCCGAGAACTCGCCCGGATTTTTTACCGATCCGAGTACCGGAATCGGTCGATTCACTTCTTTAGTAGGGAGATTGAGGCGTTCAGTACGTCAGCAAGATTTCTTGCTTCTTCTTGATTGAGTTCGACGACAAGGCGTCCGCCGCCTTCGAGAGGGATTCGCATCACGAGACTGCGGGCTTCTTTAGTGACTTCCATAGGTCCATCGCCAGTGCGGGGTTTCATGGCTGCCATTGGTCTGCCTCTTTCTTGTTCCATTCAATCCTCGGCCACAGCTTCGGCTGGGAAGGCGAATTATCTCGTATCTAGCTGCCAGAGGGGAAATTGAAAACTGCGCTCATTCGAGCGCGACCAGAGGCAAGTACCGCGCTAATAGCACGCTCAGGGACCCCGATCGTGGCTGCAATTTCTGCCACAGTAGAACGTTTTACAAAATAAAGGGTCAAGACAACCCGCTCTTCTTCTGGAAGAGAGTCAATGAACTCAGAGAGAGTCAGGTTTTTCTTGCTCGCCACATAGAGAAGGTTACTCGGGGGCTTCGCATTAGGCGCGCAGAGTGCGCGCAAACTTCCACAGGGAGTAGCGCACCGCGATGAGTATGCCCGGTTTAATCACTGTGAGCAGCCATGAGGGTGCATCAATTTTTTCATACCAATCAAAGCGCGTAACATCAGGTGAAAGCCCAACTAATGTGAATTCACCTAACCCTTTTATATATTTTCCATAATGATCAACCGCACAAAAAGTTGGTGGATCCCACTTTGTAATTCTCATCTCGTCAAGTACTCCAAAAGGACCAATTCCAGTGAATGCTTCAATAACCGTGCCAACTCCAGACTTACCATCTTGATCGGCACTGGACCAAACTTTTGTTAGCGCCATCCATTCACCTTGAGATTGCCAGTTGACTAACTTGTTCCACACCTGATCGACAGGGGCAAAGACCTTGACCGACACTCGAAATTCATTAAGCATTCTGAGATTCTATTCTTTCTCAAAACTTGCTTGAGATTGCGTGACGTGATTTAGCGCTTGATCAACATCTGAGCACCATGAGACTAATTCGTGTTGTCCTGGTTTCATAAAATTTTTCGCAGTTAAGTCATCTAGTGCATGACGTAGAGTTCGATACACATTCTCTGGATCTAAAACTGCAATGGGTTTGTTATGGAAACCAAGATAGCGTCCTACCCAGATTTCAAAGAACTCTTCTAAAGTGCCGATTCCACCCGGGAGGGCTATGAAGGAGTCGGAGAGTTTTTCGATGAGTCCCTTACGTTCTCGCATATCAGAGACCACATGCAGCTCCGAAGAATCATGATCGATAAATTCCACATTCATAAGGCGCTCTGGGATAACACCTATTGTTCGGCCGCCTTGAGCTCTCGCACCTTTTGCGACTTCACCCATCACCGAAATCGCTCCACCGCCCCAGACCAGTTCATGACCACTCTTGGCAATCGCAGCGCCAAGATTAAAACCCAGTGTCAGATTCTCTGGCGAAACGGCAGTTGATGATGCGCAATACACTGCAATCTTCATGAGCGCACTCTAAAGGGTCTTTACTCCTCCGTTATCTTGATATTGGTAGCGTTTGCCCATGAGCACAGGAACACGCGCATATGGTTATGGCGTAGCCACAATCACAGATGATGGCGCTCTCCTCGATACCTATTTTCATAGCCTTGGTTTAGGAGCTCTTCAAGAATCTCCTGAGCAAAATCTTTCACAATTCGAGGGCGATGATGAAATACGTAAAGTCTCACGGAAATCAGTGGCGATTGAGATTGAGTTAAGTAAGGCTCCTTCCTCCGTTTCTGATGCATATCTACGACTGCACCTTCTCTCACATCGACTCGTTAAACCACACGGCCTCTCACTCGAAGGTATTTTTGGAATTCTCAATAACGTTGTGTGGACTTCACATGGCCCGTGTGCTGTATCCGGATTTGAAAAAGTTCGCACAGAGCTACGAGCGAAATATGGTTTTGTTGCAGTCTACGGAGTAGATAAATTCCCACGCATGGTTGATTACGTTGTTCCTGAAGGAGTTCGCATTGCAGATGGCGATCGAGTGAGACTTGGAGCATATCTCTCATCTGGCACCACAGTGATGCACGAAGGATTTGTTAACTTCAATGCTGGAACCTTGGGCGCTTCTATGGTCGAAGGCCGTATCTCAGCAGGCGTTGTAGTGGACGATGGATCCGACATTGGTGGTGGCGCGTCAATCATGGGCACGCTAAGTGGTGGAGGTAAAGAAGTTATCTCGATCGGAAAGAAAACTTTGCTTGGTGCTAATTCTGGTTTGGGAATCTCACTCGGAGATAACTGTGTCCTAGAAGCTGGCGTTTATCTCACTGCTGGTTCTAAAGTCACGTTGCCTGACGGAAAAACAGTGAAAGCAAGGGAATTATCGGGTGCTCACGGAATATTGATTCGAAGAAATTCTCAAACTGGAGCGATAGAAGCGCTACCCAAAACTGGTTCTTGGGGTGGATTAAACGCTGTTCTCCACGCTAATTAGCCTTTAATTTTTCTAAATCAATATCCTTGAACAATTGCTTCTAATAGAAGCACTTTTTGAATCGTGCGGGTAATTCCACAGGGCATTCTGTGGCAACAACAGGCGCTCTTACGATCGGTCCTTTATTGAGAATCCACGTTGACGGCAACTTCACACGAGCCCGGAAGATTTCTCCTGTCAGCGTTGCAGATGTTCCAGAGCCTGAGATTCCCGTAATTGATGTAATGCTTCCCGTGGCACTTCTACTATTAATTGTAAATGACACCACATTTGGCAACATAAATGCCTGCGCCATTACTTCCTGAGTGATGTAACGAGACCACAGGGCATATCGTCTGTTGATGAGCGGATCCAAACTCCAAGGATCTGGAACTCCCTCTAGATAACTAAACGACGTGCCCCATACATCTTTGATGTTTTGTGTGATTCCGCCACTGGATGAAAAATAGAAGGCGTTTATGATTTTCCCATCAAGGGTCACTGCAAGAGCGTTATTCTCATCGACAAAAGTACGATTTACGGCTTCTTTCCATCGTATTCCATAGATGGGTTCAGTCTCTTTGGCATAGCCCACAAAATTCTGATCAACAGTTGTGCTGTAAATATTACAGTTACACTCAAGTCTTAACCGCGAAAGTTTATTTAACGCATAAGTTCGCGCTGCGATTGCTTGGGCTTCCAAAGCCGCTGGAGGCCACGAAGATGGAACTTCGCCTAATCCCCAGAGATATTCATCATGAAGACGCAAAGTGTTTGTGACCGCTAAATAAGAAGTGACTAAATTGGTAATACTCTTGAAAACAATTTGACCATATTTATATTGATTGGTTGAAGTTCCATTAGTCAGTGCAATTGTCGTTGTTGCTGAGTCCCACCGCACGGTCCATGCAGGGGCAGGATTTATGGGAGCAAATTTAGCTGTGGGAGAAGAGAGAAGAGGAACAACAGAACCGGCGAAATTTGAGAAAAGTGCTGTGATATCGCCACTATATGTTCCAAAAGGTTCTGGATTTTCCTCAATCGGTATTTCGCCTTGATACACACGAATCTCACCTTGGGATCCAACTAAGTTGATGGAAACTGAGTTGACCAGGTTTGCGACATTCACTCGAATTAATTCGTTATCCGGATAAGGCGTGACGGAGGTTCCAGGGTAGTAATAATTTAAGATCTCCGTTGCTGATTTTCCTTCGAGAGCCTGGCCGCGTGCGCCAATTTGGCTCATCCCAACTCCATGTCCATATCCAGAACCAAAGAAACGAAAATCAACTGGTACGACAACTTTGGGCAATGGATCTGCGCTCGAGGAGATGAGCGTGCTCGGGATGGACAAGATCATCGCAAGCAAGCTGAGGAAGGCAGCTCTTTTCATCATATTTCCTAGGGTACCGCAGCGTTTTGTTATTAACGCGGTAAAAGTGAAGTCGGCGATGAAATGAAACCAAATCCCCAGCAAAAATGCATAGTAATCAAAATAAAGGGAAGTCGAAGCCGCTCACCAAAACTTTTTCCAATCCATATTGAAGCGATGCATATGGCGATCAGATAGATAGCGCTCGCAAGGATAAAGATTGGAGAGTAGAGAATTCCTAGAAATATGGAGAGAAAATTGATAATCAGATTTACTGGAGGTGCGAGATAGCGAAAGTTTATAGTTCCTTTGTGATGGCGTGAGACCGCTCTGCGCCAACGCCCATACTCGAAATATTGTCGTGCCAATGCACGTATTGAATTTCGTGGTCGGTAGGTCACTTTTAATTCCGGGTTAAACCATATGGTTCCACCGTTGAGCCGTAATCGATGATTCATCTCCCAATCTTGAGCGCGGACAAAACGCTCGTCATAACCGTTGATTTCTTTAAGTGCGCTACGGCGAAATACGCCGAGATACACGGTATCTGTCGGGCCAGCTTTTCCGCCCACATGAAATCGTGAAGCGCCTACTCCGATTGGTGATCGCATCGCACGAGCGACCGCCCTTTGAAATGGAGAGATTCCTTCAGCAGCCATAATTCCGCCGACATTAACGGCATTTGTTTCCTTGAGAGTAAGAACTGCTTTATTTATATATTCGCTTTCAATTTCGGAGTGTCCATCGATGCGAACTACGATTTCGTGTCGCGAAGCGGTTAAAGCAGCATTAAGGCCATTCGGTGTCTTGCCTGATGGATTTTCAATGACCAATACTCTGGAATCTTGGATGGCTAATTCTTTGGCAATCTCAAGTGTTCGATCATGTGATGGCCCAACAGCAATAACAACTTCAAGTTCTCCTGCATAGTTAGAGTTCAACGCTGCACGCACAGCGGCGCGTAGATGTGCCTCTTCATTCATTACTGTGAGAATTACTGAGACAGGGGGGAATGACCCTGCGTGGGATGTATCACCGCTGTGAATCTGGCTCGCCATAACGTTCAAACCGTATCGCCCAATTACTCTTGGCCCTGTGAAATCACCGCGGGCAATTCGCTTCTTCACCATTCTCTCCATATCTATCGTGGCGATTTCTGCTATCTCATGGGTAGGACTAGGGCGAATCACAGCCGCGATTCCAAAAATAGATGCTTTTGGTGGACTCGATAATCGACCCAAGAAAGAGTCGTCGGCAGTCAACTATTTGATCGTTGGATCAGATACTCGAGAAGGTCTCTCACGAGCTGAAATTAAGAGACTCAAGGTGGGTGGAACTGAAGTCGCGGCAGGAAAGCGTTCTGACACCATGCTCTTAGTTCATATTTCAAAGAAGCGTGATAAGGCTGCGATCATCTCGATTCCCCGAGACAGTTACGCACTCATTCCGGAACACACAAATTCGCAAGGCAAGGTAATCGCTGCAACACATTCCAAAATTAACTCAGCATTTAATTGGGGTGGTGCTCCACTTCTCATCCAGACTTTCGAAGAAATGTCTGGGTTAAGAATTGATCACTACATCGAAGTTAACTTCGTCGGTTTCGTCCGCATGGTTGATGCGCTTGGCGGGGTGGAGATTTGTACCAAGAGAGATATTGACGATCCTAAGAGTCACTTAGTTTTGCCAGCGGGGCGGCATGTTCTTGATGGAGTCGATTCCTTGAAATACGTTCGTACCCGTCAATTTGATGGACTTGGCGATCTTGGTCGAATGAAGCGACAGCAAGAGTTTGCCGGCGCGATGTTGCGAAAAGCAACAAGTGCTGGAGTTTTGCTGAATCCAGTCACAATGGTTGACTTCATTAATTCAGCGCTGGATAGCGTTGTTACAGATAAGGGACTCAATCAAGGAGATTTACTGACTCTCGGCAAACAATTGAGAAATCTCTCCGCTTCAAGCGTTCGAACACTTACTATTCCATTGAAGTATTACAACTACAGTAAGAATGGTGTGAGCGCTGCAGTTCTGTGGGATCCAGTACTCGCCCCCGAGCTCTTTGAACGCATCAAGAATGATGACGCCCTCATTGATAAGGTAAAAGCCGATCCTTCAGCATCTCCCTCTATCGTCGATAAATTCAAGACCGGCAGCGCCGCGGACAATCCTTGTAAAGGTTAGGATTTGTCGATTATGTTGAAACTCTCGGTGATTGGTACCGGCTATCTCGGTGCTACACATGCGGCTGCGATGTCTTCGCTCGGATTTCAGGTTGTCGGCGTGGATGTTGACGAGCAGAAAATCGCCATGTTGCGTGAAGGAAAAGTTCCTTTTTTCGAACCTGACTTAGAAGATCTTCTCGAAGTTGTAGTCAAGTCTGGACGGTTGACATTCGCTACTGATTTTTCTGCAATTTCCGATTGTGATGTGCACTTCGTCTGCGTCGGCACTCCTCAGAAGAAAGATAGCCTCGCCGCAGATTTAACGTATGTTGATGCTTCGATAAGAGCTGTTGCATCTCACGCCAAGGCTGGCTCACTCATCGTTGGAAAATCTACGGTGCCTGTAGGTACCGCAGATCGCCTCTCCGGTATTGTAAAAGAAATTAACTCAGATCTTGAATTAGCGTGGAATCCAGAATTTTTGCGTGAAGGATTTGCGGTCGAAGATACCTTGCGACCAAATCGTTTGGTAGTGGGAGTAACGTCGGATCGCGCTGAAAATATCCTCAAGGAAGTCTATGCGCCACTGATTTCTAATGGTGTTCCATGGATTCGATCAGATTTGCCTACTGCAGAACTTGTAAAGGTTGCTGCCAACTCTTTCCTTGCAACAAAAATTTCCTTCATCAATGCTATGGCTGAAATATGTGAAGCCGCCGGCGGTGACGTCACAGTTCTTGCCAAAGCAATTGGCTATGACCCTCGAATTGGTTCCCGCTTCCTACAAGCAGGAATTGGGTTTGGTGGTGGCTGTCTTCCAAAAGACATTAGAGCATTTATGGCGCGCTCTGAGGAGCTTGGCGCACGTCAATCACTGGAATTCTTAAGAGAAATTGATTCCATAAATCAGCGCGCTCGTCAGCGCATGGTTGATCTGGTCCGCATGGACATTGGAGTTGACCTCAAAGGTAAGCGCATTGCAGTACTTGGCGCGGCCTTTAAGCCGGATAGTGATGATGTACGCGATTCGCCCGCTCTAGATATTTCGGTTCAACTTGCTGCCGAAGGCGCAGATGTTCGAGTTCATGACCCTAAAGCTATTGAGCCGGCGCGCTTGCGGTTTCCTCAACTCACATACGTCACATCGATTGAGGAGTGCGTCAGTGAATCTGATGCCATCCTTCATCTGACTGAATGGAAGATGTATCGAGAACTTGAACCTGCAGCGCTGAAAAACAAAGTGCGAAACGCAATCATGATTGATGGTCGAAACGCTCTCGATAGAGAGCAATGGCTAAAGGCAGGATGGAAATTTAGAGCACTGGGACGAAGTTAATAATGCCCCCCAAAATAGTTCTTGCATCTGCATCTCCTTCACGACTTCGACTACTTACAAGTGTGGGGATCAAGCCAACTGTTGTCGTTAGTGGAGTTGATGAGGAAGATTCTGCATATTCCCAGCTCTCACCTCGAGAATTAGTTATTGCGCTTGCAATCGTTAAAGCACATACGGTCAAAAAACTCATTGACTATCCAGCGCTTATCGTTGGTTGCGACTCTACCTTTGAATTTGAGGGCGAATCGCTGGGAAAGCCAGGAACGGCCGCCAATGCAATCCAGCGCGCTAAACGACTTCGAGGCAAGTCAGGACTACTTCACACCGGACATTGCTTTATTGATACGGAGAAGGAAGTTGAAATCAGCGATGTCGCAACGACAAGAGTTCACTTTGCAGATATGACAGATGACGAGATTGAGGGTTATGTTGCAACAGGCGAGCCGCTTAATGTCGCTGGTGGATTTACTCTCGATGGTTTAAGTGCACCATTCATTTCAAAAATTGAAGGCGAGACTTCAAACGTAATTGGCCTTTCTCTGCCTTTACTTCGTAGCGCTATCAACAAATTGGGATACAAGTGGTTTGAGTTCGTTTTATGACTTTATATGCCGCATATGGCTCAAATCTTGATCCACGTCAGATGTTGCTTCGTGCTCCTCATTCGCCTCATCGCGGTACGGGGTGGCTACGGGGTTGGCGATTAACTTTTGGCGGCGAAGAAATTGGTTGGGAAGGCGCTGTTGCAACGCTCGCGGAAGATTATGGGCATAGCGTTTTTGTCTCTATTTACGATCTTACTCAAGCGGATGAAAATGCACTTGATGAATGGGAGGGAGTTACCACCGATCTCTATCGCAAAATTCGTGTAAGGGTTGAAACACTTGATGGTTCTCCCTTGTGCTACGTCTATGTTCTTAATTCATTTGAAGGTGGATTACCATCACCGCGCTATCTAGAAATAATGGTAAACGCTGCTCGGGAAGCTGGAGCTCCGGATGATTACATTGATTCACTTCTTAAGAGACCTACGAGATAGATTTGCGCCATGGTTGATTTATACGTAGACCCAATTGGAGCCGCCGAAGAGGCAGCAGCTGTCATTGCGACGCTAACAGGCAAGCCTCGCCATTCCATCGCTTTCGTTATGGGCTCTGGCTGGATCGATGCGGCAGAAAAATTCGGAACTCCGACTCACGAGATTCCACTTCATTCCTTGCCTGGCTTTGAGAAGTCAACAATACAAGGTCACGGTTCTGCGCTTCGCTCCTATTCCATTGCGCGTAAT
>JACCDL010761539.1_pt1 | contig 12073 bp, 8 predicted proteins | sample 7441931 | NCBI WGS metagenome assembly JACCDL01 (sample SAMN15323437, study PRJNA562643) | freshwater metagenome | isolation source: river surface water | place: USA:Blue River Watershed | collected 2017-08-16 | reverse complement strand
TTTACCTGGTTACCCGATGCGATGGCTGGTCCGACCCCGGTTTCGGCTTTGATCCACGCTGCTACCATGGTAACGGCAGGTATCTACATGATCACCCGATCGAACATTTTGTTTACCCTGGCGCCATTCACTACCGATATCATTGCCGTGGTAGGTCTAGCTACCGCGATTGTAGCCGCTTTGATTGCCCTTACACAAAACGATATCAAGAAGGTACTGGCTTACTCCACCGTATCGCAATTGGGTTATATGTTTTTAGGTTTGGGCGTTGGTGCTTACACCGGTGCTTTCTTCCATGTGATTACCCATGCTTTCTTTAAAGCTTTATTGTTCTTGGGTGCCGGTTCGGTGATTCATGCCATGCACCACGAGCAAGACATGCGCAACATGGGCGGATTGCGTAAATCTTTACCGGTTACGTTCTTTACCATGTTGACAGGAACGATTGCCATTGCCGGTTTACCACCATTTGCCGGTTTCTTCTCTAAAGACGAAATTCTGGCACATGTGTACGAACACAACCAAACCCTCTGGGTAATTGGTGTGATTGGTGCCATGCTTACTGCTTTTTACATGTTCCGCATGTTGTTCCTTACTTTCTTCGGCTCGTTCCGTGGAACTAAGGAACAAGAAAAACACCTGCACGAATCGCCTGCCTCTATGACCATTCCATTAGTAGTATTAGCTTTGCTTTCTGCTGTGGGTGGTTTTATTAACGTGCCCGAAGTATTGGGCGGTCACCACTGGCTGGCTGAATTCCTAAGTCCGGTATTGGTGTACACCAAGGCCGTATCCGGAGAAGCCTTAGCCCTAGATCATGCGACTGAATATATATTGATGGGCGTATCGGTTGCTGCAGCCATGATCTCCATCGCGGTAGCTTATGTAATGTATATTAAACGCAAAACCGTTCCGGCAGCCGATGGCGAAGCCAGAAACTTCCTTTCAAATCTGTCTTATAACAAGTTTTATATCGATGAGCTATACGAAGCTATCATTACCCGTCCGCTGGATGCGATTTCTCAGTTTTTCTTCAAAGTAGTAGATAAATTAGGAATTGATGGCATTGTGAACGGTATGGGTACAGGTGCCAAAGAGGCCAGTAAGGGCTTGCGCCTTATCCAGAGCGGAAATGTGGGCTTTTATATTTTCATGATGGTGGCCGGTATTGTGGCACTGTTGATTTACGGTTTTTATCATATTTAAAAGGACAGCATAAGCAATGGATATACTTTTACTCCTTTTATTACCTATCGCGGGAGCTTTAATTACTGCTCTTTTAGGTTCATCAACAAAGGCAAAATACGTAGCCCTCGGCTCGTCTTTGATCTCATTGGCGTATGCCATTTGTTTGACGTTACGCTTTCAGCCTGATGCCGGAACGCAGTTCCTGATCAATCAGCCATGGATGAGTAACATGGGGATTAATTTCAAAGCAGGTATTGATGGTATCAGTTTATTGCTGGTGCTTTTAACCAATGGCTTACTGCCTTTAATTGTATTGGCCGGGTTTAAGCAAAATCAGTCGGGTGCGTTTTATGGCCTGATGTTGTTTATGCAGGCTGGTTTGCTGACGGTATTTACCGCCTTAGATGCTTTCCTGTTCTATGTGGGCTGGGAAGCCGCTTTGATTCCGATTTATTTCATTTGTGCCCTATGGGGAGGTGAAAACCGCATCAAAGTCAATCTGAAATTCTTTGTGTATACCATTTTTGGTAGTTTGTTCATGTTGCTGGCTATCATTTACCTGCACTTGCAAACTCCGGGCAAAACATTTGACATTCAAGACTTCTATGCCCTGAATTTGGATGCTACTACCCAAAGTTGGATCTTCTGGGCATTCTTTCTGGCTTTCGCCATCAAGATGCCGGTATTCCCGTTCCACACCTGGCAACCGGATACCTATACTGAAGCACCAACTGCCGGAACCATGCTGCTTTCGGGTATCATGCTGAAAATGGGTATTTACGGCGTGATCCGCTGGTTAATTCCGGTAGCTCCGCTAGGCTTTAGTCAGTGGGGACAAACTGCTTTAATTTTATCGATTATTGGTGTGGTGTATGCAGCAGTGATTGCCTTTACGCAAAAAGATGTAAAACGACTGGTGGCGTATTCATCCATCAGCCACGTGGGCTTAATTGCTGCCGGCATTTTTGTTTGGAATGTACAAGGTTTGCAAGGTGCCATGATCCAGATGCTGAACCACGGTATCAATGTAGTGGGGATGTTCTTTGTACTGGATATCATCATCCGCCGTTTAGGCACCAGAGAAATCGCTTCGATGGGCGGTATTGCCAAAGCTGCTCCGCAATTGGCCATCACCTTCTTAATTATTTTATTAGGAACCGTAGCTCTGCCATTGACCAATGGATTCATTGGTGAGTTTTTATTACTGATGGGTATCTATCAGTATAATATTTGGTTATCGGTTGTTGCCGGATTGACCATCATTTTTGGTGCGGTTTACATGTTGCGCATGTACCAACAGGTCATGTTGGGTGAGGCCAACAAAGCCACTGAAAAATTTGCCGATATCGATTGTGCCGAGAAATGGGTATTGTACACCATTTGTGCTCTGGTAATTATCATCGGGGTATACCCGCAACCGATCTTAAAAATTTCTGAACCTGCCGTGAGCCAACTGTTAGAAGTGGTGAACGCTAAATTAGTAGTAAAATAATCAGATGAACGCTATTATCACCTTATCCATTTTAGCCCTTGTGGTATTGTACTTGGGTTTATTTAAGGCTTCAAAAGCGCTATTGCCGGTTACCTTGATCGGTTTGCTGGCTGCTTTGGGTTTGAGTGTGGCCGAGTGGAACCAGAATACGGCTCCTATTTTCAGCGGCATGATGCTGTTCGATAATTTCGCGGTAGCATTCAGCGGTATCTGCATCCTATCTACTTTTCTGATTCTTGCCATTTCCAAGCAATCGTTCGAACGCATTAGCGAGCACGTAGCTGAATATTATGCGGTGATCTTATTTGCCCTTGCGGGGATTTTGGTCATGCTTTCGTACCATAACCTGTCGATGTTGTTTATTGGTATCGAGATTATGTCAGTGAGTCTATACATTTTGGCGGGTATTAAAAAGAAAGATGTAGCTTCAAACGAAGCCGCTTTAAAATACTTCTTGATGGGGGCCTTCTCTACCGGTTTCCTGTTATTCGGGATAGCACTTGTTTATGGTGCTACTGGTTCATTTGATCTAGCGGCCATCAGCAATTACGTCATCGCGGGAGCTAAACAAGGTATTTCTCCTTTATTTTATGCCGGTTTGCTGTTGATGTTGGTAGGCTTAAGCTTTAAAGTGGGTGCCGCACCTTTCCATTTCTGGTCACCAGATGTGTACGAAGGATCACCAGCTTTAGTAACTGCTTTTATGAGCACGGTAGCCAAAACCGCTGGTTTTGCCGCTTTTTTGCGTTTGTTTCAGTTCTGCTTTGCCCCATTGCACGATTTCTGGATGCCAGCCATTCTGGTCATTACCGTATTGACCTTATTAGTGGGTAATATCACCGCTTTGTATCAGCATAGCTTTAAACGTATGCTGGCCTATTCGGGTATTTCGCATGTGGGTTATTTGCTATTTGCCATCGTAGCTTTGGGCGCTTCTTCTACCAATTCGGTATTTGTGTATGCTACGGCTTATTCCATTGCTACCATCATCGCTTTTGCGATATTGATTTTGGTGAAACGCCAAACACAATCGGAAGAGTTCGATGCCTTTAATGGCTTGGGTAAAAGCAATCCATTTTTGGCCTTTGCCCTAACCGTTGCCATGTTATCCTTAGGTGGTATTCCGCTTACGGCCGGTTTTATCGGTAAGTTTATGATGTTTACGAATGCGCTGGGTGAATACCGTATTTGGCTCGTTATTTTGGCGGTGCTGAATGCTGTTGTCGGCATTTTCTATTACTTGCGTGTGGTGGTAGCCATGTATTTCAAACCTGCAGAGCAGCAGGAAATACCTGTTGCCGCTAGTTTCAAGTGGGTAATTACGCTATCTGTTGTCCTTACCCTTATCCTAGGTGTCTACCCAAATCTGATCGCTAATCTGTTTTAATTCATTTAGAATTAAATTGTAGCTTTACGGATAAGAAACCTATGCACCAATTCTGGGACTATCTGCAAAGCCTCGTTGACCCGGTACAAGTACTGAGGGAAGGTGGTTTTTATCTCTTGCTTTTTGTGATTTTTGCAGAAACAGGTCTTTTTTTCGGTTTTTTCCTTCCGGGAGATTATTTGTTGTTTTTAGCGGGGATGTTTGTAGCTACCGATCGCCTGGATGTTTCCATCTTTCTATTAATTCTGGGCTTAATTGTAGCTGCGGTACTGGGAAACTATGTAGGTTATTGGTTTGGACGTAAAACGGGCCCTTTGCTCTATCAGCGAAAAGATTCTTTTTTCTTTAAGCAACGTTACCTCAGAGCGGCTGAAGCATACTACAATAAACAAGGAGCTTTTGCCTTAATTATGGGTCGCTTTATCCCGATTGTGCGCACTTTTGCGCCTATTTTTGCTGGAGTTGTGCGTTTAGATTATAAGAAATTCTCTTTTTATAATATTACCGGTGCAATTCTCTGGATTACATCCTTAACTTTGCTAGGTTATTTTCTGGGCCGTAAATTTGCACAGGAAATAAACGATTACCTCCTGTATATCATAATCGGGTTTGTAGTCGTTACAGCTTTACCCCTTATTTGGACAATGCTAAAAAAATATTTGCCCGAATAAAACAAAAGCGAATTAGAAGAACACACATGAGTAGTGACCACCCCTGGCATCAAGTAAACCCTGGCGAAGATTTGCCTTCCGTTGTTAATGCCATTATTGAAATCCCGAAAGGTTCAAAAGCCAAATACGAAATAGACAAAGCATCGGGTCTTATCAAATTGGATCGTGTTTTATTTTCCTCGGTGATGTATCCGGCTCATTACGGATTTATTCCACAAACCTATTGCGACGATAAAGACCCCTTAGATATTTTGGTTTTGTGCTCTGTAGATGTTTATCCCTTAACCTTGATCGAAGCTAAAGTGATCGGGGTAATGCACATGGTAGATCAGGGTGAACAGGATGATAAGATTATTGCGGTAGCTAAAAACGACATGTCGGTTAATTACATTGATGATCTATCTGAATTACCACCGCACACCATGACTGAAATAGTTCGTTTTTTCCAAGATTACAAGGCACTGGAAAATAAAAAAGTGAATATTGAACATTTATTGGGTAAACGCTACGCTTTGAAAGTAATTGAAGAGAGTGTAGCTTTATACCAATCCACATTTAAACAGCATTAATCGAATGGGATTTCAACTATTTCTAACCTTTTTCCTGGTTTTTCTAAACGGTTTTTTCGTTGCAGCTGAATTTGCCATCGTAAAGGTTCGGGCATCTCAAATAGAAATTAAAGCTAAAACAGGCCATCGAGTTGCTAAAATTGCCAAGCACATTACCCAGCACCTAGACGGTTATTTGGCCGCAACTCAGTTGGGTATTACCCTTGCCTCTTTGGGTTTGGGTTGGGTAGGTGAAGAAGTAATGGAGCACTTATTGAGAAATTTGTTAACGGCTACCGGTGCAAGTGCAGCCATGATCGAATCTTTTTCAGGTACTGCAGCTCCGGTAATCGCATTTATTCTCATTACCATTATGCACATTGTGTTTGGTGAATTGGCTCCAAAATCCTTCGCTATTCAGCGCCCGGTAAACACTACGCTGGCAGTTTCGGCACCATTACACATTTTTTACCTTGTTTTCCGTCCGTTTATCTGGCTATTGAATGGTTTTGCAAACTTGATTTTAAAGCTATTCGGTATCCATCCGGCCGGAGGACACGAGGCACACCACAGTTCGGAAGAGTTGCAGTATTTATTGGATCAGGGTAAGGAAAGTGGTGCCTTAGATACCTCTGAGCACGAACTGATTAAAAACGTATTTGATTTTAACGAACGTGTGGTAAAAAATATCATGGTGCCACGTACCAAGATCTCGGCTATTGATTTAGAAACGCCAGCCGAGGAAGTTTTGGAATATGTAATTAAAGAAGGTTATTCACGTATTCCTGTTTTTGAAGATACCATCGATAAAATAGTTGGGATTATTCATGCCAAAGATATTTTGCCTTTATTGGCCAATAAAGAAGCTTTGGTACTGAAAGACCTGATCCGGAAGCCGTACTTTATTCCTGAAACAAAAAAAATCAACGATTTGATGAGTGAGTTTCAGCAAAAACGCATTCAAATTGCCGTTGTACTTGACGAATTTGGCGGGACTGCCGGTATGGTGACTCTGGAAGATATTGTTGAAGAACTGGTAGGCGAAATCCAAGACGAGTACGATGAAGAAAAACCAATTGTGGAGAAGGTTTCGGAAACAGAGTTTATTGTAAACGCAACCGCCAGTGTTTATGACGTGAATGAATTTTTACCTCACGATTTACCCGAAGATGGGGATTACGATACGATGGCTGGTTTAGCCGGACATATTTTTGGAAAAATTCCTGAAGTGGGCGAACGCATTGAATTTAACGGCTACACGTTCACGATTATGAAGAAAACGGATCAGAACGTCGAATCCTTAAAGTTGGAATTGGTCATCAATCACGACGATGCTGTGGATATGCGATAAGCCACTCTGAAAATCATGCATATTTTTTATACCCCCGATCTTATAGCCGAAGTTTATACCCTGAGTGAGGAAGAAAGCAAACATGCGGTAAGGGTTTTACGTTTGCAAGCCGGTGATGAGGTGGTGTTGGTTGACGGGAAAGGCGGTTATTACCAAGCCCGTATCCTGGAGGCCAATCCTAAACGAACACATTTGCAGGTTTTTCAAACACAACAGGAATTCGGAAAACGAAATCATTATTTACACATCGCGGTAGCACCTACCAAAAATATAGAGCGCTTGGAGTGGTTTCTAGAAAAAGCTACAGAATTGGGTATTGATGAAATTACCCCGCTCATTTGCGAACGTTCGGAGCGTAAGGAAGTAAAAACTGAACGCTTGAATAAAATCATTAGCTCGGCAGTTAAGCAGTCCATTAAGGCCTATCATCCGGTTTTAAATGAGCCAATTGGGTTTAAAAAGTTTGTAGAATTGCCTTTTGATGGGCAGAAATTTATTGCACACTGTATGGAAGGTGATAAGTCTTCAATTCAGGAAATGATCAAACCGAAATCAAAATACTTGGTTTTAATTGGTCCGGAGGGAGATTTCACATCCAAGGAATTGGCTTTAGCCGCAGGCCATGCAATTTTTCCGATTAGCTTAGGCAAAAGTCGCTTACGTACGGAGACCGCAGCTTTGGCTGCATGTTTTGAGATTAATTTTTTGAATCGTTAACTTCGTTTGCCCAAATGCCCCTCTTATGTATCGTATAAAAGTTAACGGAACGTTTGATTATAACTTAGAGCTATCTAAGGGTAATTGGCAGGTGAATGGTAAAACCATAGAATTAGATCAGTTACTGATCAAGGACAAGGTTTTTCACATCATTCACGATCAAAAGTCGTATCAGGTAGAAGTGGTTGCTTTTGCAAAAGCAGATAAAACAGCTACACTTAAAGTAAACGGCAATACCTACAATTTACTTATTAAAGATCAGTTTGACGATTTATTACAGGCGTTGGGTTTGGATAATTTACAAGCCAATAAGATAGCTGAGCTAAAAGCCCCAATGCCAGGCTTGGTTTTAAATGTTTTGGTTAAAGAAGGCGATCAATTAAAAAAAGGCGATAATTTATTCGTTTTAGAAGCCATGAAAATGGAAAATATCATCAAAGCTCCAGCGGATGTTTCCATCAAATCTATCAAAATTAAAGCCGGTGATAAGGTAGAAAAGAACCAGACACTCATCCTGTTTGACCATTAATCTCATTTCTTTTCTTATAATTAATTTCTCTAATAATTGATTAATGTTTAATTTTTTCTATAACTTAGAATAATTAAACCTTATTCAAAACAATCATTATGAGAAAAACTTTACTTTTCTGTATGGTGTTCTTATTTTCTGTGGTATCGGTTTTTGCCCAAAACAAAACCGTTAACGGAAAGGTGACATCATCAAGTGATGGATTACCCTTACCTGGGGTGAGTGTAACCGTTAAAGGAGTTAGCGGTGTCGGTACACAGACCGATGCAAACGGTAGCTTCCAATTAAGCGTTCCGGCTAATGCAAACACGCTGGTGTTTAAATACATCGGTTTTAAGTATGCAGAGGCTGCAATCAACGGAACTTCAGTAAATGTTAAACTGACTGAAGATTCTAAGCAATTATCTGAAGTGGTAGTTGTAGGTTTCGGTACGCAAATTAAACAAGACTTAACCGGGTCTATTGCTCGTGTAAGTTCTAAAGAATTTGAAAACCAACCTCTTTCTACTTTCGAATCGGCTTTACAAGGTCGTGCTGCTGGGGTATTTATCAATTCTGGTTCTGGTAAACTGGGTCAGGGTTTAAATATCCGTATTCGTGGTATTTCTTCGGTTTCAGCGGGTAAAGATCCTTTATTCGTAATCGACGGTCAGCCGGTAGTTTCTCAATCATTGGGTAGTTCAACTGAACCGGATAACCCTTTGGCTTCAATTGCACCAGAAGACATTGAGTCTATTGAGGTGTTGAAAGACGCATCAGCAGCCGCTATTTACGGTTCTCGTGCTACCAACGGGGTTATTTTGGTAACCACCAAATCAGGTAAAGTTGGTAAAACCAAAGTTAACCTGAGCTACAATACTGGTGTGAGTAACCCAACTCGTAAACGCGAATGGTTAAATGCTGCAGAATATCGTGAATTATTTGGTGCAGCTGCGGTAAACATTGGCTACACCGACGGTGAGGAAGGTTGGCTAGATGGTGTTGGAACAGACGAATGGACGGGTAACGTAGACCAAGATTGGGCTAGTGAAGCATTCCAAAAAGGCGGAATTACCAATTACAATGTATCGGTAACCGGTGGTGATGCTAAAACCAACTTCTTCATCAGTGGTGGTTATAACGATCAAAAAGGTATCGTTTTAATGAACTCCTTGAATAGAAGCAATGGCCGTATCAACTTGAGCCATCAAGTAAGCGATAAGTTTAAAATTGGTGCGAATATTTCATTAAGCCAATTGGTAAACAATCGTGTATCGAGTGATAATGCGTTTACCAACCCTTTACAGTTGAATGCATTGCCTCCGATCCAACCTAAATACGATCCTACTACAGGAAAGTTAAATGCAAATACCTTATACTACAACGTATTGATTGAGCAAGATCAGGCAAGAGCAGTAGCTACTCAATTACGCTCTATCAATACCTTTACTGCACAATATAACCTGACCAAAAATTTATCATTAAATGGTGAATTTGGTATGGACGTAACGCAGTTAGAAGAAGACAATTACAATGGTCGTGAGACTTTGGATGGTGCACCAAATGGTGTTGGCTTTAGCCGTCAGGTATTGTCTAATTCATACAACTCAAACGTATTCTTGAATTACAATAAAGTATTCGGAAAAAGCAGCTTGCAGGCTACTTCAGGCTTTTCGTATCAAGAAAGCACCTTGAAGACTACATCTTCAACCGGTCAGAGTTTCCCGAACGATAAATTCACTAAAATTGCTTCTGCAGCCATCATCGCTGGTGGTAACTCAAGCGAAACCGGATACAGTTTCTTGTCGTATTTCGCAAGAGCCAATTACAAGTTAAACGACAAGTACTTGTTTGGAGCTTCTGCCCGTATTGACGGTTCATCTCGTTTCGGTGATAGCAACCGTTACGGTGTATTCCCAGCTGTATCTGCAGGATGGATTTTATCAGAAGAAAGCTTTATCAAGAAGTTTGATAAAATCAGTTTCTTGAAACTGCGTGCCAGCTACGGTACTACCGGTAACTCGGAGATTGGTAACTTCTCTTCGTTAACTTTATATTCTTCATCTCCTTATGCCGATCAATCGGGTATTGTGCCTTCACAAATTGGGGTACAAGATTTGAGATGGGAAAAATCTAACAAATTAGATTTAGGTTTAGATTTCGGTTTCTTCAATAACCGCATTAGTGGTGAAATCGACTATTTCGAGAGCAAAACCAAAGATTTATTATTGAGTTTCCCATTACCAGCCAGCAATGGTTTCACCAGCATTGTACGTAACGTAGGTACTTTGGAGAATAAAGGATGGGAGTTTGTATTGAATACCAACAATTTGGTAGGTAAATTCAAATGGAATACCAGCTTCAACATCTCTACCTATAAAAACAAGATCGTAGGTTTGGGTGGTTCTAATATTTCAGGTGGTTCACGTCAATTGGGTAGAATCGCCGAAGGTCAGCCTTATGGTTATTTCTACGGTCCTAAGTATGCTGGTGTTAACCCGGCCAATGGTAATGCCATGTATTACAATGCAGACGGTGTTGCCGTAGACCAAGCAGATTACGATGGTTATGAGCAACAAGTAGGTGATCCTAACCCTGATTTTTATGGTGGTATGAACAATAAATTCTCGTATAAAAACTTTGATTTGGATATCCAAACTCAATTTGTATACGGTAACGATTTGTACAACATCGCTGGTTTCTTCCAGTCAGTAAATGGTGATTATTTTGATAACCAATCAAAAGATCAGATGAACTATTGGAAAACACCTGGCCAGATTACTTCTGTTCCTCAACCTCGTTTATACGACGGTAACGGAGCGATTAAATCGTCTCGTTGGGTACAAGATGGTTCGTATTTCCGTGTGAAGAACGTGGTATTGGGTTATACCATACCTAAATCGTTCTTGAGCAAGTATAAAATTGACAATGCCCGTATTTACGTAGCTGCTCAAAACTTGTTCACCATTACCAACTACGAAGGTTACGATCCGGAGGTAAATGCTACCTATACCGGAGGAGTAAACTTGGGTCACGATTTTTACACGCCACCACAAGCTAAAACCTTCAGCTTTGGTATAAACATTGGTTTCTAATCTTTTAAATCGAATTGTTATGAAAATAAAATTAATTTCAGGTTTGATGTTGGTGACTTTGTTTGCAAGTACCTTTACTTCTTGCGATAAAAAGTTAGACATTGAGCCGATGCAGAGTGTAGATGCACTTACTGCACTAGAAACTGATCAGGATTTTCAGAGTGCGGTGGTGGGAGCTTACTCCATTTTGGGAGAAGGTTCTTTATACGGCACTAACTTGATCATTTTGCCAGATTTATTGGCTAGTAATAGCTATATCGCATGGGCTGGTACTTTTCAATCGTACCGCCAGGTTGCCAATAAAACCATGGTAGCTTCTAATGCTGAAGCTACACGTACCTGGATTGCTGCTTACCGTGCCATCAATATTGCGAATACGGTATTGGCGCAATCTAGTAAAATTTCTGATGCAGCTTTAAAAACCCAGTTAGAGGGTGAAGCTTACTTCATCCGTGGTATTATGCATTTTGAATTGGTAAGAATGTATGGCTTGCCGTATTCAGCCGGTGCGAACAATTTAGGTGTGCCTATCAACTTGGTTGCTGTAGATACACCTGATGAGGCTGCAAGTTTAGGCGCCCGTAAAACGGTTGGAGAAGTGTATACTCAGGTTATTTCAGATTTGAATGCTGCTTATGCAGCCTTACCTGCAACAAATGGTACAAGAGCAGATAAGTACGCTGCAAAGGCCTTTTTATCAAGAGTGTATTTGCAAATGGCCAACTATCCGGCGGCACGTGATGCGGCAAATGATGTAATTGCAAACAGTGGTGCAGCTATGGCTTCTACTGTTACAGTTCCTTTCACCAACCGTAATTCACCGGAGTCTTTGTTTGAGATTCAGCAAAACGATCAGAATAATGCCGGTACCTCTAACGATGGATTGGCAACCTTCTGTGCCAGCATTCCAGGTATCGGACGTGCCGATGTGTACACAAATAACACGTTTTACAACAGTTTTGAAGCAAACGATTTGCGTCGTCGCGACCTAATGTATTTAGGTACTGGCGCAAGAGCGTCCAATTCTGCTCCAAACTTGGCTAATCCTCGCAGATATACCGGTAAGTGGACTTCGTTTTCACAAAACATCCCGGTAGTTCGTTTAGCAGAAATGTA
>JACCDL010477095.1_pt1 | contig 12073 bp, 14 predicted proteins | sample 7441931 | NCBI WGS metagenome assembly JACCDL01 (sample SAMN15323437, study PRJNA562643) | freshwater metagenome | isolation source: river surface water | place: USA:Blue River Watershed | collected 2017-08-16 | reverse complement strand
CAACCATCGGCGGTATGCCGGGTTGCCGGGTTTCCCCCCGCGTTTGGCTATGGATGCCGATGGCAAGTCGCACATGATCACCATGTCCCCAGCAATGAGGACAGACATCCGCCCGCACTACCAACACAATTCTCCATGGGTCATAGTTGGCTCGACAAAAACTCAGGAGAACATCATGCATAAGAAAAGCTTCTCAAGAGCTGCGGCCAGTCTTTTCGCAGCGACGCTCTTGGTTGCACCATCTGTTTATGCTGACCAATCGGCGATCGGTTTTGACAATCTGACAGCAGCGAAATCTAGAGCTGATTTTTAAGCCCCACTCACAAGGTGGGGCTTTTTGTTTTCGCATACTTTGCATTATCAAAATAAGCGTTCAGATTGCGATAGCAAAAATCATCACTCCTATTTCACTTCTCCGAAATGCAGTAATTACCCACTGACTCAAATCCAGATGGGCAACTCATAGCAGCTCGGCGAATCGCCAGTTTAGCCTCAGCTGTGGCTACACAGTAATTGCCTTGTTCACTATATCCTTCGGGACAATTTTGAAATTTCACAAAAGCGAATGTCGCATTCGCTCCAGGAAAGCACTGGCTTCCTTTTGCTGAATAGTCTGACGGGCAATCACCCTCTTTAGGAATTTCACTGGGTGCAGGCAAGGCAGCCAATACCCAAGCAGATGCCAGAATAAGCCCAGCAAAGACAAAGGTTTGTTTCATCGGGATTTCCTTTAAATCAAAAACGTTATTTTATTTCACCGTAAATAATCATGCTCACGATTTGGGTACTCTTGGGAAGAAAATTGAGAGAAATGACACTAAAGAATATACATCTGAGAACCAAAACATAAGTTCATAGATAACGAACGGCTTGATGAAGATACGTAAGCTAGGTCTGACCTGTCCAGATAATTTCAAACCAGTTAGATCTAGAGATAAAGTGCCCAGACCTTTTGATTTGATAATGTGATCTCGTCTTATGTAACATACTGGCAATAACCACACGCTACAATTGATTTATGCAAAAAAAATTTACGCTGATTTTTATTATTCTCAGCGCCGTCACGAACATGGTCTGGGCCGCTCGTCCCTTCGTGACTGACGACGCACGACTGACCACAGCGGGTAGCTGCCAGCTTGAAAGTTGGACCAGGATATACCGCACCAGCACCGAGATCTGGGCGCTCCCCGCCTGTAACCCTACCGGTAACTTAGAGCTAACCTTGGGACAAGGGCGCGCGTTCTATGATGCTGCGGGGGTCGAATCCGCAGATGACTATATTTTTCAGGCCAAGACGTTGATTCGTAAGTTAGAAACAAATAGTTATGGGTTTGGTCTAGCCGCTGGCACGGTCCGTCATCCCGCAGTTAGCCCGGGGCCTAATTTATTCGGCAACAGCTATATCTATTTACCGTATTCAGCTTCATTCGCTGACGATGAGCTAGTTATGCATCTCAACGTAGGTTGGCTGAAGGAGCGCAGCACAGAAAAAAATCTGGCAACCTGGGGTGTGGGCACCGAGTGGAATGTCAACGAGCGTGTAACCTGGTTAGTCGAAGCCTTTGGGGAAACTAATCCTCACACCTATTGGCAAGCTGGAGGGAGATTCTCTCTGATTCCACAATTACTGCAGGTCGACACAACGTTGGGAAGCGCAGCTAGCGGTAATAGAGATAATCGCTGGATTTCTTTTGGCTTGAGGTTTACTCCTTCCAAATTATTCTGATCTGCGTAACTCAGTTCAGGCACAGGACCATTTGCGCCTAACACTTTGCACTTACTATTACGCGCTAGGATATGACGCTGCGATAAAATCAAACGAAGATTTGCGTGATTCTTATTTTTCAGTAGTAGCAAAGCATAAAAATTAGGGAATAATTTGATGATTGGGAAAGCCATCTGCGCACTGCTACTCATTAGCTTATCTTCTACTGCTTCCGCTGCTTGGGTTAAGTTATCTCAAAACGAAATTGGAGATAATTTTTATTACGATACCGCGACCATCAGTAAAACGGATACTCGCACGGTCTGGATTTTGATTAATTACGGCAAACCCGATAAAAGCCGCGCTCAAGAAATTCAGTCAGTCAAATACCTGATGCAGGCAAACTGCAGCGATAAAAGCACTCGCGAGCTTATGTCTTATAGCTATGGACGCCCCAACGGCGAAGGCAAGCCCGTCGTTTCTAGTGACACAGGGGGTAAATGGCAAATCCTGCAGCGTAATTCGCCTGAGGAAGACTTTTTTAATCTTTTGTGCAAAAAATAGATCTCATCAAAGAGTTCAAACTTCATACTCGGTCAGACGAATGCGCACCTCATCGCTCTAACTGAATTTCCAAGCGAATTTGCATGCGCCATAGCTACCGTTTGCAGCAAACTATGGTACGGTCTAGAAATAAGACTTGGCCTGACTAAAAAAAGAAATAATTCACGGCAAAGTCTGCATGTTTTTAAAATACCAACTAGCACTCTTTTCGTAATGACATCATGATTTGTAAACGTATCTTCTGAAGGCCCGCGGATGTTTTCATTGAAAAATTCCAATAACCTTCTTCAAAGTTCGGAAAAATTCGATACCTTGATCGGCGAAAGCTCTGAAATACACGGGCGATTAGTCCTCACGGGTAGTACACGCATTGACGGTAAAGTCTTTGGGAATATCGAAGCCCCGCCTGAAAAAAAAGTACAAATCTTTATTGGCCAGACTGGCGAGATTAGCGGTGACATCAGCGCCTATCAAGTGACGGTTGAAGGCAAAGTCGAAGGCAATGTGATGGCAACAGAAAGAGCTATCTTTCGCAAAACGGCCGTCATACATGGCGATATCACTTACGGTGATTTATTGGTCGCACATGGCGCAAAATTGATGGGATTGATCATGCCTTTAAAAACCAGTGCGCGCAGTACGGTAGAACCTTCTGCTTTTATCGCTCGATAAAATTTAATCATGATAATTAGCTGACACTACGTTTCAGCTAGCTTATATTTTTTGCTTAGCGTGGATACGTGAGCAAACGTTATCTACTTCCGATTCGTTTTTTCAATTGTGCGAGATATGCTTGCCCTGCCTCTGTCTCTTCAGCCGGCGCCCATGGTGCGGGCTCTTTAGAAAGCTCTAGATTAAAAGGACCAGCTTTCACTTCTAGCAGTATGGAGTTCGGTTCGGTCGCAATAATCGTGTGCCAAACGCCTACCTGAATTTCTACACCTACACCCGAGTCACTAATAGATTGATATTTTTCAGAATGAAAAGGGATAACTTCCTCAATCTCTCCTTGCTCAGAAAAAGTAACCAGTAGAAATTTACCTCTGATAGCAAACAGCGTTTCAACCTTAGGATCATTTTTATGACGATGCGGACGAACGTAGCTATCTATCTCAATCGCATTGAACAAGCGCTGACAAGGATCGTCCGTTGTTACGTGAATTGTGCGACTTTGACGCCTGCGCGGGGAATCATGTGCCGCTAGTATGATTGTATTTAAATAGGTGTCAGAAAAGCGAGTAGTTGTCATAGCAGACCTGAGCTGATGTTTTCACTACAAGTCTAAACTAAAAAAATAGCCCCGGATTCTCTGGAATCTGGGGCTATACGATTTGAACCTTCATCTCAGCGCTTTACCATTGCCTAAACAAGAGGGCCAAGCACCAATCAGGTAGATCGCTGTTTCAAGATACTCGGCCTTGCAAAAGGCGCTTTGCGAAGTCTCAAACATTGACCACGGCACCGATTCAATCATTTCTTCACGAAGAATGGCTAATAATTCGATTCAAAACCAACGGTCCAACTCACTAAAACTCTGCGAGTGTCGATAGACGTATCAGCTTGTGTATACTAATTCGATAAACATCGTATTCATAACCACTTTGCTGACGCTCTAAAAAACTATGTTTCAACATCTGCGCCAGCCCGGCGTAATGACATTGACACTGTCTGCTGCCGGTATCCTGTTGATTGTGATGGGCATACGCCAATCCACCGGGCTGTATTTAAGCCCAATGAACACCTCTACTGGTTTAGGCATTGTCAGCCTCAGTCTCGCTCTGGCCATTGGACAGTTTGTGTGGGGAGCCTTCCAGCCTATTGCTGGCGCGATGGCCGATCACTGGGGGCCGCGCCCAGTGCTGCTTGGTGGCGTACTGCTGTTTGCTATCGCAACGGCTATTACCCCATTTATGACTGACGGCTTGGGCTTCGCCATCACACTCGGCATTTTGTCGGCGGCCGGCGCAGGCTCAGCTAGCTTTTCTGTACTGATGGGCGTTGTCGCTCAGCGATTGCCTGCCGAAGCGCGTGGTAGCGCATCGGGAGTCATTAACGCGGGTAGCTCACTGGGCCAATTTGTGATTGCACCCATCACCCAAAAATTGATTCAACTGTTTGGCTGGATGTCGGCCATGTGGGCCATGGCTATACTCGCGCTTGCGGCTCTGCCCTTAGTCGGCAAGCTTACTGACCACACTACCGCTGCACACAAACCGCCCGACACCACCGGTGGCTTGAGACAAGCGCTGCGTGATTCATTGAAATCACCGAGTTACGGATTACTACATGCGGGGTTTTTTACCTGCGGTTTTCACATTGCATTTTTAGTGACGCACCTACCCGGTGAAGTCGATCTGTGTGGTCTTCCACCCTCCGTCGCTAGCTGGTCACTTGCGATCATTGGTTTAGCAAACATCGGTGGTAGTTTGTATATCGGTAGCTGCATCAACCGATTTCGCAGTAAATATATTCTCTGCGCGATGTATGGTTCCAGAGCATTGCTGGTGATTTGGTATTTACTGATGCCCAAAGAAGCATGGGTCTTTTACATTTTTGCTGCCGGCTTAGGATTTACATGGTTGGCCACCGTCCCACCCACCGCTGCTTTGGTTGGAAAGCTTTTCGGAGCTCGATACCTCGCAACGCTCTTTGGCCTGACACTGTTATCGCATCAAATCGGTGGATTTTTAGGTGCTTGGTTAGGCGGTCTGGCGATTGCCAATTATGGCGACCTAACATTGATGTGGTACGCAGATATTGCCCTAGCTGTATTCGCAGCACTGGTGAATTTACCAATAAAAGAAGCGCCTATCCCATCTATCGTTCACACAGCTAGCTAACCATCAATAGGCGATGTTTGAGCTAGGACTAACTAACGTCCCAGCTTAGCTTCATAAATAAATTCAACTCCAGGATTACCTGGCTTAATTGAATTTTTGGCCTTAGCAATCAAGTGCTCGTGCATGAGGAGTGAGAAACCCATTTTTTTTGCATACAGCCGAATGTAGCTATCGAGTACCGGCGCATTACCCCAAAAGAAGTAATAATTTTCTTGATCGATCGCTGTAATCGCATGCTTAGGTATACCCGTTTTGCGAACAACCTCGTGAACCGACCAAACTAACTCCTCACGCCTTTGCCTAAGTAGCATTCCAATACTGATATCTGCCTCAGCATCTGCTTGAATTAATTTTAGATTCGTCATGCTTAATCTAAGACCGAAAGATAGTGAGTGATATAAATTCGCTATAAAAACTAAAAATCATCTAGGCAATTTTGGCTTAGTTTTTTTATCTTTCGATGTAACCAAAAGAAATAATGGAATAGCGACTTCGGCCGAAGGCTGCACATTGGCCGAATCAGTTTTTTTGCTTAGTTTACTGAGTAAACCAGAGTCCACTGGAATGTTCAGTTTGCGCGCATACAGTTTGGTCAAGCGCTCTACCTCTCTACTACCACCAATGAACTTTTCCAATTGCTCATTTTCGAGAGCGGTAACGTATTTTGTTGGCATGCCAGTCATACGTGAAATATCCTGGGGAGTCATCCCCAATTCTTCACGCCTATTTTTTAGAAGGGCTCCCAGCATGGCCGACCTCGTTAGACACTATGTAATCATGCGGGCACAAAACTAATTAACGTCAACTACCTATGCCTTGCAGTTCGTACCTAATACTCCTACTTTTTTTGCCGTTGACAAGCTGTACCGAGGGGCAAACCATCGACTAAATGCTATGAAAAGTAGTAAATGGGTATTAATTAAATAGTAATTTAATTTTTCCCGTCTTACGCGCTAACTAGGGCCAAAGCCAGGAAGTGCCGTCTTGCCAGGCTAGGGAAAAATAGAGGTAGTATGTGACCCGCATTGAGAAAACTCGGCCAGTCTGGGATCGATACAGCGGCCAGAGGCAACGCTTCTGCTGCATGCCCGAATTCATTTTGTGAAAAAAAATATCGCTATCTTCGTGCACCATCCCATGTGTTCCATTGAGTCTGTCAATGGCATCATGAAAGCGCTTGCCCCCACCTACAACATCAAAGTTTTCACCAAGCACAAATTGCCGGATGATTTTTTTGACAATGTGGAATTAGTGGTGTTTCCGGGTGGTGTAGGCGACGCCAGTTCATTTGGATCGCTTTTGAAAGCCAACCTAGATGACATTAAAAAATTTCTCAGCCTGGGAGGTAAGTACCTAGGCATTTGCATGGGTGCGTATTGGGCTGATAAATATTATTTCGACATACTCGACGAAACGCGAGTCATTCAACATATCAAACGCGCACGCGCCGAAATCAGATCATCCTATGCCACCACTACTCATATCAATTGGCGAGGCGACGATCATAGAATGTATTTCTATGATGGCCCCACCTTTATTGGGGGTGAATTTGAACAAGTTGCCAGCTATTCCAATGGTGACCCTATGGCGATCGTTCAAGGCCCCATCGGGCTGATTGGATGCCACCTCGAAAGTGAGCACAGCTGGTACCAAAAAAAATACATGCAACCTTATTGGCACAACCATACTCATCACACACTACTATTGCAGTTCGTTGTCGACTATCTTCTGGACGAACGTCAAATGGCACTTTTTTAATTCTTTGCTTATCTATAAACACTTACTAAATTCTGTTCGATTCAGGTTCTAGCTACACATCGCTATCAGCAACATACTAACTAGTGTGAAACAGAAAAACAGCTCTATATAAATTTTTGTATTACGCAGCGATCACACTTTTTGCGCAATAGATATACAGTGGTATGCCAATTAAAATATTCAGAGGAAACGTCACTCCCAGCGACAATCCAAAATAAATCGAGGGGTTGGCCTCGGGTATGGCATAGCGCAGAACTGCAGGAACGACTATGTACGACGCGCTCGCTGACAACACCATCAATAAGACTGCGTCGCCTAGTGGAAGACTCAATAGCCACGAGAATCCCAGCGCTATCAAGGCGTGAACTAAAGGTCCTAGTGCTGCATAGATCAGTAAAGCAGGTGACTTCCCTTTCAGGCTAGGCAGGTTTTTTGCCACCATTAGTCCCATATCAAGTAAGAAAAAAGCCAGCATTCCTTTGAAGAGGTCAACAGAGAACGGACTCATCATCGCTCTCCCCGACTCTCCGCTGGCGAAACCAATAAAAAGAGACGCCAACAACATCAGATGCGCCCCATTAGTAAATGATTCGTGGAGTATTTTTCCAATAGAACCGAAATGACTCGGTTCGCTGCCTGATACAAGCACAGCACCACTTGGGCCCGGCATGGCCACCACCGTCGGTGACATCGCTGTCTGACGCAGTACGTTAGTCAGCAAGATAGCCACGATGATTGCAGGCGACTCCATTAAAACCATTGCGACTGCCATATGGCCACCCACGCTCACGAGATGAGATTCAAGCGTCTGAATAGCGGTCAAAAATGTCACTGCACTGACAGACCCGTACGAGGCTGCGACAGCCGCCGCATCAAATTTCGACATCCTAGATTTAAGAAACGTGTAGCCCAAGATTGGCACGATGAATGCCATAAGCAAAGCTGCCATGAGGCTAGTCAGCACCGAGGGACTCAAACCAGAGGCCGCCAATGCAAAGCCACCTTTCAAGCCCAAGGCCATCAACAGGTATAACGATAAAAATTTGGCAATAGGTTGCGGCACTTCCAAGTCCGAGCGCAACAAACCTGCGGCAATGCCAAAGACAAAAAATAGAATTGCCGGATCAAGAAGATTTTGCATAGTCATTTTCCTTTTGATGGCTATGTTAAAAACCCTGATACATATTGTAAAATCGATTTTACAAACTTTTCATATAGCATTAATACTATGAATGTATCTTTTCGTCAGCTCAGACTTTTCTTGGCACTTGCCGAAACGGGCAGCGTTACTGCCGCAGCTAAAGCCACCCACGTCACCCAGCCCACGGCCTCAATGCGCCTGAAAGAACTATCTGACACGATAGGCCTGCCATTGTTTGAAGTCGTATCGAAAAAAGTGCATTTGACCGATGCAGGCCACGATTTGGTAGCTACCGCGAGAGAAATCCAGTCCGCATGGGAAGTGTATGAACAACAGCTAAATGCGCTGAAAGGACTCGCCCGTGGAAAGTTACGTATTGCGGTCGTCAGCACAGCCAAGTATTTCATTCCGCGGCTACTGGGTACCTTTTGTACCAAGTACCCCGATATTGAAGTTTCACTAGAAATTCAAAATAGAAATGGCGTGCTGACACGCATGCGTGAAAATCTCGATGACCTCTACATCATGTCTATGCCACCTACAGATCTGGACATTGAGGATCGCGTATTTATGGACAATCCTCTGGTTGTTATTGCTTCAGCTCAGCACTCATTGGCAAAGAAAAATAAACTAACGCTGAGCGATCTCGCTGAACAAAAATTCATCTTAAGGGAACGTGGATCAGGCACGCGTATGGCTGTTGATAAATTCTTTAAAACTAAAAAATTTAAACCTGATTTACGAATGGAATTAGGAAGCAATGAAGCCATACGCGAAGCTGTTGCTGGGGATTTAGGGATTGCCGTTGTTTCTAAACATGCACTTGCAGAATCAAGCGCCCGCAAAGATATAAAAATTTTGACAGTCGCTGACTTTCCAATCCAATCAGCTTGGCATATTGTTTCACGCAAGGGAAAAATTCTGCCACCCTTAGCACGGCATTTCCATAATCATCTGATACAGTCAGTAACTGCATGACACGAAAAATTAGCTATCTACTTAATTTTTAAAAAATTTTATACGTATACATTAATTTGACTAGGAGACGCCATGTTGCTCGATGTACGAACCTATACCTGCAAGCCGGGTAGCATAAAAAAACATCTAGCTCTGTACGAAAAATTTGGCAAGACACCGCAGGTACGCCACCTTGGTATGCCGGTACTTTTCGCTTTCGTTGAAACCGGTAACCCGAATGAGTACGTGCATATCTGGCAGTATAAAAATGCCGGAGACCGAGAGGAACGTCGCGCTAAGCTATGGCAAGATACTGAATGGCTGGACTATGTCGCAAAAAGTACCGAGTTAGGCGCGCTTGAAAGTCAACAGAATAAATTAATGAAGCCGGTCGATTTCTTCCCTTAAGAACAGACGCCAATAATTTATAACGCGGGGCAGCGTGTTAAAAAACAGCGTGATCGCCCCGTTCAGGCGCTTCTCCACCCTGAACCAAATCCGCGTAAAAATCAAAGAGAGTCTGGGTACCGGTCGATGGGGTTGCAGCCGCATCGTAAGTCTCTGACTGAGCATCCCACACCAACATCGATTCAGTCGCGTAATAGCGCCCTATACGCGCCAATTCAGCTTTATCGGCTAGCGATGGAATCACTCGCCCTAAAAAACTTAATACAGCAATAATCACATCCATCATTACCACGGGTATCTGCTTAAATCGAGCTTCCTTACCCAACAACTCAAACAGCTTTTCGCCCTGCTCACGCGGTGTAATTGCGGCACCCGGCCCACCGATGGGCAAAATACGGTTGTGGCGAGTTTGATCGTGAATACAACCTGCAATGTAATCGCCTAAATCACTATCGCTAATTGGTTTGCAGGCGGTAAGCGTCCCATCGCCAAATAATAGAAAAGGCTTCCCTTTTTTTATTCGGTCTAGCTGTCCCGAGAGTGATTTAAAAAAAGCGGTAGGGCGAACAATGGTGTACGTCATACCAGACTCAATCAAGGCTTTTTCAAAAGCTAGCTTGGCATATTGAAAAGCTAGCAAAGGCTTTTGTACGCATATCGCTGATAACAACACAAAGTGGCTAACACCCGTTCGCTTGGCAGCTTCCAGTGCAATCATCTGAGCTTGGTGATCAATCGCCCACGCATCTTTTGGTGCCCCCGTACGAGAAGCTAGGCAAGAAACCAGCACATCAAACTGCTCACCTTTAAAACCTTGATAGGTTAGCGAGGCTGGGTTACTCACATCGCCATACCGAATGGATGCGCCGTCGAATAACTTTGCTGTCTGCTCAGCTAACAAAGCGTCACTCGCCCGCTGACGAACAAAGCACACAACGTCATGACCTTGGTTTAACAACGCACGTACAGTCGCACGACCGATGGTGCCAGTCGCACCGAGAACGAAGACGCGTTTGCGTTGACCCTCGAACGTGTCTGAAACCGGTCGCTCAGAGAATGGAAGCATCATGATGGTTACTTAGAAATCATCTACTATTCGCACTAACGATTAACTCGTATTGGCTATTTTATACAGGATGAAAAACCCATTGAAAGCCATGATTTACCTACTCATTATAGGCATTGTAGCGTGTGGCTACTGGGCATGGACACCCGACAAAGATCTCGAACAACTGAAGGCAAAATATGCACAGGCTCCCAGTGCTTTTATAACGATTGCAGGCACTCACGTTCACTACCGAGATAGCGGTACTAACACTGCACCAGTGCTGGTGTTTTTACATGGCTTTGGTTCAAGCTTACATACGTGGGACGAATGGTCTAAAACGCTGGAGCAAAATTATCGCGTGATACGGCTCGACTTACCGGGCTTTGGTCTCAGCGGTGAAAATGAGGGCAATGATTTTTCAGATGCCCATGACATCGCTGTCATCCTGGGCTTGCTCGACCAGTTGGAAGTACGCAAAGCGAGCTTTATTGGTAATTCTCTCGGCGGCAAACTCGCCTGGCGCATTGCATCCACCTATCCAGAGCGTGTAGAAAAATTGGTACTGATTTCGCCGGATGGATATGCCAGTGAAGGATTCGACTACGACAAACAACCCGAACCTTCATTCATGCTGAGCGCAATGACGATTGCACTACCTAAGCCGCTATTAAAAATGAGCTTAGCTCCCGCTTATGCCGATCCGAGTTCACTCACTCCGACGATGGTCGATCGTTACCACGACTTGATGTGTGCGCCTGGCGTTAGAAAAAGTATCGTTGCGCGATTTAATCAGACCATACTAAAAGACCCCGTACCGCTTCTGAAAAATATTCAGGCAGATACCTTGTTGATATGGGGTGAAAATGACGCAATGATCCCGATAGCGAATGCTAGAGACTATCTCAACGTCATTCCTAAAATTAAGCTTGATGTACTTCCCAGCACAGGGCATTTGCCACAGGAAGAACACGTTCTACCCGGACTGACTGTGCTGGAAAAATTTTTACGGCAAGATTAGTGAGATAAAACGGTAGTGAATTAGTACTCGCTACTCACTCATTTCACATCAACCGCAGCTAAGGTTGAAGAAACAAATTTCATAGGCCAGGATACCCATAGCCACACCACCATAATTGCCGCACATGCCAAAAATAATCCCGGCAATCCCACTGCGCGGCTGATAACCCCACCCAGTGCACCACCAGCAAAAATCCCCAAGGATTGCAGTGTGTTGTAAACACCTAATACCGCACCCCGCGACTCAGGTTCAGTCATGCGCGATGCAAGGCTAGGCTGACTGGCTTCCAAAATATTAAAGCCGCTAAAAAATAAAAAGATCAGGCAACCCAGCACCCAAATATCCGGCGTGGATTGCGATACGTAGTACATGCCAATCAGAACAACGATGACGCAACCTATCGAGGCCAGAAATAAGGGTTTCAGTTTGCCGCGCCGCTCTAAACGAAATAAGGTCAACCCCATAAATACAAATGAAAGCAGTACTGCCGGCAGATATACCCAGCCATGGTCTTTGCTACTGACTCCGGCTTGCGTAAGTAAACTCGGTATACCCACCCACATAGCGAGTTGAACGGCATACAAAACAAACACACCAAAATCTAGGCGCAATAAATCAGATTGCAATAAGGTTT
>JACCDL010419966.1_pt1 | contig 12076 bp, 9 predicted proteins | sample 7441931 | NCBI WGS metagenome assembly JACCDL01 (sample SAMN15323437, study PRJNA562643) | freshwater metagenome | isolation source: river surface water | place: USA:Blue River Watershed | collected 2017-08-16 | reverse complement strand
TATGCAATACACCCGGTGGCCGGCCGCATGCCAGGCCATATGAACGTCTTGCTTGCCGAGGCTGAAGTTCCCTATGATCAGGTCTTTGAGATGGAGGACATCAATTCCGAATTCGGCCAGACCGATGTGGTGTTGGTGCTCGGCGCCAACGATGTGGTGAATCCGGCCGCAAGAACCCCCGGCTCGCCAATATTCGGTATGCCCATCCTAGAAGCCTATAAGGCAAAAACGGTAATTGTGAATAAGCGTTCGATGGCCGCCGGTTATGCGGGTCTCGATAATGACCTGTTTTACATGAATCAAACCATGATGGTCTTCGGAGACGCTAAGAAGGTCGTGGAAGATATGGTGAAGGCCGTAGAGTGATTGAACCTATTCGGAGTTTGCAAATAGACAATCCATATTCATGAAAATGCGACTTCTCTGTGTTTCTACCTCTAAAAATACCGACGCGATATTAGAAAAATTAATCGATCTGGCGGAAGGCTCTATAACCTTAGCCCTTCATGTTGGGGATATCCAATCTGATATTAAGGCCTCATCGATGACCCGAATGAACACGCGAAAAGTTCGTGGCGTTCACCTTATGAACGGTCAACAATATTCAGCTGCCTCACTGGCACTAATTCAACAGCCAGAGTTTTTTCGTAATTTGACCGAATTTATCGATCATCTTTATCGACGTGATGGCTACTATAGTTACAAGTCGCATAATCTCCGAACGATTCACGATTACATTGACTATTACCATATTCTGTTTGATGTGATAGCTCAAAAGATTAAACAGCATGATATTTCTCACATGTTGTTTTTTAATGTGCCGCACCTCACATATGACACTATCATTTACCATGCTGGTCAGGCCATGGGAATCCCGAGTGTTATTGTGTCTCAGGCGCCAGCGATTTTCCCTAACAAGTTTTTCTCGATGGCGAGTCCCGAACATTACGGGAGCTTTCGCGTTGGTTCGGCGGAGAGTGCTCCTCCCTTGGTGATCGACCCGGCTCAGCCGCAGGAATTGTTTTATATGAAAAACATCAAGCAAGGCGAGTCAAAAAAAGGGCATCTTACCTGGTTGGGTGTCGTACATATTTTGACTTATGTTTTTCTTAAGCGTCCATGGGGCCTGCTGAACCCTGTGTTTTTATGGGCTACGTTTCGTCGTGCCGCCCGTATCTATAGGTCCCTACCGGACTGGCGGGATCCGTTCGCACGGTTTTTTCACGAAAATGAGTTGGCATACTTCGAGCACATTATTCAGTACGAGCAGGAGTCTGTCGATTACACGCGACGCTATGTTTATTTCCCGTTGCATCTGCAGCCGGAAATGACAACGTCTGCTCTTGGCGGGGCGTACCGGGATCAAGCGTACGCTATCGAGACCCTTGCAGCGTTGCTCCCAGAGGGTGTTTTTATCTATGTAAAAGAGAATCCGAAGCAGGGCGCTTATATGCGTGGCCCGCTTTTTTTTCATCGATTAAAGCGTATTCCATCAGTGCGAATCCTGCCTTCTCATGCCAATACCTATGATCTATTAAAAAATTGTGAGTTTGTTGCTACGATTACCGGCACAGTTGGTTGGGAGGCAATCCGGTCGGGCAAACGCGTGCTGCTGTTTGGAAATGGTTGGTATAAATGTTTTCCTGGTGTGATGAATTACCGAGAGGGGCTTACGTTTGATGAAATTTTGTCTGCGCCGCTGGATCACGATTGTTTACAGCAGGTCGCGGGTGAGCTTGCTTCCCGGTGCCATGACGGAATTATTGATCGGCACTACTCTGAAATAGTGTCTAATTTTGATCGCGAGTCAAATGATCGGCAGGTGGCCTCAACTTTATTTTTATTGCTTCGTGGCAGGTTAGATCCTGTTTTTAATAATACCTAAGTAGGTTTTATGTTAAATCACAAGTCCATTCTGATTACTGGTGGTACAGGCTCATTTGGGCGTGCTTTTACACGCATGGTGCTAACGCAATTTCCGCAGGTGAAGCGGCTCGTGATTTTTAGTCGTGACGAACTCAAGCAGTATGAGATGAGTCAGGTGTTTACGCAAGACCGCTACCCATGCTTGCGCTATTTCATTGGCGATGTTCGAGATGAGGGGCGTCTTCGCCGGGCGCTCGAGGGGATCGATACGGTCATTCATGCGGCGGCGCTAAAACAAGTGCCTACCGCAGAATACAATCCATTTGAATGCATTAAAACAAATGTACTGGGTGCCCAAAACGTCATCGAAGCATGCTTAGAGTCTAAGGTAAGTCAGGTGGTGGCGCTCTCAACGGATAAGGCAGCTGCTCCCATCAACCTCTATGGAGCCACGAAGTTGTGCTCTGACAAGCTATTTACTGCCGCTAATAACATAAAAGGATCACGAGATATTCGTTTTAGTGTAGTTCGCTATGGCAACGTTATGGGTAGCCGCGGCTCAGTGATCCCCTTTTTCCTTGAGAAGAGAAAGTCTGGCGTTTTGCCGATAACTGCTCCAGAAATGACCCGGTTCAATATTAGTCTTACCGAGGGTGTAGAGATGGTGCTGTGGGCGATTGCGAATGCGAAGGGCGGCGAGATTTTTGTTCCAAAAATTCCAAGTTACCGTGTCACCGATCTCGCGCAGGCCATTGGCCCCGACTGTAAGCATCCAGTCGTTGGCATACGGCCGGGAGAAAAAATCCACGAAGAAATGATTACTGTGAGCGACAGTGTCAACACCGTCGATCTTGGCCGCTATTATGCTATTTTGCCTGTATCTGGAAAGTACGACGTTAGCCGCTACTGCAAGGAAACATCGGCACAGCCCGTCTCGCCAAACTTTTGTTATGACAGTGGCTCAAACAGTGATTTCTTGAGCGTTGAGCAGCTCAAGAAGCTTATCGCTGAACACGTTGACCATCCGGACGTCGATAGCCTGTGATCCCCTACGGTCGTCAGGACATTACAGAAGCGGATATTGCAGCCGTCTTGCAGGTCTTGCGGTCCGATTATCTAACGCAGGGGCCGCGTGTCCCTGAATTTGAGACGGCCATCGCCGCTCATTGTGGCGCCGAGCATGCGGTAGCGGTCAATAGCGCCACCAGTGCGCTTCACATTGCATGTCAGGCGCTTGGTGTCGGTCATGGACACCGGGTGTGGACCTCACCCATCACCTTTGTCGCCTCCGCGAACTGCGCGCTGTATTGCGGCGCATCCGTCGACTTTGTTGATATCGATCCGAGGACCTACAACATGAGTATCGAGGCCCTGGAGACAAAGCTTAGGCTTGCGCAGGCGCAGAATCGGCTTCCTGCGGTGGTTATCCCCGTTCATTTCGCCGGCCAGCCTTGCGATATGAAGTCTATTCGTTCGCTGGCTGAGATCTATGGATTTAAGATCATTGAGGATGCTTCACATGCGGTCGGTGCTCGATACGTAACGGGTGAGTTGGTCGGCGGCTGTCAGTACAGCGACATCACGGTATTTAGTTTTCATCCCGTGAAAATCATTACTACGGCTGAGGGCGGGATGGCGCTTACTAATAATCTGACGCTTGCAAGCGTAATGGCACGACTGCGCAGTCACGGTATAACGCGGGATCAAGCGCAGATGAGGGGCGCCTCGGAGGGTCCGTGGTATTACCAACAAATCGAGCTAGGTTGGAATTACCGCATGACAGAACTACAGGCCGCGCTAGGCCACTCGCAGTTACAAAGGCTGGAGAAAATGATCAAAAAGCGCCATGAGTTGGCCAGGCGTTATGAAGATCAGCTTGATGATTTACCGATCGATTTGCCGTGGCAATATCCTGGCGTTTATTCGGCATATCACCTATTCGTTATATTAATTAAGTTAGAAGAAATCCAGAAGTCACGCCTACAAATTTTTGAAGAATTACTCCAAGAAGGTATTGGCGTGAACGTACACTACATACCTGTTTATAGCCAACCGTATTATTCAACTATGGGCTTTAACCCACAAGACTATCCGGTTTCAAACAGCTATTACCAGCGGGCCATTAGCATTCCAATGTACTCATCGCTCACTGCGAATAGTCAAAGTCAAGTCATCTCCGCTTTAAAAAAGGTGCTCAAGGTTTGAAGGTCGCTGTAATACCTGCGCGTGGGGGCAGTAAGCGCATACCCGGAAAAAATATAAAATCTTTTTTTGGGCAACCAATAATTGCATGGTCGATACAGGCGGCCGCAGAAAGTGGCTGCTTTGATCGTATTATCGTGTCGACCGATGATGATGAAATAGCCCGCGTGGCCCTTCTACACGGCGCGGAGGTTCCCTTCAAGCGACCGGTCGAGCTATCCGATGACTACACGGCGACAAGACCAGTCATTGCTCATGCCGTAAATTGGTTACGGAGTAACGGTATGCAAGTCGATTATGCCTGCTGCATTTATGCTACCGCACCATTTTTAGTAACCGATGATCTGATTGCTGGGTTCGCCCTTTTGCAGGAAATGCGATGCAACTATGTATTTCCAGTGACAAGTTATGGCTATCCAATCCAGCGGGCACTCCGCCTTGGCCGTCAATCACAGGTCCAGATGCTTGATCCCGTGAGGTTTGCATCACGCTCGCAAGATCTTGAGGATACTTATCACGATGCCGGTCAGTTTTACTGGGGCACGGTATCGGCGTGGAACTCCGATGGACCTATTTTTTCTCAGAAGGCGCATGGCTTAATCATTCCGCGATCTCGTGTGCAGGACATCGATACACTGGATGATTGGATCCGTGCAGAGCTTATTTTCTCTGCATGGAAGAGTTCCTTAGCGAACGTCTAATGAGCCGTAGTGCTGTATTCCGAGTAGACGCTTCGCTCCATATCGGGACGGGGCATGTCATGCGCTGTTTAACTCTGGCGTCAGAACTAGCCCGACAGCAATACCAGATTCTGTTCATCTGTAGACCCCACATCGGAAATCTTATCGACAAGATCAAGTCGTATGGTTACGGCGTTGAAACCCTACCCGAGACAAATGCGATCATAGGTCGAGATCCCAAAAGCTGGCTTGGAGTTAGTCAGAATGAGGACGCAGGGCAAACATCCGCAATACTCGCAGATCGAAAGCATGAATGGCTTATTGTGGATCACTATGCCATTGATAGCGAGTGGGAGACACGGATCCGACGTTTTGCAAAAAAATTGCTGGTGATCGATGATTTAGCCAATCGCTTGCATAATTGTGATCTGCTGCTAGACCAGAATCTAGGCCGCAAGACGATAGACTATGATGGGCTAGTGCCGCCACATTGCCAATTGTTAATCGGGTCTGAATTTGCATTACTTCGACCTGAATTTCGTGCGCTACGGTCAAAAAGCTTGTATCGACGAAATAAAACTGAACTGTGTCGCTGGCTTATCAGTCTTGGAGGGGTTGATGCTCAGAATCATACAACGAGGGTACTTCAAGCTATGCGCGAGGCTAGGCTCAGCGCTGAAAGCCGAATTACCGTAGTGCTGGGACGACACGCACCCCACCTCGAGAAGGTGAGAAAGCTTTGCGAAGAAATGCCTTGGCCAACAATACTTTTTGTCGATCATGAAAATATCGCTGAGTTGATGGCGGATAGCGACATTGCGGTTGGAGCGGCGGGGAGTTCCTCTTGGGAGAGGGCTTGTTTGGGGCTTCCGACACTTATGCTTGTACTGGCTGAAAATCAACGCACGGTAGCCTTAAGCCTCGAAAAGTATGGCGCAGCGTCTATTCTAGATCCCAGTTCAATAACCACTTCGTTTTTAAAATCGTATGCTCGAATCATGGAGAATAAAACAGAACTTCAAGATATATCCGTGCGGTCAAGTCGCCTCACGGAAGGGTTCGGTCGAAATTTGGTGGTGCAGCGGATGATGAATCTAGAAAGAAATGTAGAAAATACAGAGAATTTATGCTCTCTTAGGTTGATACAGGAATATGACCTTGATCAAATTCTTCAATGGAGAAATCATCCTGCGATACGTCTGAATATGTTAACGCAGCATGAGATCTCGAAATCTGAGCATCTCTCCTGGTGGCGAACATCTGTTTTGGATCCCACGCGTGCATGCTACGTATTTCGATACTCTGATATCCCCCTTGGTATCGTAACGCTATCCAACATAGATGTTTCTAGCGGCGCTGCTACTTGGGGGTTCTATGTTGCCCCGGGGGCGGAGAAAGGGGTGGGATTATTGCTTGGCATTACAGCGATGCATCATTTCTTTGAAATTTTTGGGTTGCAAATGATACTAAGTTTTGTGTTAGATAGTAATGAGATAAGCAAAAAATTTCATGAGCGACTTGGGTTTGGGCTCACCGCCGAGAATCCCCAAGATGACTCTAGGAAAAATGCCACTTCCGAAACACCAAAACTTGTACATTATTCGATATCGAAGGCACAGTGGTTATCGCACCAGACTAAATTATCTCCGCGTATACACGCAGTTACGACACATCTTAAGGCTCACTATCTTCACTAGGGTATTGTTTCAATGACGAGCATAAATTCCACGATAATTATTAATGACCGTGCTATTTCTCCGGAACATCCACCATACGTCATTGCGGAGATCTCCGCGAACCATAACGGAAAAATTGAAAATGCGTATGAGTTGATTAGGCAAGCGAGGCAGGCAGGAGCGTCAGCGGTCAAGCTCCAGACTTATCGACCAGATACGATCACTATCGACTGTGATAATGAAGATTTCCAGATTCATGGTGGTCTGTGGGATGGCCGAACACTGTTTGATCTCTATAAAGAGGCTCATATGCCATGGGAATGGCATGCGCCGCTTTTTTCCTATGCCAAGGAGCTTGGTATCACGATCTTTAGTTCCCCCTTTGATTTCTCTGCAGTTGACTTGCTAGAAGAACTTGGGACGCCGGCATACAAAATTGCTTCTTTTGAGGCTATCGATATTCCGCTAATAGAGTACGCAGCAAGTACCGGTAAACCCATGATTATTTCTACTGGGATGGCAAATGAGCTTGAGATCAGCGAGGCGGTCCATGCAGCGACGCAGTCTGGTTGTAAACAGCTAGCGTTGCTTCACTGCGTAAGCGGCTATCCGGCACCCGCAGCAGAATATAACTTGCATACGATACCGGACATGATTGAGCGATTCGGTTGCATAACCGGACTTTCGGATCACACCTTAGACAACGCCACTGCAATTGCTGCTGTAGCATTGGGCGCGACGATTATTGAAAAGCACTTCACGCTGGATCGCAATGCCGGAGGGCCGGACGATAGCTTCTCTTTGGAGCCCCCAGATTTAAAGCGACTATGTCAGGACACTTATACTGCTTGGTCTGCCTTGGGGTCGGCTGATTACACCCGACAGCCTACCGAAAAAACTAATGCCAAATTTCGACGATCATTATATTTTGTCAAGGACATGTCAGCCGGAGAGAAAATTACTTCAGAATGCGTAAAAAGTATTCGCCCGGGGTTTGGGCTTGCGCCAAAAGAATATGAAAAAATCTTACACCGTCATGTCAAGGTAGCGGTTAAGCGAGGAACTCCAGTGCGTGTCGAGCTGATTAGGGATGGAGTAGAAATCTGAAACTTCCCCATATTTTCTCTAGTTTCATTCCTGGATAATTTTGTGAATAAGCAAATATGCCTATAAGATTGCCTCCAAATAGCACGATATAGATAAGAAAATGTCAAATATAATTTCTACGGTACTTAAGCGAAATCAAATTACACAGAACTATTTGAATTCGAAGATACGGCCAGGGGTGTCAATTCTCGATCTTGGGTCGAGAACGGGAGAAAATCTTCATTATGTTGGCGACCGACAGCCTGATTCAGAGCTAATCGCAGTGGATTATCACAATCGTACCGAGGGCGGAGTAAAGTTTGTGAGCCACGACTTAGAGCATCCGCTACCATTCTCGGATTCATCATTCGACGTTGTAATTTGCAATGACGTAATAGAGCATGTAGAGCGCAAGGTGCAACTCGCGCTAGAGATTCGACGTGTGGGACGTGAGGCGTTTGTCCTCTCACTGCCGAACACACAACACTTCAAGTACGTTCGTGGTTTGATGCGTGGAAATATGGGTAAGCAGTACCAATTTGATTGCGAAGATGGCGCGGATCGCCACCGATGGATAACCTACTACGCATCAAACTTTTTATTTGTGAATAAATATTTCACGATACTCGAGAGGTGGGACTGCTTTGATCGCAACATTCATCGGGTAGCGAGCCATTTTTTTGGGACGGCATTAACGGTGCGAAATCAGGTATTTATTTGCACGGTATAGCGCCTGTAATAACCACAGGTTTCATTCAGAATATATAAAATTATTAGCCGATAGCTATGTCTCAAAGGAGGGTTGTACTAGTAAAACAGTCATCCGAACTGCATCGGGTCGATAAGAGACATGTAATCATTGCGGGAAGCATGAACGTTGCCGCTTTACTACATGAATCCGGCACGCCACACATCACGGCTGGTGAGTTGTCGAGCGATCATTGGTCATCTTCGATACTTGGGAATGTCGCCAATTCACTGCAAGTTGTGGAGGAGGCGATATTATCGACAGATATAGATATAGCATTCAAGTCATCATTATTCGCCAAATTAGTAAAAAAGTTATTTCATTACGAGCTATCACAGGCTCTTGAGCGGGAATTTGGTACAACGATATATACAGCCAATGGTGATCTGTTCCAAAGAAATTCCCTAAAGTTTGAGCAAGGAGGCAAACCAGGTAGTCAACACAGAGATATAGCTGATCATAGTAATAAGAGCCGAGAATCCATTCGCGGAGAAGGCTACTATCTGGATTTTCGGAGCGCAAGCGGCAAAAATTTTTTAGACGTTCATGGGTCTTTGGCGCCAGTCATCCTGACTGCAAAATATGGCCTTCAATCTCCGATAATAGTGGGACTATGGAACTGGTATCACATGAGAGACTGGATGCGTTCTGATGTACACAACAAAAAATACAGATTAGTCATTCGCAAGAACCCTCGACATATTCGTCACTTAGTTCAGGCGCTAGCTTCAATAAGGGAACAAGTTAATCCGTCATTGTTTGCGATGATCGAGTGCACTGTAATTCATGGATTCCAAGAATATTTGGATCATAAGGATTCCGCTTTCGCTCTTTTTAGCCAGTCCTCCCTTCCTAGTTTCGCGCTCTTTAACCATGTGAACAGTATTGGTCTGGGCGGGATTGCCTCTGCTCTAGATAAGTTGGGCGTCGAGACAAAAATGTATAGTCATGGATGTATGGTCAGCTATGGAAGTCGACAGCGGGCGTTAGTTTCTAGTGCGTTAGCGAACTCCATATACAACCAACATCCCGCTATGCGAACCTTGGTTCCACGTTCTCCTTTACAGGCGTCTAGTGTATCTGGCAGCGAAAAAGTAGTCCGATGCGTCAGACAGATGTCATCGTCGCTACGCTCCCCCTCTAAACATACCCAAGGGCAATCGAGGACATTTCGGGCGTACTATGCACCTAATTTTTTGCCCTGGCATTCCGCGTATCACGGCCTTACCATAACGTGTTTCGAGACATACCGGTGCCTTAAGGAGCTTGCTCGTTGTGTTCAGGATAAATCTTGGTTAGAACTCTATATTCGTATAAAAACGACCAATAGTGATCAGGGTATTGCCAAGCCAAAAAAAGGTGAGCGCGCTTTGATGCCGAGTGTGCTGAAGACTATTTGTTCGAGTACTAGTCGCATACATGACGCAACGCTTGAGTCTCACGCCGATAACCTACGCTTAGCTGACTTAGTAATTACCGAGGGCGTTACAGCGGTAATTTTTGAGGCGCTTGAGTACCGTAAGCCGGTATTATTATTAAACGATAGCGCTATGAGATTCCCAAGCTTACCAAGCGTCTCGCTTTCGGAGTCCTCACTACAGCCAAGGAGAGCGGCGGTATACTCGGTTTCAAGGCTTAAGTTCCTCAATAGGGCTATCGAGTTAATACGCGATTTTCATGTAAATGGGCCACTCGAAGATAGTGAGCTATCGCCGTATATTTGGGTGTGATAAATACAGTGTGAAAGTTTGAAATGACTAAAGCAACCGTTGTAGTTGGTTTTGATCAGCGCGAGGCCATCGCATATCATGTGTTCTGTCAGAGTATTATCGAGCGCACATCGATCCCCATCCAGTTTCTGCCACTGGCAACACAGTCGTTACACGGCTACCGCGAGACACATACAGATGGAAGCAATGCATTTATTTACTCTAGGTTTCTAACGCCCTACCTGATGGGGTATAAGGGCGTCGCTCTTTTCGCCGATGGAGATATGATCTGCCGTGCGGATATTGCTGAATTGTTCGAGCTATTTGACCCCAATATGGCGGTCCAGGTAGTGAAGCATGACTATCGTACAAAAAAGTCCCAAAAGTACCTTGGCAACAAGAACGAAGACTACCCTAGGAAGAATTGGTCCAGCGTGATTTTGTGGAACTGTGAACATCCGGATAACCGTTGCTTAACGCCGGCTCTTATCCAAAGTAGTAGCGGGAGCTATTTGCATCGGTTTTCTTGGCTTTCAGATGAGTTAATTGGGGCTCTGCCCATGGAATGGAATTGGTTAGCCACGGAATATCCGGACAACCCAGAGGCGAAGCTCGTTCACTACACGCTTGGAACCCCGTGTTTTAAGGATTACCAGAATTCAGAAATGTCCAGTGTTTGGTGGGAAGGGCATACAAGGGTAAACGATGGGCTTGGTGTTTGACGCACCTGACGTCAGAACCTGTTATCGGTGATTTAAAGACCTCTTGTAGTGCCCTTGTTTGATCGATCGCCCAGCCTGATATAGATTAGACTTTTCATCGGCAATAGAAACCCGATGCGCCGCGCACCTGATTTATATACTTAGTTGAAAGTCGCGTCTACACCCCGTTACTCTGACAGAGTGCACTTTATTTCGTCGTGATCGGGCAGTGTCGCCTATCGACAGCCCTGAAACTCCATTGACCTGGATGGTGAAAAATTCCTAGCGTGATTAAGAGCGAGAAGGCGCTGGCGTCTAGGAATGTGGATGCAGATAACGGGTACGATCTTTGCTGTGCAGATATCAGCTTAAGTAGCTACAGGCCGGTAGAAGCTGAATGAGGGAAGATGCGAATTAAGTATTGAAGTGACCTCGTCTGGATTTCAGCATAACAATCTCTTTCTGACGTTCAGACGAGGTCAGTCATGAACACTGACCGGAAATGCTAGGCGCTTCCGGTCAGTTTGGCTTCAGTATTAGAAGCTGTGGAGCAAGCCGACCGAGGACATACGATCGTCACGCTCACGGGTACCAGCAACGTCAGTCGCTAACTCGGTGCGACCATGCTGGGCGTAAACACTTGTACGCTTGCTCAGGTTATGCTGAAGACCCAGAGTGTAACCATTGGTTGTGCGAGATTCTGCTTGTCCCGCTACTACGGCGATCTTGTTCGTTCCCGAAGAGTACTGACCAAACAACGTGGTGCTGCCTACAGGTACTTGAACGCCGACGCTATTTGAAGACTTCTTACCTTCGCCAACCAGGCTTGCACCAAGGTCGTTTGTCAGCTTTGCAGAGGCCATAGAGGCGTAAATTTTTGCTACCTTAAGGTCGTAAGATCCACCGAGCACGGAATAGACACGCTTCCCGTCGAAAGCAGCAATTGCTGTGGAAGCCACCGTCACGCCGGGGTTACCCGCTGTGAGTGCGTCACCAACTGCATAGGCTGCATTGACCTGAGTTTCACGAATCTGTGCATAGCCGACAGAGAGTGCGCCTTCCGCATACTGTGCGGAGTATCCCCAACCACTAGCGTTTTTCGCATCCACGTCTGTGTCGTTGTTACGGGTAAAGGTTCCGGACACAGTGATGGCGCCTACTTTATGCGACAACTTAATCCCCGTACGACGGTTTGCGGCAAAGTCGTCATCGTTAACTGACGTATTACCCACGTTATTTGATCCAAACGCAGCGTCATAAGCCAAAATGAAGTCCCGTACTGGCGTAGAGCTGAAGCCAAGACGAGCAGACGTCCCTTGACCAAAATCCAGTTCAGCATACAGACCCCGATCACCGAGAGCGGTTGCATCGATAGTCGCGCCACTGCCGCGACGTGTACCGGTGGTGT
>JACCDL010419026.1_pt1 | contig 12076 bp, 9 predicted proteins | sample 7441931 | NCBI WGS metagenome assembly JACCDL01 (sample SAMN15323437, study PRJNA562643) | freshwater metagenome | isolation source: river surface water | place: USA:Blue River Watershed | collected 2017-08-16 | reverse complement strand
TTGTGGGTTTGGAATCTAGCGCTAATTTGATGCGACTACTTGCCATGGAGGCGAGCAAGATTGATAAAGTCATGAGAACACGCATTGAAGTAAGAAGTTTTGAGGCGATACAAAAGGCGGTTTCTGCAGGCTTGGGCGTTGGGTTCCTGCCTTTCGCTACTGAGCAACCTATTAACCTCCAAGATAACAATCTAATAGCCGTTCCGATAGAGGAAGAGTGGGCTAAGCGCCGCATTCTTCTGTGCGTAAGAAAAGAGCAATCAAGCAACCCAGTACTACAGAAATTCTTAGAAGCATTTATTAAAAAGTAAATTAGATGGCAACCCAAAAAGATACTGAACTCCCATTAACTGATGACATCCGACTTTTGGGCAGGATTTTGGGTGACATTGTTCGAGAGCAAGAGGGAGACACTGTCTATGCTCTAGTTGAGCAGGTGCGGAAGCTTTCCGTTTCATTTCATCGCGATGCTAACCAAAAGGCTAATCAAGAACTAACTAAGCTTCTTAAGGGTCTAAGTAGCGACGTTGCAATGAAGGTATTGCGCGCTTTTACTTACTTCAGTCATTTGGCCAACTTGGCCGAGGATCGCCATCACGTTCGTCGTCGTGTGGCCTATGAACGCATCGGTAGCTATCAGGATGGCAGCATTCCAGTGGCCATGAAAAAGCTTCATGCCGCAGGGGTTACTAGTAAGACAATATCCAAGATGCTTGAGGAGAGCCTCATTTCTCCAGTACTTACAGCCCACCCAACTGAGGTCCAGAGAACTAGTATCTTAGAGGCCGAGCGAGATATTGCCAACTTGTTAACTACAAGAGATCAAATTAAAGAATCTTCAAAGGCCAATAACGCTACTAAAGATGCGGTGTTAAATAGAGAGCTTGCGCTCAATGAAGGGCAAATTCGCGCTCGTGTATTGCAGCTTTGGCACACCCGCTTATTACGTTTTACTAAATTAACAGTTGCTGATGAAATCGAAAATGCTCTGAGCTATTATGAATCCACTTTCTTACGTGAGATTCCAAAGATTTATGCTCAACTTGAAGACTCTCTAGCGGGCAATTCGGTTGCTAGTTTTCTCAAGATGGGGCAGTGGATTGGCGGTGATCGTGATGGTAATCCAAATGTTAGTGCGCAAACGCTAGAGTATGCAATTAAGCGTCAAGCCGAGATGGTGCTCCGTTATTACCTAACTGAAGTACACCACTTGGGAAGGGAGTTGTCCGTTTCCGCATTGCTACTCAAGTTCCCTAAGAAGATGCAAGAGCTAGCATCAGCATCGCCAGATACCAATGAGCATCGCCAAGATGAGCCTTATCGCAGAGCCTTGACAGGTATGTACTCTAGGTTGGCTGCGACTCTCAAAAAACTGACTAATGCTGATGCTGCGAGGCATGCTGTCGCGCCTCAAAACCCCTATTCCAATGCTCAAGAGTTCTTGGCTGATCTTAAGACAATAGAGGCTTCACTAATTTCTCAGGGGGCGAAGGCGCTCTCTGATCGAAGATTGCGCGGGCTAATTAGAGCGGTTGAGGTATTTGGCTTTCATTTGGCTACCGTAGATTTACGTCAAAGTTCGGATATGCATGAAGCTGTATTAGCTGAGTTGCTTGCAACAGCTTCGATTGAGGGTAATTATTCCAGTCTTTCTGAAGAGCAAAAGCGCGAGCTATTGCTGTCACTGCTCAAAGATCCAAGACCGTTGCGGGTTGTTGGTCATTCTTATTCTGATTTTGCAATTTCAGAGATTGCTATTTTTGAAATGGCTAAAACCATGCGTCAGTTATTTGGGGCTGATGCTATTCGTCATTACATCATTAGTCACACAGAAACCGTAAGTGATCTTCTGGAAGTATTGTTATTGCAAAAGGAAGTGGGCTTGATGCACGGGGTATTGGGTAAAAAGGCTACAGCCGACCTGATTGTTGTCCCATTATTTGAAACGATTGAAGACTTACGCAACGCAGCCCCAATCATGCAAGGTTTCTATGCTTTGCCTGGTGTGCTAGATTTGGTAAAGCGTTCAGGTGCTGAACAAGACATTATGTTGGGGTATTCCGATTCCAATAAGGATGGCGGCATCGTGACTAGTAATTGGGAGCTGTATGACGCTGAGCTAGCGCTTGTTAAGGTATTCGAGCTGATAGAGGAAAAGCATGGAGTGAAGTTACGCCTTTTCCATGGACGTGGCGGTACCGTAGGTCGTGGAGGCGGACCTAGTTATGAGGCCATTCTCGCCCAACCCCCAGGTACGGTACGCGGACAAATTCGCCTAACAGAGCAGGGCGAGGTAATTGGCTCAAAATACGCCAATCCAGAAATCGGAAGACGCAATTTAGAAACTCTAGTTGCCGCTACTTTAGAGGCGACTTTATTAAAACCTACTAAGCCTGCAAGCAAAGCATTTCTAGATGCGGCGGCGAAGATCTCCCAATCAAGTATGAATGCTTATCGTGGGCTGGTTTATGAGACTCCTGGTTTTGCAGAATATTTTTTTGATGCAACGCCGATTCGCGAAATTGCTAAGCTCAATATTGGTTCGCGTCCAGCTAGTCGCAAGCCAAGTCAAAAAATTGAGGATTTACGAGCTATTCCTTGGGGCTTTAGTTGGGGTCAATGCCGCCTGACTTTACCGGGTTGGTATGGTTTTGGATCGGCAATCCAGGAGTTCTTAGGCCAACCTAAGGCAGTCGATAAAAAAGCCGCTCTAAGTCTTTTGCAAAAGATGTACAAAGAGTGGCCATTCTTTAGAACACTTTTATCCAATATGGATATGGCTTTAGCAAAGAGTGATCTAGCGTTAGCCTCACGTTACAGTGAGTTGGTTCCGGATGCCAAATTACGCAAAAGAATCTTTAGCGCTATTGAAGCGGAGTGGAATAGGACAGTGGAGGCATTAACTGCTATTACTGGTGAGAAAGTGCGTTTGGCTAAAAATCCAGCTCTAGCAAGATCCATTAGAAATCGTTTTCCATATATTGATCCGCTCCACCATCTACAGGTTGAGTTGGTTCGCCGTTATCGTGCTGGTAAGCATGATGAGCGAGTCCAACGAGGTATTCATATAGCAATAAATGGAATTGCGGCTGGTTTGAGAAACACGGGATAAGCGTTACTTAAAGTAACTTGAGTGGCAAATTCAAATCTTAGCTAAATACTTGTATGAATAGATATCAATCTCAAGTAAAAGTCAGTGGTTTTGTTCTCAGAACAGTTGTTTTTGCGGATAGCTCAACACATGCACGTTTATTACTTCAACAACAATACGGCGCCAATAATGTAATAACTATTCCGGTGAAGGTGGGGTAGCTATGAAAGTATGTGAGGTAGTTAAAGGACCGCTGACTCCTGAGCAAGCAAGAATCAAGTCACTACAAGATCAAGCCAAGCGAGCTAGAGAAGCTGTCAAGGCTGAGAGGGCAAGACAAAAAATCAGGAAAGCTCAAAATCAATTGGCTCAGGTAAGTTAAATGTCGGTTTTCCCGACATTTATTCATTACTTCACTCAAAGAATATTTGATTTGCCTATTGAGTTAACTAAAGCTCACTGAATTTCCCCATCAAACCAGTGTCAATGCCATATCAGTTACATTAGACCTCCTTATAACCCCATATGACTCCATTAAATTCCTGCGTATGTAACACCACAAAAACGCGCTTCTCTAATTCATTGTTTAGCTTGTGAATTAACAAGGTTTTAGAGCCCTCTATGAGGACTCTGGAAGAATTGAGAAATCAATTAATTCTGTAGCTAATTGTCGAGATTGGTTGATCAATGGGCGATTGTCATCTCGTCTCCATTGATATGTAATTGTCAGGTCTGCTGGGTGGGCCCATGCATCTATTATTTTAAGTTGTCCTTTTGCTTCTAGATTCTCTGCCCAAGCTTTGGGTAAAAAACCAAATCCCATTCCTTGAACTATGAGAGCTGCAATTGTCCCCCAACTATTGCATGTCATTCTACTTTTTGGAGTAATTCCTGTTTTTAGTGACCAATCATCAAAAATGCGCATTGCTCCTGATGACGGCGGTAGTGTAACAATTTTATGCTGCTCAAAAAAACTTATTGCATCTGTTGATTTCATATTTAGTCGCGGCGAGTAAACCCACAAGAAAGATGCCTTACCAATAATTGTGGATGCTAACTTCGTTTTGGAAGATGGGCCTGCAATAATGATGAAATCTAGCTCTCCCTTTTCTACTTTTTCCTCGAGTGGAGCACCCACACCTATTTCAGCATCGATATTTAAAGTTGGATATTCCTGCTGAAGCTTCTGTGTGAATTTTGTGATCCAGGTTAGTCCAGATAGCTCTCCAGAACCAAATTTACAGTTTCCACTTAAAACTTGATTTTGAGTAATGGCTGTTTTTATCGAGGCTGCATCCTCAAGCAATTGTTTTGCTTTGGGTAGTAGTGTCTGGCCTGCATCTGTCAGTATGGCTTTGTGGCCATCTCTGTTAAACAAAGGTTTACCTAGTGTTTGCTCTAGCTCTGAAATCCTTTTAGATAAAGATGAAGTAGAGAGGTTGGTGCGCTCGGCAGCGACAGCAAAGTTAACGCATGTTGCTGCCCAATAAAAGGCTTCTAGTTGTTTTAGAGTCACAAAAGTACTTTCTAAAAAGCGAACAAGTTAGTCCTAATAATATCACTTTATTTAAATAAAGATGCAAGTCAATATCACTCAACAAAACAAACACTAGTTCAATTTTGTAACTTTGAATATGACTAAAACTCGACTATTGTCAAAAATTCTATCTTTAGCTGATTTTGAGAGTGCGGCTAAAGACCGTTTGCCACCTCAGCTATTCGCTTATGTTTCTGGCGGTTGTGAGGACGGGCAATCCTTAAAGTCAAATCGGTCCGTATTTTCAAGTTATGAATTTAAACCTAGAGTGTTGGTGGATATTTCGAAGCGGAGCACTGAAGTTAAGTTATTCGGCAAGAGCTATAGTGCTCCGATTGGTATAGCTCCAATGGGAATAGCGGCGCTAACCTCTTACAGGGGAGATATTAATTTAGCCCGCGCTGCGCAAGACCAAAATATTCCGTCAATCATGAGTGGGTCATCTTTAATCAAGATGGAAGAGGTCGCTGCTGTTGCTCCAGAAACTTGGTTTCAAGCTTATTTGCCAGGCAAAGATCATGAGATTGCAGCCCTAGTTGAGCGTGTAAAAAAAGCTGGATTTAAGACTCTGGTTATAACTGTTGATGTTGCCTGTGCTGCAAACCGTGAAAACAATGTACGTGCAGGTTTTTCAACACCATTACGCCCTGGTCTTAAGCTTGCTTGGGACGGGCTTACTCACCCTCGTTGGCTCGTTAGTGTTTTATTGCAGACACTTCTTAAACATGGTGTGCCACATTTTGAAAATAACTATGCAGTACGGGGCGTTCCAGTTATTTCTAAAAATGTAGAGCGTGATTTTTCAGACCGCGGACATCTAACCTGGCGTCATATTGAAGCGATACGTCAGCAATGGTCTGGTTCGATGATTCTCAAAGGTATTTTAAATCCTCTTGATGCCGCAAAAGCATCCCAAATTGGAATTGATGGACTCATAGTATCCAACCATGGTGGGCGTCAGCTAGATGGTTCTGTGGCTCCTTTAAGGGTATTACCATCAATTGTTGATACTTTTAAAAGTGGACCAGTAATGCTAGATGGTGGTGTGCTTCGAGGAAGTGATGTTCTAAAAGCTATGGCTTTGGGTGCTGCATGTGTTTTTGTAGGGCGCCCATTTAACTATGCAGCATGCGTAGCAGATTACGAAGGGGTTGCTCATGGGATTGAATTATTGAGAAAAGAAGTTTGGCGTGATATGGCATTTTTGGGAATTCAGTCCTTAAGTGAGATTGATTCTGAATATTTAGCTCAAGTGGCTTAAAAATTTATAAGAGATAAATAAATGGCAATTAATGTTTTTAGACTTGATTTTTGGCTCAACAAAATTTTTGACGAAACAATGTCAACAGATCCTGCTATCGCCTTAAAGGTGGGTAAGCATTCTGATCCTGATCAGGTTACTCTGGATTATTTGAAATCAGCGAATATTTACCATATCCATGCTGCTAGAGACGAGGTTCCGACTCAGTGGCATGTAACTGGTGAGTTATTAGATCAATGCCCTGATTTGATTTGTATCTCAACTTCAGGGGCAGGGTATGACCCAGTTGATGTTGATGCTTGTACTAAGCGCGGCATCTTAGTTGTTAATCAGTCAGGTGGCAATGCTGATTCGGTGGCTGAGCATGCATTATCACTAATGCTTGATGTTAAACATCGAATTACAGAATCTGATCGCGTTATGCGAGCTCATCAATGTGGTGCACGAGAAGATCTGATGGGTAATGAAATTAGAGGGTTAACTTTAGGCTTGGTTGGCATTGGGCAGATTGGTGCAAAAGTAGCAGCCTTGGCAAAAGCATTTGGAATGCAAGTAATAGCCTATGACCCATATTTAAGTATGGATGAGGTTGGTTTAAGAGGAGCTAGCCAGGTTACTTTTGATGAGCTATTGGCTAACTCAGACATCATATCTTTGCATTGCCCAAGAAATGCTGAGACTTTAAATTTGTTTGATGACAAAGCATTTTCTTGCATGAAAAAAGGTTCTACATTTATCTCTACTGCTAGAGGTGGAATTCATAATGAGAGAGATTTATATAACGCTCTTAAGAGTGGAAAGCTATCAGGCTCTGGCTTGGATGTGTGGGCTGTTGAACCGCCAGAAAAAAATAACTTGTTACTTACTCTGCCCAATGTGGTTGCGACTTATCACACTGCAGGTGTGACTCATGAGGCAAGGTATAACGGCGCCAAACTGGCAGCCGATCAGATTCAGGGTTTTGTTCGTGGTGAGAAACCACCAAGAATGATTAATCCGGAAGTGTGGCCCTTAGTTAAAGAAAAACTTCACAAACTATCTGTTGTAGCTTAATAAAGGAGATTCAAATGATGAAGAAATATTTATTAAAGACTGTATTTGCTTTGACGTGCTTCTTTAGCGTCGGTGTTGTTAATGCCCAGCAGTACCCAGAAAAACCAATTACATTTATTGTGTCTTACGGGCCAGGTGGTGGAACAGACTTAGTTGCAAGGATGATTGCCCCCTTTATTGAAAAGTACCTCGGTAACAGCGCGAGGATTATTGTAGTGAATAAGCCTGGCGCTGGTGGCGCAATTGGATTTTCGGAGCTTGCAAGAGCCCCAGCTGATGGTTACACAATTGGGTTTCTTAATACACCAAATATGTTAACCATTCCAATTGAGCGTAAGTCAACATTTAGTTGGGAAAGCTATGATCTTTTAGCAAACTTAATCGACGATCCTGATTCATTCGCTGTAATTAAGGGTAGCCCTTTCACAAATCTTAAAGAATTAACCGAATACGCTAAGGCTAATCCTGGCAAAGTTACAGTTGGTACAACAGGGGTTGGTTCTGATGATCACTTGGCAATGCTGATGTTTGAAAAAGCAACCGGTACAAAGCTTGCTCATGTTCCATACAAGGGTGCCGCTGAAGTTCGTGGTGCGGTAGCTAGTGGTCAAATTATGATGGCTGCCATGAATGTGGGAGAAGTTTTGCAGTACACAAAAGGTTGTACTCCGCTTGTTATGCTCGGTCAAATGGCGAATAAACGTTCAGTTCTAGCTCCAAATATTCCAACATTTGCTGAGCAAGGTATCAAAATTGAAATGGCTTCATTACGTGGATTGGGTGCCCCAAAAGGTTTGCCGCCTGCTATTAATGAAAAATTGGTTAAAGCAATTAATCAAGCTGCTAATGACCCTGAGTACATTAAGAAAGCTGCTGATATGTTTGCCCCAGTTCGGTTCCTTCCTCCTAAAGCATATGGCGCAGAATTAAAGAGTACCGAAGCTATGTTTAAGCAGCTTTGGAAAGATATGCCTTGGAATGATTAATAAAACCAACTAAAAGAAAGACAAAATAATGCAACCAAATGGAATTAATATCGCCCCTCGAAAAGAGGCTTTTAAAGAGGGGATAGTTGAATTAACTGGCTTGGCAACTTCAGTGGTTAGTGATGTGCTTGGAAGAAGTATCGGCGCTGTGGGAGTCTTGCCAGTTAATAAATCACCGGTCTCGTTTTGCGGCAACGCGCTTACTGTTAGTGTTAGATCTGGTGATAACTTATTAATCCATAAGGCATTGCAAATGCTGCAACCCGGCGATGTCTTGGTGGTTGATGGGGGTGGGGATATATCTCGGGCCCTCTTCGGGGAAATTATGATGACTGTTGCTAAAACTAAAGGCGCAGTAGCTTGTGTTTTTGACGGAGCTATTAGAGATGTTGATGCTTTTGAGCAACATAAGTTTCCTTGCTACGCACGGGGCATTACTATGCGCGGCCCATATAAAGATGGTCCTGGTTCAATTAACTCATCGGTAAGTATTGGTGGAATGGTAGTTAATCCGGGAGATGTTATTTTGGGGGACTCTGATGGAATTATTGCTTTATCCCCAGTAGATGCGATTCTTGCGGCAAAGCTAGGTAAAGAAAAAGAGATCGCTGAGCGCAAAACCATACAGTCAATTTTAGATGGTTGCTATGACGATGCGTGGATCGATATTTCTCTTAAAGAGAAAGGTGCACTGTAGCGCATCAGCTCAATTTATTTTTTTAAATATGTACGGTTGTTTCTCCTCGAAATTTATACCGCCTTCGGGCGGTTTTTTTAGCAAAAAATGGTTCTCTAATAAAGGTGGGTATGTCTGATATTGGTCTTTTAGGTAACTTGAAAGTTCAGCTAGAAGCTGTTTTGAGTGATTCTGTACATTTTGATGCTGCACACAAAGCAGTATATGCTTCAGAGGCCTCTAATTATCGACAAGTTCCAGTTGGTGTAGTCACTCCAAAAAATGCCGAAGATTTTATTAAGGGTATTGATATTTGCTCTGAGAACAGTGCAGCAGTTTTAATGCGTGGCGCAGGCACATCAATGAATGGGCAAACTGTAAATAGTGCAGTTGTGTTTGATATATCAAAGTATTACAACAAGATAATATCTTTAGACCCACTTGAAAAAGTTGCCGTTGTTGAGCCTGGAGTTGTTTGTGATTCATTGCGTGATGCAGCTGAGGTGTATGGGTTAACTTTTGCCCCTGACCCCTCAACACATAGTCGTTGCACTCTAGGAGGCATGATCGCTAACAATTCATGTGGCGCCCACTCCGTTATGGCGGGCAAGACTCTTGAGAATACAGAAGCCTTAGAGGTTCTAACTTATGACGGTGAGAGATTTTGGGTTGGGCCAACTTCAGAGGACGAGATAAGAAAAATTATTGATCAAGGTGGCCGCAAAGGACAAATTTATAAAGATCTTGTTAACCTAAGGGATAAATATGCTGACCTTATTCGTCTGAAGTTCCCCAATATAAAACGGCGTGTGTCAGGTTATAACTTAGATCAGCTTTTGCCTGAGAATGGGTTTAATGTGGCGAGAGCATTGGTCGGGACCGAAGGAACGTGCGCCTTAACTTTAGCTGCAAAAGTAAGGTTGGTTAAGAGCCCGTCCAAAAGAGTGATTTTAGTTTTGGGTTTTGAAGATATATACGTGGCAGCTGATGCAGTGCCAGAGTATCAACTGTTTAAGCCAATTGCAATCGAGGGGCTAGATCGTCAAATCATTCGTGGTTTGCAGGCACGTAATTTAGCCAAAGAAGAGATTGACTTGCTGCCTGTTGGTAATGCTTGGGTGGTGATGGAGTTTGGTTCTGATTCTGTTGAAGATGCGGTGGCGCAAGCTAAAAAGGCAGAAGAGCATTTCAATGCAAGAACTAAAGGACCAATACCGTCAGCGTGGGTTGTGTCTGATCCTGCAATTCAGAAGCGTATTTGGTCTATTCGCGAGAATGGGGCATCTGCCACGCATTTATCTATTGATCCCAGTGTGCCTGATCCCCAGGTCGGCTGGGAAGATGCAGCAGTGGATCCTCATCGCTTAGGGGATTATTTGCGAGCATTTCAGGCTCTCGTTGATAAGTTTGGTTATGAGACTTCACTGTTTGGCCATTTTGGTGATGGTTGTGTCCATGCACGAATTACTTTTAATTTGAGAACTGCCGAGGGAGTATTTAAGTTCCGAGAATTTATTCGCGAGTCAGCACAGTTAGTTGTTGATTTTGGTGGGTCATTAACTGGGGAGCATGGTGACGGTCAAGCAAAGGCAGAATTTCTTCCAATTATGTTCGGTGAGGAACTCATGGAGGCGATGCATGAGTTCAAGCGTATCTGGGATCCGAAAAATAAATTGAACCCTGGAAAAGTAGTTAATCCATATCGTGTGGATGAAAACCTACGCATGGGCCCGAAGTACAAAGTAGTTACTGTGAATACTAGGTTTAATTTCCTAAGCCAAGAAGGTAACGGATTCCAGAGAGCGATTGAACGTTGTGTCGGGATGGGTAAATGCCGAAGTGAAAAGACGGGGACAATGTGTCCAAGTTATCGCGCCACCAAAGAGGAGCGTTTCTCTACTCGCGGGCGATCTAGATTGTTCTGGGAAATGCTGCAAGGTGAAGTGATAACCGATGGTTGGGAAAGCAAAGAGGTTAAAGAAGCTTTAGATACTTGCTTATCATGCAAAGGTTGTAAGAGTGATTGCCCAACCCATGTCGATATGGCTTCCTATAAGGCTGAGTTCTTATCCCACTATTACGAGAAAAATTCTCGGCCACGCCAGGCATTAACTATGGGACGGATTGGGGACTGGGCGCCGCTGGCTAGTAAGTTTTCTTGGCTAATTAATGGTGTGATGCAAACACCTGTGTTGTCTAATGTTGCCAAATGGGTTGGTGGTGTGGCTCAAGAGCGTAGTCTGCCAAGATTCGCGAGCAAGTCCTTTAGAAAGCAATATAAGAATTCTAAAAAAGATGGTTTAAAGAAAGTAATTCTATGGGTTGATACTTTCTGCGAGCATTTCCATCCAGAGGTGGCTAACGCTGCAGTTGAGGTGCTTGCTCATGCGGGATTTGAGGCTACGCTACCAAAGACACCACTTTGTTGTGGGCGGCCTTTGTATGACTTCGGTTATCTAGATTTGGCTAAGCAAAAATTGGAAGCTATTCTTGATGCCATCGGTAATCAAATTAACTCCGGTACGGGTTCTCCAATTGCAGTGGTTGGTCTTGAGCCTGGCTGCATGTCAGTTTTTAAAGATGAGTTATTAAAGTTCTTTCCAAATGATCCTAGGGCAAAACTACTGACAGAGAGAACTTATTTATTGGGTGATTTTTTACACGATCAAAGTTATGTGCCACCCAAACTAAATTGCGAGATTTTGGTGCATGCCCATTGCCACCAAAAGTCTTTATTTGGTACCAAGGGAGATGGAGCACTTCTGACCGCTTTAGGCGGTAAGGTAAATTACATCGATAGCGGGTGCTGTGGTATGGCTGGCTCTTTTGGTTTTAACCCAGAGCATATTGAAATTTCAAAAGCAACTGGTGAGTTAGTCTTGCTCCCAGCAATCAGAGCTTCTAATTTGGATACTATCATTCTGACCAATGGATTTAGCTGTAGAGAACAAATTGAACAGGAAACGGGAAGAAAGGTACTCCATTTGGCTGAATTATTAAAAATGGCTATAAAAAATGCTCGGTGTTAATCAACTTAAAAAGGTATTAGCCTAAGTTTGCAAAGAAATTCTGTGGCAGTGATTTACGCTAAAAATTTTCAAAGTAATTAAAGACTTTAAAAATGTCTCCTCTTTTGCCACCCTTCGGGGTGATTTTTTATTGTCGGGTTTCCCGACATTTATTCATTACTTTACTCAAAGAACATTTGATTTGCCTATTGAGTTAACTAAAGCTCACTGAATTTCTCTATTAAACCGGTGTCAATGCCATATGTGTGACATAAAACCTCCATGTAATTCCATATGACTCCATTAAATTCACTACCGATGTAACACCGGAAACGCGGTACTGTAACGCATTGTTTAGCTTATGGATTTACAAGGTTTTAGCGTCTTCTAAGGCGTAGGTCGCACGTTCGAATCGTGCTGGGCAGGCCACTACGTCCAAGCGACAATTTCCAAGTTTTCACTGT
>JACCDL010200461.1_pt1 | contig 12079 bp, 9 predicted proteins | sample 7441931 | NCBI WGS metagenome assembly JACCDL01 (sample SAMN15323437, study PRJNA562643) | freshwater metagenome | isolation source: river surface water | place: USA:Blue River Watershed | collected 2017-08-16 | reverse complement strand
CAATACCGTATTGGATTCTTCCTACATATCCGAAATCAAAATCGAAATCATCATCAGCAGTTGCAAAAGCAATCAAGTTCTTACAGTTAACTGTACCACCAAAGAATTCAAATGCATCATCGTTACCAAAAGATACCTGTACATTCTCAATGATAGTACCAGAACCTACACCGCCAAGTGTAAGACCATTGATTTCAGAACCTGGTTCAGCAGCGATACCTGGAAACTCAATTCTAACAAATCTTAAGATACCACTGTCATCATTTGGATCAGTACCACCATATTTTCTACCTACACCACCTTCAATAACTGGAGCTGGATCTAGAGGACGGTTGGTTGGTGCTTTACCTAACATGATAATACCACCCCAATCACCAGGAGTTCTCTGACCAATTGGTTTACCACTTGTAAATACAATTGGAGAGGCTGCTCTACCATCAGCAATTAGCTTAGCACCTCTTTCGATAATGAGTGCGCCTTTTTCTGTAATATCACTTACAATAACTGAACCTGGAGCAATTGTTAACGTGTTGCCCTCAGTAACATATACATAACCCTTCAAAGTATACTTACCTTTAGGCAAGTAATAACTTTTGTTGATGATCCCTTGAATAAGTCCACCGTTAGCAGCTGGATCCTGAGGATCTGCAGCATTACCACCACCAGTGTTGTTGTTGTTGATGGTTTCATCAAAGTTCACCTTGATGCAAGAGCTGAGCGTAAGCATCGTGAACGCCATCAAACCAAGTACGATTCTTTTCATAATTGAGGTTTTTATCTTTTTTATTTTTTCTTGCCAATATTGAAGTCGTAAGTAAATCCAACTGTAATTGTACTTCCTTGTTTATAAGAGTTGAACAAACGATCAACACCTTTATCGTAGGCTGTACTTTCATTTACATTCTCATAGAAGTAAAATGCGTTATTCAGGATATCCTGGAAATTGATGCGGATTTCTCCTTTGCCATCAATTACTTTCTTTGACAATTGGATGTCTAATTGATTTCTTGGACGCTCATAGACGTTTGGAAACTCTTCATTACCAACCAAAGTCAAACGCTCACCTACTCTGTTGTATAAAACAGATGCACTGAACATATCTGAAGTATACTGAAGACCTGCATTGAGCAAGTAAGGCGATTGCCCCTGTAAAGGACGATCAGCTTTAACCGTTTTGCTATCTGCACTCAAATCGTTGAACAACACTTGTGATCTCAAATACGTATAGTTACCAAAAAAGCTAAGTGGCTTAAGTGCTGGAGAAATAAACTCCAACCCTTTTCTGAGTTCAATTTCAAAACCAATTGTTTTAGCACTCAATGCATTTTGATAGAAATACCTTCTTGTATCTGCGTTACTTCCTGGGTCAAGTCTGAATTCAATTGGATCTGTAAACTCTTTATAAAAAGCACCAAAGGTTATTGCTTCACCTGCTTTTGGATAGATTTCGTAACGTAGATCATAGTTCAATATGGATGATCTTCTTAAAGCAGTATCACCTTTAACACCATAGTTCATTTCATAGTCAAAGAAAGCGAACTCTGCCAACTCTCTAAATTCAGGTCTAGCTACAGTTCTGCTAGCAGACGCCCTGATGTTTTGCTTATCACCTACATTCAAGAGGAAATTAACAGAAGGAAGGAAGTCCCATTTCTTGGTCAACCTAACACTTCTATTACCAGTCTGCTCTTTAGAGGCAAGTAACTGTTGGAAATTTTCTGCACGCACACCCCAAATCACCCTGAAGTCACCAAACTTATTATCCATCATACCATATGCGGCATTCAAGACAGATAGACCAAAATAACGGTCAGAATTATTTGTAAACTCTTCCAACACATAACCCGAAGTACCCATGTTATCATAGAAGAATGCCTTATCCACTGGCTTGTAAGCGTTAGCTGCTATGAATGAATTGAAATTGGTGATGTTGTATCTGAAAATCCTACTTCTGAAATCACGCATTCTAGCCAAAGTAGATCCACCAAATTTTAAAGTTTGTTTGTCTTTACCACCCCAGTTCATTGGGACGATAAATTGTCCGCCTGCTCCTGCACTATAATCTTTTAGGTCACTGTAAAATCTTCTTGTATCATCCGGATCAATTTCAAATTTTTCATCCGTATTGATAGCACGTGCATATAAAGCACTGCGCAAATCTGGTTGTTTTTTCCAGTTCAAGCCTGCATTACCATTCCACTTAAATTTGATACCTCTTGCGGTTAATTGATGCTCACCTTCCAATTGAGAACTGAATAAGCTACGCTGATTCAAATAAGAAGAATAGAATCTTAAGTCGTTTCTTCTGTTGGTATTGAAACCTTCTCTGGTGTAATAATTGTCTTCATACAACTGGTTGAAAAGGTTTTTGAAAGCTACCTTATGCTTACCCTTCACCCATGCTACATTAATAATTCCACCAAGGTTGGTTTGGTACCTGTTCTGCTTATCGTTGAAATTAAAAACAGGTGTACCATCAGCTTCATAAAATGCTTTTTCTACGTTGTAAATCAACATAGAGTTTCTATAGTTGATGGCAACCAAGGTTCCAAGATTGGCACCATTTTTCAATTTATGGTTTTGAGCATACGTAAAGTTGAAAGTCTTTATTGGTGCAGCCTTCACTGTATAGGGTACGTAAACATCACCACGGAACTGTTGTGTTAATTCGATTTGCTTGTTTAAACCTGCAGCATCTTTACCCAATGCACGATAGATTTGAGCAGTTGCAGGGAAGCTATCTGGAATATTTCTTGTTCCATCATCAAATCCTAACCAATCATACTGGTTTCTCTTGTTGCTAGTGAAATCCCTGAAAGTCGATTGGTTGTTGTAACCAATTCCAAAACCAACAGTAATAACATCTTTTGTAGGAATATCTCTTGTATTTACCTGTACCAATCCACCTGAAAACTCACCAGTAAATTCTGGAGTAGCCGTTTTATTGATTACAATATTATCAATCAAGGCAGCTGGGAACATATCAAAAGAAAACGCTTTTTTATCTGGTTCACTACTCGGCAATAATGCTGAATTCAACATGGCAGAATTGTAGCGATCACTCAAGCCACGAACAATTACAAACTTATTATCCTGAATAGAAGCACCACTCACACGCTTCAATACCTCACCAGTATTTTTATCAGGTGTTCTTCTTATAAAGTCAGCAGCCAATCCACTTGAAAGGGCTGTATTTGTGCGTTGAAAAGTAAGTAAGGCAACTGTGCTCTCCTGGCGACGAGTTGATCTGATTACAATCGCTTCACTGTTCTTGGATTGTGGTTCCAAAACAACTGTTACGCTGTTATCAGCATTAGCACCCACTTCAATATCAGCAACAACCTTAGTATTGTACCCTACACTAGATACTGTAAAAGTGAATTTTTTACCTGCTTCTAAATTTGCATCAAATTGACCATCTAGATTTGCAACAATGGTTCTTTTCAGCTCCTCAATGAGAATGGATGCTCCCGCGACTGGCTCATTTTTCGTATTGATAACTTTACCTGTCAGCTTAATGGTCTGGGCAAAAGATGCAGAAACCAATAAAAGACTGGAAAAAGTGACGAACAACAGCTTTTTGAAATTCCTTGCTTGCATAGTTCTTATTATGGTGCAAAGGAACAATTGCAGCGTTAATAGGGTGTTAGCGGTCGGTTAACCAATTGTAACCTGTATGTTACCTCCATGTTAACAAGCTTCCATTTTGTTGAAAAAAACCCCATCTTTGCCCTCATAACTAACAACATGAAAGGCATTATTTTGGCAGGTGGCTCTGGTACTAGATTATACCCGATAACTTATGCAATAAGCAAGCAGATCATGCCGGTTTACGACAAACCAATGATCTATTATCCCCTATCGACCCTGATGCTTTCTGGCATCAAGGATATTTTGATCATTTCTACCCCTCAAGATTTGCCACAATTCCAGAAATTATTTGGTGATGGTGCACACCTGGGTTTGAATTTTAGCTATGCAGAGCAAGCAGTTCCAAACGGACTAGCTCAAGCTTTTGTGATTGGCAAAGAATTTATAGGAAATGATTCCTGTGCATTGGTTTTAGGTGATAATATTTTCTATGGAATGGGCCTGGGAAAGACGCTTGAAAAAAATTCAAACCCTGATGGTGGTATAGTATATGCCTACCAGGTAAGTGATCCTGAAAGATATGGTGTGGTTGAATTTGATGAAAATATGAAGGCCATTTCCATTGAGGAAAAGCCTACAAAACCCAAAAGCAAATACGCAGTTCCAGGTCTCTATTTCTACGACAACAATGTTGTAGAAATAGCAAAAAACATACAGCCATCGCCAAGAGGTGAATATGAAATCACAGATGTGAATCTAGCCTACTTGAAGAGCGGTAAACTACATGTGTCGGTACTCGACAGGGGGACTGCCTGGCTGGATACAGGTACTTTCGATTCATTGATGCAAGCTTCACAGTTTATTCAAGTAATTGAACAACGTCAGGGTATCAAAGTTGCTTGTATTGAAGAAATAGCATGGCGCAAAGGTTTCATCAATACAGAACAATTGGTGAAACTTGCAACTCCTTTGCTGAAAAGTGGATATGGTACCTACCTTATGGATCTAATCAATTAGACAGAATGAAAAAACTTGTATTGGTCACGGGCGGTACGGGATATATAGGATCTCACACAATAGTAGATTTAATCGAAAATGGATATGAAGTAATTTCTGCAGATAACAATTCGAGATCTACTCCAGGTATGCTAGAAGGCATTGAACAAATTACTGGAAAGAAAATCAAGAACTACAAGGTTGACCTCTGCAACTACGATGAAACAAGGGCAATATTTGAAGAGAATAGCGACTTAATGGGCGTGATTCATTTTGCAGCGTACAAGGCAGTTGGTGAGTCAGTAGAAAAACCCCTCATGTATTTTCACAATAACCTTACTTCACTCATCAACGTGATGAGATGTATGGAAGAAGCCAAAGTAAACAACTTCGTTTTTTCTTCATCCTGCACAGTATATGGTAACCCAGATAAAATACCAGTTACAGAAGAAACGCCAAAGAAAGAAGCTGCATCGCCATACGGACTCACCAAGCAAATTGGTGAACAAATGATTGAAGCCCTTGCTGCTGCTAATCCTTCCATGAACACTGTCTTGCTGCGTTATTTTAATCCTGCAGGAGCACATCCAACTGCATTAATTGGCGAATTGCCCATTGATAAACCACAGAACCTTGCTCCCGTCATTACACAAACAGCAATCGGCAAACTAAATGAACTGGTAGTATTTGGTGACGACTATCCTACTCCAGATGGTTCATGTATCAGAGATCTCATCCATGTCTGTGATTTAGCACATGCACACACGCTTGCCTTGAATCACATCATTGAAAAGAAAAACAAGCAGAACTGTATGGCCTATAATATTGGTTCCGGAAATGGAATATCCGTTTTTGAAGCCATCAAAGCTTTTGAAGAGAGTACTGGACTAAAATTAAATTACCGCATTGGCAAAAGAAGAGCTGGTGATGTAATTGCGATTTATGCCAATAACGAAAAAGCGAAAAATGAACTCGGCTGGCAACCAAAATATAGCGTGAAGGATATCATGACCAGCGCATGGAAATGGGAACAGTACATTAAGGATTTGCCCACCCATCTTGATCTAAGAGCATTTCGTTTAAATTAATCTGAAAATTTTAACCGCTTTACTCCAAAATAAAGCCTTAATTGATGTTACTTTGCGTCAAATAAGTTGAAAATGTTAGATGCAATTCAGGTAACCGGACAAAAAGATACAAGAAGCGGATTTGGTGATGGTATTTTTGAATTGGGACAAAAAAATCCGAATGTAGTCGCTTTAACTGCAGACCTCGCGGGTTCTCTGAAACTGAATGCATTTATCAAAGCATTTCCTGAAAGATTTATACAATGTGGTATTGCTGAAGCAAACATGATTGGTATTGCAGCAGGACTGACCATTGGAGGTAAAATTCCGTTTACTACAACATTTGCTAACTTCTCTACTGGTAGGGTCTACGATCAAATCAGACAATCTGTTGCCTATTCAGGAAAGAACGTGAAAATTTGTGCTTCTCACGCAGGTCTAACTCTAGGTGAAGATGGTGCTACACACCAAATTCTAGAAGATATTGGATTGATGAAGATGCTTCCTGGTATGACTGTAATTGTGCCCTGCGATTATAACCAAACCAAAGCAGCAACTATTGCCATAGCAGAATATGAAGGTCCAGTTTACTTGAGATTTGGCAGACCTGTATGGCCTATTTTCACCAATCCAGATGAGCCATTTATTATTGGAAAAGCACAGCAACTTGCTGAAGGAAGTGATGCAAGTATTTTTGCCTGCGGCCACTTGGTATGGAAGGCAGTAGAAGCTGCAAAAGCATTGAAAGAAAAAGGCATACATGTTGATGTAATTAACATTCACACCATCAAGCCACTTGATGAAGAGGCAGTGTTAAACTCAATTAAAAAGACGGGCTGTGCTGTTACTGCTGAAGAACACAATGTAATAGGTGGATTAGGAGACAGCATTGCACAAACTGCAACCAAGCATTTCCCTGTCCCTATTGAAATGATAGGAACCCAAGATACTTTTGGCGAAAGTGGTAAACCTACTGAGCTCCTCAAAAAGTATGGCTTGGAAACAGAAAATATTATAGCTGCAGTTGAAAAAGCTATGTCAAGAAAGCGTGCTTAATCATGCTCAACGACCTGAATGATATTGAGCTTGTTCGCTTGTTTAAAGAAGACAAGAACAAAGAGCAAGTTTTTACAGTAATTGTCAAAAAATACCAGGAAAGAATTTATTGGCAAATCAGAAGATTGGTGGTAAGTCACACCGACGCAGACGATGTGATGCAAAATGTCTTTATAAAAGTCTGGAATGCTTTAGATCAATTCAGGGAAGATGCAAAGTTGTTTACTTGGCTATATAGGATAGCAACCAATGAATCATTAACTTTTATTGAACAATCCAAGAAAAGATCCTCTCTGTCTTTCGATGATATGAGTGAATCCTTGGCCGACAAACTACACAGTGAAAAGGATTTTGACGAGAAAAAAGCAGTCTGGAAACTACAACTTGCTATTCAACAACTTCCTGAAAAACAAAGAGTTGTGTTTAATTTACGCTACTTTGAAGAAATGCCCTATGAGGAAATGAGTGAAATCCTGGAAACCTCAGTAGGTGCATTAAAGGCCAGCTATCACCATGCCGTAAAAAAGATAGAAGAATACATACTCAATCATTAAACTAACCTTATCAAAAGCAGTCTAACCTCTGATGAATGACCATCAACACATATTGTCAGAACTCTCATCAATAAGTCCCCTTGTTGCTGATATGCCTAGAAATAGTCCATTTGAGGCACCGGAAGGTTATTTACAGCAATTTTCAAGTACTATTTTGCAGCGTATACAAACGCAAGAGATTGAAAATGAAGAACTTAGTCCATTTTTACAATCACTTAAGAAAGAAAACCCCTACTCAGTTCCTCCTGATTATATGCAGCAATTCAAAGTTGAGATCAAGCCACCGCAAGGAAAGGTTGTGCGATTATTCAACTTAAAAGCAGTGTTAAAATATGAAGCAGCTGCTGCTGTTATTGGAATTATCGCTACGTTTGCTACCCTCTTTTTTAGTAGTGAAAGGCAAGGTACAATTGCTAAATCAACAGATGAAGTTGCAATTTCAGCCGATGGCTATGCACTTTTTCTAAATGAAACTGCTTCTATTGAAGAGGATCACTCTGAAGAATCAATCGATGACACACAGTCGCTTTTGGTTCAGATGGATGCAAATACGGTGACAGAGATACTGAGTGAAATACCCGAAAACGAAATATCCACCTACATTGATCTCATTAAAAATGAAGATCTAAATATGATGAACTAAAAAACATGCCTAACCTTCAAAATATGAAAGCGTTTTTTACACTTTTTACTGGCCTCCTGATTTTTGCGAGCGCACAAGCGCAACGTCAGCGTCCAGACATGGATGCCAGGGTTGCTGAATTAAAGAAGATACAAGCCATGGAATTAGCTTTTATCACCAAAGAGCTTAACCTCAACCCGCAAGAGGCTCAAAAATTTTGGCCAATTTTCAACCAATACAGGAATGATCTTAAGCAGGCAGCACAGGCTAAGGAATACAAAGACAATCTAGACCGCCAACAAAAGATGCTAGATGTAAGAAAGCAATACAGAGACGACTTCGAAAAGGTGATCAGTCACGAAAGGGCCAACAAAGTCTTTGGCGCTGAAGATGAATTCAAATCTTTGGTAAGGAGAGAATTCCAAAAAAGACAGGCAGAAAAAAAGCAGCTTGAGTCGAGAAAAAAAGGATTCTAATATAATTTTTTAATGTATTTTTAACCTGGTGTTTTTCATAGGTTAGCAACGGCTGGCTCTTTTTAGGGCTAGCCTTTTTTATTTACTTACTAAGTTAAGTAGCAATTGTTTTAAAACCAAATACTTATCTATACTTAATATTAGTAAAACTTATAATTAAATTACTCTATTAGATAGGTTTTATCAGCGGTGTTGCTATATCATGATAAAATAAAATACTCCATCCCTCCGTCTTTGCTTGTTCCCACCACTCTTGTCTAAGCTCCATTGCTCTTTTGCCGTCATGATCATATTTTGCGACAAACTTTGTTTTCATTTGCTGTAATTGGGGTGCTTCATCTCCACCAAAAAAAATAGTTTCATTTTTGTCCTCAATCCAAAACACTTGGTGATAAGGAGAATGTCCTCCAGAAAATTGGTGTCGAATATAACCATCAATTATTCCTTCATCTGAAAGCAATACAACCTTATCATTTCCTTCTAATACCTGAAGTTTTTCAGCATCATAAGAAACATTCTTGCCATATAAAGCAAAATCTAATTCTTGTTGATGTATATAATGATTTGCATTGGGAAAAGCCAAATGCCAGGTTGCATGATAGGGATCCTTAATGGTTAATCCTCCTGCATGATCGCGATGCAAGTGACTCATCAAAACTTTTGTAACATCATGAGAGGAAAACCCATGTTGAGCAAGGTTTTCATAAAGCTGTGCTACTCCATTTGTTGAAAATCCTAAGCCTGCATCTAATAAAATTATATCATTATCTGTAACGATAAGAAAGGGCTGAATTTCAACAAGCAAACTTCCTCTGGGCCTTTCCTGAAGATTATCTTTCTGTACATCAAAAGGGACAAACACTTTTGTTTGGTCAATGGTAAATGCTCCTTCAGAAAGTGGAATAATTTTCATGCTTTGTTATCTAAGAATCATTTGTCGGTCTGCATCTAGTCTAATAAGTACAAACAAAAGCACTGTAAATGTTACTAGGGCTGTTCCACCATAACTCAAGAAAGGCAAAGGAATACCAATTACTGGAACTATACCAATGGTCATACCAATGTTGATGAAAATATGGAAGAACAAAACAGATGCAACACCATAGGCGTAAGCGCGACTAAAAGCACTTCTTTGTCGCTCAGCAATATTGACAATCCTAAACAACATGAATAAGTATAGACCTAAAAGAAATATGCTACCTACAAATCCAAATCCCTCACCTATTGTGCAAAAAATGAAATCGGTGCGTTGTTCAGGCACAAAATCATACCTGGTTTGTGTCCCCTTCATCAATCCTTTACCCCAAAAGCCACCAGACCCAATCGCTATCTTGCTTTGCTTAACGTTATAATTTCCGGCCTTTTGCCTCTCTTGCATTTTCTTAATGTCCTGCTCAGTCATAGTCGACTCATCAATCTCCATATCCTTACCCACAGTTGCATAAATACGTTGCACTTGATAAGGCTTCAGTACGTTATTAAAAAAATAAGGAATTGCAAATCTCTGTATACCTACGGCCAATGCCCAAATACCTATGATCAAAAACAAAAGAGAACGCTTTCTTTTAATTTGACGCTTCAATTCATAAATGACTGCTGCTGCAACTACAGTCAATAAAACAGCCAATATATTTTGATCGATAAGTAAAGTTAAAATAACAAGAATGGCGACTGAAAAACCAATTACGATAATGGTTGATGGCAACCCCTCTCTGTACATCACCAAGAAAAAGGAGAAATAAACAAGTGCCAAACCTGTTTCACTTTGCATGATAGCCATTACAGCTGGAAGCAGTACGAGTCCGGATGCAATCAACTGAGATTTTAGCTTTTTAAAATTTACATCTGGTGTCGATAAATACTTCGCCAATGCAAGGTTCACGAATATTTTACACAACTCCGCTGGCTGAAGCTGAAATCCAGAAAACCTGATAATCGATTGTGTTCCTTTAATATCAGTGTGAAAAGGAAATACCAATATCATTAAGATGATACCAAACACATATAAAATGTTAGCAGTCGCCGTATAAAACTTGCTATCGGTAAGTAAAATGAATGAACCAATTACAATACAAATAATAAAATACAATAGCTGTCGACTGTAATCGGTATTCAAAGAAAGAAACCCCTTGATAACCGATTCATCTCTATAGGTTGTTGCAAAAATACTTGCTATACCCGTTAGCACAAGCAATACATAGACACCAATCAGCGTCCAGTCAATCCCTTTTGATATTTCAAACGAATTGTTCTTCATCATTTGGTTTTGTTGCTATTATGCTGTGGTGTGCAACAGCTTTTTTTCTATTGTCACCTTTTCTATCATGTTCATGAGTGGCCAAAACTCTTATCTGTTGTTTTCTTAATCTTTCACGCTTGAGAGAATCTAACCTGTTACGCTTCGCTTTCACAATAGGTAAAATGATTTCCTGATTTTCTATGCGCTCAACTTCTTTCCAACGCACTGCCGAAAGGGTATCCTTTAAATATTTTTCCATGATCAATCCAGCCATTGGACCAGCCCACGTTGCACCAAAGCCTGCATTCTCAACAATAACAGCAACAGCTATTTTTGGATTTTCTCTTGGGGCAAAACAAACAAACCAAGAATGGTCTTTCAATTTTTCACGCTTCCCATAAATGATGCCATAGTTTTCGGCAGTTCCAGTCTTACTGGCTACAGCTATTCCTTCTATTCTAGCAATACGTCCAGAGCCAGATTCAGTTACATCTTGCATGGCCATCTGAACGATATCATATATTTCAGCTGGTATATTGGTTACTTGGTGTTTATTCTTAAATGTATTTAAGACAGTATCTTCTTCTGTTTGTGCTTCAATAGACTTAACGAAATGTGGTGTATAATAATAACCCTTGTTGGCAATGATGCACATCAAGTTGGCCATTTGAAGCGGCGTGGCTTGCATTTCACCTTGACCAATTCCTAAAAACACATTTGTACATGAGCTCCACGATCTATTGTATAAACGATTATAAAAGCTGGTATCCACAATCAATCCTTTGTCTTCACTTGGTAGATCAATTCCCAACTTAACCCCCATACCAAATGAGTTCATGTATTGCTTCCACTTTAAATATCCATTGACTGTTCCATTCAATCTTGGATTATCAACCGACAAACGATAGATATGAGAGAAGTAGCTGTTACACGAATTAGCCAAAGCAACACGAAGATTTGCAGCATGACCAGGATTATCATGCGTGCATTTTATAGGTCTTCTGCATCCAAAATATGCACCACCACATCCAATACCAAAGTCGGGCGTGATTACACCTTCATCCAAAGCAATCAATGCACCCATTGGTTTTATGGTAGAACCTGGTGGATATTGCCCTTTTATAGCCCTGTTAAACAATGGACGAGCAGTGTCGCGCAACATCCAAGAATAATTATTCTTACGCTGATTACCCGTAAGCTGGTTGGGATCGTAGGTTGGTCCGCTTGCCATTGCAATGATTCCTCCCGTTTGAGGTTCTATCGCGACTATGGCTCCTAATTTATTTTTGAGTAACCGTTCAGCCAAAACCTGAACATCAATGTCGATATAGGTATTTAAGTTCCTTCCAGCAATTGCCACCGAATCATACATCCCTTTTTCATATGAACCTACAATCCTGTTTTTGTTGTCTTTGATTTGATAGCGCACACCACGCTGTCCCATTAGAATATTTTCATAATACCTCTCCAATCCACTT
>JACCDL010274484.1_pt1 | contig 12081 bp, 12 predicted proteins | sample 7441931 | NCBI WGS metagenome assembly JACCDL01 (sample SAMN15323437, study PRJNA562643) | freshwater metagenome | isolation source: river surface water | place: USA:Blue River Watershed | collected 2017-08-16 | reverse complement strand
TAGGACTACAATTCGATGAAAGCAAGTCAGATAATCCTTTTGCTTACTTTACTGCTGCTGTTACTAATTCATTCGTTAGAGTTATCAACATTGAAAAACGTAATCAAAACATTAGAGACGACATTTTAGAAATGAACGGAATGAACCCAAGTTATACTAGAACTGGTGCTGGTGAACATGAAGCTGCTATGCGCCGAAACGCAGAAGGATCTAGCGATGAGTAATCTTTTTAAGAAGGTAGCCTGTTTTACTGATATTCATTTTGGATTAAAGTCGAACAGTCAAGTACATAACCAAGACTGCGAAGATTTTGTAGATTGGTACATTCAAAAAGCAAAGGAAGAAGGTTGTGACACAGGAATTTTTCTTGGTGACTGGCACCACAATCGTAATAGTCTTAACATCACTACTATGGACTATAGCCTTAGGGCCTTGGAAAAGCTCGGTCAGGCGTTTGATCAATTTTACTTTTTCCCTGGCAATCATGATTTATATTATAAAGACAAGCGGGATATACACAGCGTTGAGTTTGGCAAGTATATTCCTGGTATTACTGTTGTACATCATCCAATTACAGAAGGAGATGTCACGTTGTGCCCGTGGCTGGTCGGAGAAGAATGGAAACAAATAGGCAAAAAGAAAGCCAAATATATCTTTGGACACTTTGAACTTCCGCACTTCTATATGAACGCCATGGTGCAAATGCCAGACCACGGTGAGATTCAACTAGATGCATTCCAAGGATACGAACTTGGATTTAGTGGTCACTTCCATAAGCGTCAAAGCAAGAACAATATGCACTATATTGGCAATGCTTTCCCCCACAACTATGCAGATGCATGGGACGACGAGCGTGGAATGATGATTTTAGAATGGGGCAAGCAACCAGAATATCATGCTTGGCCCGGACAACCAACGTTTAGAACCGTAACCTTAAGCAGATTAATTGACGAAGCAGACACACTTATACTGCCCAAACAACATCTGCGTGTCACTTTGGACATTGACATCAGTTACGAAGAAGCAAGTTTTATCAAAGAAAACTTTATGTCGCAGTATGATATTAGAGAATTGACTTTGATTACAGAACGTAAAGCAGTTGAAATTAATACAGATATTGATGTTCAATCTTTCGAGAGCGTTGACCAGATTGTTTCCAGTCAGCTTGTGAATATCGAAAGCGAAACGTATAATAAGAATACGCTACTAGCGATTTATAACAGTCTATGATTAAAATAAAAGAACTTACAGTAAAAAACTTTATGAGTGTGGGTAACCAAACTCAAGCTGTAGATTTTGATAAAGAGAACTTAACACTAGTCCTTGGTGAAAACTTGGACATGGGTGGCGATGATAGTGGTAGCCGTAACGGTACAGGTAAAACAACTATTGTAAACGCACTAAGTTATGCTTTGTTTGGGAACGCCCTTACTAATATTAAGAAAGACAACTTAATTAACAAGATTAATAATAAAAACATGTTAGTTACGTTGGCGTTTGAAAAAGACGGTATGCAATATCGTATCGAACGTGGGCGTAAACCCAATGTCCTACAGTTTTATGTAAACGACGAAGCACAAGAAACAGGCGAAACAGACGATGCCCAGGGCGATATGCGAGAGACTCAAAAGGATCTCGACGAACTACTGGGCATGAGTCACGATATGTTCAAGCACATTGTTGCGCTGAACACTTATACAGAACCATTCTTGAGTATGCGGGCCAATGACCAACGTGCAATTATCGAACAGTTGTTGGGCATTACTATCCTTAGCGAAAAGGCAGAAACTCTTAAAGAGCTAATCCGTCAAACTAAAGATACAATTACACAAGAAAACGCCAACATCGAAGCAACTAAAAAGTCTAACGAAGGCATTCAAAAGAGTATTGATAGTTTAATAACCAAGCAAACTGTTTGGAATACGCAACGGGACAATGATCTTGAAAAGATTGGTAAAGCAATCATCGAATTAGAAAGCGTGGATATTGAAACTGAGCTTGCGAAGCACGCCGAGCTTAAAATTTTCGAAGAAAAGACAGCGAAGCTGCGCTCGCTGAATAAGGAACGTGCTACGTTAGAAAGCGCGATAGCGCAAGCGGAGCGAAGCGTCACGAAGTACGACAGCGAGCTCGCCAAGTTGGCTACTAAGACCTGTCACGCATGTGAACAAGAGCTACATGACCATAAGCACGAAGAGCTCACCGTCCAAGCCCGGGAACATTTAGCTGAAGCTAAAAAATATTTGTCCAAGATTACTGGTGACTTGAATAAAGTACAAGCAGAAATCACTGCAATAGGCGAGGTAAGTAATAAACCAAACACTTACTACGATAGTGTAGAGCAAGCCCTCAAGCATCAAAACAATCTTAAAACACTGGAAACTCAGCTGACTGTACGGGCAGGTGAGCAAGATCCGTATCAAGAACAAATCGAAGAGCTCATGAACACTGCCTTGGTGGAGATTTCTTGGGATACTGTCAACGAACTTAACACCGTGAAAGATCATCAAGAGTTCTTGCTCAAGCTGTTGACTTCAAAAGATTCGTTTATTCGTAAGAAAATTATTGATCAAAACTTGGCTTATCTCAATAACAGACTTACTTACTACTTGGACAAGATGGGATTACCGCACACAGTTACGTTCATGAACGACTTGAATGTGGAAATTACACAGCTGGGACAGGACTTGGACTTTGATAACTTGTCACGCGGCGAGCGTAACAGACTTATACTTGGACTGTCGTGGGCATTCCGTGATGTGTGGGAATCGCTGTATCAAAATATTAACTTACTGTTCGTTGACGAACTTGTTGACAACGGCTTGGACGCTAGTGGTGTTGAAAGTGCGCTGTCAGTGCTTAAGAAAATGTCGCGTGAACGTAAAAAGAACATATTCTTAATCAGTCACAAGGATGAACTTGTGGGCCGTGTTAATAATGTGCTCAAAGTTATTAAGGAAAATGGATTTACTTCCTACGCTACGGACTTAGAGGTCACAGAAGAATGAGCAAGAAAGTAGATCCCGTTGACTACCAAGATGAGGAACTGCACGACGAACTGTTGCGACTGTTTCGTTTGTACTTTGCGGCCAATCAAAAGTGGATCAATAGGGCTACTAAACAGTCGGCCATTGAGCTTAGACAAGTATTGTCTGAAATACGCAAAGTCTGCATACAGCGCAGAGACATTGTGAGACGGTGGGCAGTGACCAAGGAAGCAGAGTTAGCTGAAAGAAAACAAAAGCGCAATGAAAAAGACAGCGAAGAAGTTTGATTGTATCTACGCCAACGGTTGCTCGTGGACCTACGGCAGTGAACTCATAGATCCTGGCTTGCCTCAAATTAAAAGTCACTTTGATCCCTATCACGAAAAGTATAGAAAAGACCACAACTGGCCCAACTTGTTGGCACAAGGTTATGGAGTAGGTGTTTATAACGGCAGTATAGCCGGGGGCAGCAACGATAGGATCGTAAGAACAACTATTAGAGATGTCAGCGAGTTGGTCAATCAAGGTCTTAGACCGTTTGTGGTCATTGCTTGGAGTCAGTTACACAGGTTTGAACTGCCGCAGGGCAGTCGAGGTGAAAGCTGGCGTTGCTTTGTCAGTCCCACGGACAAGGATGTTCCCCGTGTTGCCGAAGAAGTATGGTCTAGTTGGAGTTCAGATCGTTCAGATGTTGAGCGTTGGTTAGTGGACATGATCAGCTTGGACAGCTTTTTGCAAACCATGGACATAGATTATGTTGCTACCACTGTGTTCAGCGCCAGCTACAGAAACTTTGAAACCTATACCGAGGATCAATACTTCAAACCCTATACAGATTATTTAAAAAAGCACATGAATCCCACGCAACATTTACTGCATCACAGTTTGGAAAGTTATCTCAAACTGCAATTAGATGTTGACTACGGTCCAGGACGTCACCCACTGATGTACGGACACAAACTTATAGCAGATCATATTAGAAGGCACATGAACAACACATTTCAGTTTCAAAGGCAGTAACTAGGGCAGACCAATATATAGTTGATGTCATGGTATTATGAGAATCAACTAGTAGAACAACTACCCGAAGACTGCATAGGCTTCGTTTATATCATTACAAATCTCACAACACAGCGCAAATACATAGGCAAAAAATTAGCAAAATTTTCTAAAACAACATACAGAGTACACAAACTTAAAAACGGCACAAAGAAAAAAAAGAAAATTAGGCAAAAAGTTGATTCTGACTGGCGTGAATACTATGGTTCTTCGCCAGAACTGACCAAAGACGTAGAGCAACAAGGCGCTGAAAACTTCCACAGAGAAATTTTATATTATTGCAAAAGCAAGGCAGAGTGTAGTTACATCGAAGCAAGAGAGCAATTCTCACGCAGAGTATTAGAATCCGATGATTACTACAATGGGCACATTCAAGTTAGAGTACACGGCTCACATATCAAAGGCAAATTAATGGGTTAATAGCTCGCGCAGGCTAAGTTCGTGCGCCCAAGTCCCTGGTGATGTCGCAGGGTACGGAAGCCTTTTTGCCCAAAAAAGCACTCAGCAACTATCCTTAACAGGACGATGATTGGATACGCCTATAACCAGTTTTGCTGTTTGAAAAAGATTTAAACAAGGCTAAATGAGGGTTAATAGCCCACGGCTGTGCAAATGATAGCGTATTTGTACAGACCCGCCGTCGTGAAGACGCAGCTCGAGGTACCGGACGACCGCCTCTGTAATGCTGTAACGCTGTGTGACATTGTGCAACTCAGATAATGTTCAAACTTTAGCCCGCCAGGGCTAAGTGTGACTGAACAATCTAGATAATGCATAAACGCTTCGCGTTATTATGTTTGTTAATTATTCCTTGATAAAAGTTCGAACGAAGTGAAGAACAGATGAACGTAGTTCATCTTCACAATACATAAATATTGAATGCGAGTAAAAGAAGTCCTACACGAAAGAAGAATAATCCAAGAAAACTTAATGGCTTTGAATGTAGCTTTAAGGATTGCCCGAGGCATGGGTGCAGGATTAACAGCAGAAGCAAAACAAGCACTCACTATGTTTACAGCACGGGTAGCAGGAAAAGCTACGGCTGCTGAAGAATTGGCCAAGGGCTGGCTAACAACTACCAAAGTCTTAAAGGTTGCACCTGAAGAAGCACTGGAAGCAGGATTAGCCGCTGCTAGATCAGCTAGGGTAGCGCCTGAAGTACTAGTTGAAGCCGAAAAGGCTTTTGCAAAACTAGTAGGACGTAGTGTACTTTTAAGATTCCGTAGTGCAACATCGGCTGCAGAATGGTATTATGCCAGTACCATGTGGGTCATTAATAAAGTATTAATAGTTGTGGGAATTTATCAGCCTATAGCAGAATGCATTTACTATATTCACGAAGCTTATGTTAAGAATGAAGAAGGGCATCCTGAGTATCAGGGCAACAAACTTCAATTTATTGTTCAGTTTGAAGTTCAAAAAGCAATTAGAGCTGTTACAGCAATTATAATAGGTAAAGGCGCAATTGGTTGGATTCTAGGACCAAAAGGTATTCAAGTACTAGGACCGCTAGGTTGGGGACCAATTGGTAAAGCGTTTAATATGTTAACTCCAGCTGCCCAAGCAACTTTCATGGCTTGGTTCCAAACTCCAGCAGGCCAAGAGTATTTTGCTCAATGGTTAGTAGGTAAAGCACTAGTACCTGGAACAGACTGGACTATGCCTGGAGGAGGAGCATTTAAACTGCTTACTCAGTATGCTGCAGGTTTTGCTAAAACAGGATATGATGCAATCTTACGTCAGATGGGCAGTGACAAAGCTGGTAAACCTCCAGCAATGCCTGACGATAATAAGTGGAAAAGTTCTTTCAATCTCGATTTAAAAACAGGCACAAGTACAATTGAGCCTAAATCAGACTAAAGGCATTTGAGCTTCTTTACTGATTGTAATATTTTCTTTGATTACTTCGTACATGGATTGTCTGTCATCGTAAGTGTACTGATGTAGTAACTGATCTAATGTTACGCCGCCCCTCATATACCAACTTATACGAATCAATTCAGTTTTAAATTCTTTGATTTCTTTTTCTAGCCTAACTAGATACTCTTCTGTATCTTGGGCGTTTAATCCAATTAGGCGTTTACGAAAAAATTTGATTGATCCAATTCGATAGGAACTTCTTCTTCAAATCCACATCCGCTGCATTTAATTTTTTGCAACGGCGGAGTCCAACGTGATTTGTTCTGTTCAATATGTTTGTTAATTTGTTCAGTGACTGTTCTATCTGAATTTGCTATCCATTCAGCAATATAAATCCTGTCAGTAACAGCATCGGATCCTACTGTAACACTTTCGATTCCGTGTGTAAAAATTTCTTGTCTAAGAACAGTAAGCTCGTTTAAAATTTCAGAAGTTAATTTTTTCTTTTCTTCTTCATCGCTGATAGTATTAATTTGAGCAATTCTTTTTTGAATACTAAAGTTTCTCAATGCAAAATCTGTTGAGTCTTTATAACTCAACGGACGTAAAATTACTGTTAAATTATCTACTTTTACTGAGTTGTCGTACTGTGCGGCAGTGAAAAAATCAATAATACTAGATAGATTAAATGTATAAGTGTTGTCAGTTCCGCAACTAGGACATATTCTCATTGATTCGAGTTCGTTTCCGTAAGTAGCTACTCTAATGGATGCTAAAATCAAATCTAAATCAAGAGTTGACACACTCCACGGATCTGTAATTTCAGGTATGCAACTTTGAATTACTCTTGCAGTACTTTCTCCTGAAATAAGTGCATCTGCTGTTTTAAAAACAATTTCATCCATGCCAGTCATCCCGTAAACGGCAAGTTTGTTGACATCTCCTGCGATTGCACCAGCACTATAGATGCCTTGACTAGGCAGACTAATGTAAATTTTAGGCTGTCTAAAATACTTCTGTAACGGATTTGTAGCCATATTTTACTCCAGATAAATATTATAAGCGTAGTATTTATATACGCATATTTTGGTGTAAAAATAATGGCTGAATTAAACGATAGAATCTTAGCAGAACTACAAAGTATTAATACCAACTTGTCTAGAGGTAGCCCATTTGCCCGCGGCACTAATACTGGCACGGATATGTTTAATCAGCTGTCTAACACAACGCAAGGTTTAGTATCCAATGCTGGTGCAATGTTGTCGGGCAGCATGGATTTAACTAAGGCCATCACTGCTGTTACTGGTGCTTTAGAAATTTTTCCATTACTAGGTCCTGCATTATCAGGAATTATTAAAGCAACATCTGGCGAGTTGTTAAACATGAACAACTCTATGATAATGGCTGGAAGAAACGGTGTCGGTTTTTCTCAAAACTTATTTGCATATACTAAAATGTTAGGCGAAGCTGGAATAAGTTTTACTAACTTTAACGCAGTTCTAACAAACAGTAATAAGCAGATTATGGGCATGGGCGGAAGCGCACAAGATTCCGCAGAAAAGTTTTTACAAGCCAGTGCTATTATGAGAAACTCAGGCGATGTAATTAAAGCTCAAATAATGGGCATTGATTTTACAGAGTTTCAAACTTCATTAATATCCAGTTCTGACTTGTTGAAATTCATTGACGGGTCTCGAGCTGAAACAACGAAAAGATTATCTCAATCAGCAGCTGAAGCAACAATTGCCATAGACGATATGGCTAGAATAACTGGAAGAAGCAGACAAGAATTACAAAAAGACGTTGATAAAGCTGCCCAGAGTAGATTAATTGAAATGGCAAAAATGTCTATGAGCGCAGACGAGCTTGCAGCTATGCAAAAGTCATTACCATTTATGACGCAATTTGGCGACGGCGTAGCAAACGTATTCCAAGAATTATCTGTGTTTGGCGACGTTGTAACTAAAGAAGGTCGAGAAGCTATCGCAGGCTTAAATCAAGCATTTCCAGGTTTAGCAGAGAAAATGCGAGAGATGACACAAACATTAGATCCTGCTAGAAGAAAAGAGCTTGAACTAGAAATTCAATATTTGATGGGTGAGCGACTTGCTAATAAAGATTCTTTAAGAGAATTAAACATACTAGCGACTCGCAGAGAAGGATGGGCTGTTCAACTTACAGAAGCAATTACAAAAAGTCAAAATATTGGCGCTGGTGCTAGAGTTCGTTACGAACAAGCTGGCGGAGATGTAGCAGAATTTAATAGACTCACTCTTGAACAAGCTGAATTACGTAAAAAAATTGCAGATAATATATTGACGTTAAAACAAGAAGGCGGCGCTGGCGCTCAGTTATCTCAAATACTCAGAGGTTTAGATGTGGCCGTAGCTGCCGGCAACACAGCAGTAGCAAAATACATTGCAAAATTTGAAGAAGCTACAGGATCGGCAGTTGGGTCAATAGGCGATCCGACAAAACTCGTAGACAAAATTGTAAGTTTACAAACAGCTGGCTCAGATAAAGTAGATGCTATCGTTGCTGCACTTACAGGATATACAGGTGTAGACACTGATAAAACACCTCCAAGTGAACGCCCAAATACCGACCGTTACAGAGGACAAGCAATTGATCAGCCACTATTTGTTAATGTTGTTAACGGTAAAGATATAGGATCTCCTAGAAATGATGGATCGTTTGGTGCTAAGGGAGGTTCAGGTTCGGGACTTGATAAATGGATGGAAGACTTTGGGGACGGTACACTAATTCAAGCTCATCGCAGAGAAGGAATGATAACCGAAAAGCAAGCGATTCCGTTTGCTTTAGACACACTTGGTAGCACTGGAATTTTAAACAATATGATTGGTAGTTTATTAAGTTCTGTCGTTACAAATCAAACGGATACCTCTGCAATACGAGAGATGATTGCTACAGTGGAAAAGATTCCTAGCCAAATGAGAATGCCAAATATGCCTGCAACTTCCATGGATGCCGATGAAAGAAAAATATTAGCAGAGAAGCTAAGCGAGTTAAATACATTAATGGCTCAACTTAAGACAGCAGTTGAAGACGGATCTAGAGGAACAGTTAAAGCAGTTAAATCTCAAAATAATTTAATTGCTTAAGGACCATATATGAGTTGGAAAAAATATTTTACACCTGTACCGGTAAACGGTTCGAATCTAAGCCCAATCAACAGTGGCAACCAGAACCGTGCGGGTCCAGCTCGTACAAACTATTCAAGTTTCTTGCCAGATGTTTATACTGGAAGTCCAAATCGTATTGAAAGATATCAACAATACGAAGTCATGGACAGTGATCCAGAAGTTAACGCAGCATTAGACATTCTAGCAGAGTTTACAACACAAAAGTTAAAAGACGGAAAAACTCCTTTTAACGTGGGCTGGAGGCACAAAGCTACCAACGCCGAAGTTAAGATTCTTGGAGAATACTTACAACAATGGTGTAAATTACAAAAGTTTGATGTTCGTATATTCCGCATAATTCGTAACACATTTAAGTATGGTGATGCATTTTTCATTAGAGATCCAGAAAATCAAAAATGGCACTACATTGATCCAAGCAAAATTGTAAAAGTTATTGTAAACGAAAGTGAAGGCAAAAAGCCAGAGCAGTATATTGTTAAGGATCTTGCACCAAACTTTATGGATTTAGTTGTTACACAAATAACTCCAAACATTAATCCAAGACAAGGCACAGGTGGCATGGCCGGATCAGGCGGCTTTGGTGCAATCGGCGGACAATCACAAAAAACTGGCGCAGCTGCTAGTAGCCCAAGTTCAGGAAGCAGATTTGGTGTAACCGAAACAGAATACGCAATTGGCGCAGAACATGTAGTACACTTATCGTTGTCAGAAGGTTTAGATCAAAATTACCCATTTGGTAATAGCTTATTAGAAAATATTTTTAAAGTTTACAAGCAGAAAGAACTGCTTGAAGATGCTATTTTAATCTATCGTATTCAACGTGCTCCAGAGCGTAGAGTGTTTCATATTGACGTAGGTAACATGCCAAGCCATATGGCCATGGCCTTTGTTGAAAGGGTTAAAAATGAAATACATCAGCGTCGTATTCCTAGCCAAACAGGCGGCGGCCAAAACGTTATCGATAGTGCGTACAATCCTCTTTCAATTAACGAAGATTATTTTTTCCCACAAACCGCAGAGGGACGTGGATCCAAAGTTGAGACCTTGCCTGGAGGCACGAATCTCGGCGAAATTGATGATTTAAAATACTTTACTAATAAATTATTCCGCGGTTTACGTATTCCAAGTAGCTATCTGCCAACTGGTGCAGATGATAGCCAAGCATCATATAATGACGGTCGCGTTGGTACAGCATATATTCAAGAATTGCGTTTTAACAAGTATTGTGAACGTTTACAAGCATTAGTAACGGCTGTATTTGACGAAGAATTCAAGCTCTATATGTACGGAAAAGGCGTTAATATTGACGCTAATCTGTTTGAATTGAAATTTAATCCACCGTTAAACTTTGCAAGTTCGAGACAAGCAGCCGTTGATGCTGAACGTATCAATACGTTTAACACTATCCAAGCTATGCCATACATGTCAAAACGTTTTGCAATGAAGCGTTATTTAGGTTTAACTGACGATGAAATAGCAGATAACGAACGTCTATGGGGCGAAGAAAATGGCAAAGGAATGCCAACATATACAGATGCCGCCGGCGAATTACGTAGCGCAGGCCTCAATGCTGCAGGTATTGAAGGCGATTTAGGAATGGCTGGAGACTTATCAGCACCTGACGGAATGGAAGGTGATTTAGCCGGAACTGGCGAAGAAGGAATGCCAGCAGCACCTGTTGGTGTTGCACCAACAACACCGCCTGCTGTATAAATATTATTATGATTTTACGCGAACTATTTTACATTGACCCTGATACAAGGCGCACAGCAAACGATCTGCGATACGATGCCGATCGTGACAGTGCCACCTTACATCGCGATGATACTCGTAAAACACGTCTTACATTGCGTCAAATTAATGAATTACGCAAATCAAGTGAAGCACATATATTAGAGCAGGAGCGAGAATTACAGTTTATTAATGACATGTACCAGCATCCAATGGAACAACCTGCATAAATATCCTATTAAAAACACAAAAACCTTTCAAAAACGGCCTGTTTTCAGGCTATTATGACTCGGTTTTTTAATATATGTGTAAATATAATACAGCCTTGTACAACCATCACAGGAGAATTTTAACATGACTGACCGTTTACAATTTGAAGCCATGCTTGAGGCATTGATCAATGAAGATCAAGAAACAGCAAAAGAGATTTTCCATAATATCGTAGTAGCAAAATCTCGTGAAATCTACGAAGAATTACTAGCAGAAGACTTCAGTGTCAGCGAAGATCAAGACGAAGACAATGAAGACGAAGACAAAAAAGATAAAAAAGAAGACGACCGTACTGACGAAATGTTTGGGTCTGACGAAGAAGACGAAGAAGGTGCTGACGACGAAGAAGGCGCTGACGATGAAGAAGGTTCTGATGACGACGTTGGTGGTGATGCATCCGATGATTTAATCGGTGACGTAACTGACGACGAAGAAGGTGACGATGCTGACAGCGAAGCTGACGGCGAAATTGAAGATCGCGTAATGGACCTAGAAGACGCTTTAGAAGAATTAAAAGCAGAATTTGAGCAACTAATGGCCGACGAAGAAGGCGAAGAAGCTCCTGCTGACGACATGGGCGGAATGGACGACATGGATGCTGAAATGGGTGCTGAAATGGGCGCAGGCGACATGGGCGGCGAACAAGACGAACTAGCCAAGTTCATGGAATACGTTGACAAAGTAGCACTACCAAAGCATGGTGATAACGGTGCTAACTCTAAGAGTGTAGTTGCTGGTAAAAACGACATGGGCGGCACAACTGCAAACATCGCTAAGTCATTCTCAACAGAGAAAGGCGGTACACAGGGCGGATTACTAAACCCAGGTACCAAAGAAGACAATGCAGGCAACATCAACGTTCCAGGCGGTAATGCTGGTAAGACAGCATTCAAGAAGAAAGAGCCAGGACACGGTGCTGAAAAGAAAGGTGCAGGCGAAAGTGCTGACAATAAGTCATCATTAATCGGCTCACGTAAGTAATTAAACGAGACTATTAAAATATGTCTTTA
>JACCDL011365641.1_pt1 | contig 12082 bp, 17 predicted proteins | sample 7441931 | NCBI WGS metagenome assembly JACCDL01 (sample SAMN15323437, study PRJNA562643) | freshwater metagenome | isolation source: river surface water | place: USA:Blue River Watershed | collected 2017-08-16 | reverse complement strand
CCAAAGTCAAAGTAGTTGTCATGACGAGCATACCAATTACCTGACCAATCGTGGTCATAATGTTTCATCTCACCATCCTCATACATCTCACATACGTCAGAGTATAAGAACCCCGCGTCAGGATGCGTCAAGATGGCATCGTTACAAATCTCAAGACACTCTGTGGTCAGGGCATCATCATGGTCCAACTCAACAAGCCAGTCACCACTTCCAAGGGTTGCCGCTCGATGTTTTGCCAAACCGACATTCCCACCCGATAAAGGTAAAATCCGATGTAATTTAACTCTATAATCATTTTTTGCTATTTCCGTTAATATGTTCCAAGTTTCATTATCAGGTGAATCATCAACAACGACCCATTCCCAATTTGTTAGGGTTTGGTCCACCAAACTCTGATACGTTCTTCTGATACGTTCACCTGTTTTGTAAGTTGGAGTAAAGATTGAAAACCTTGGTCGGTTGACCTCACAGTGTTTGAAGACCGTATTACATACAATATCATTCGCCAATACATTATCAGGTAATGAATGTGGATATGCGATGTGTATGTTACGTAAATGATAATGTGGGATATCAATGTCAAGCCCGACAGATATAATCAAATCAGGTTGATACCTTGAGTAATCTCCCACAACATCATTCGTATATGGTAGAGAATATATTATCACCTCATCGTGGAGGTATTCTTCAAAATAAACGTCAGAGATTAATGTTACCTCTCCTTGTCTATCCCAATTATAAACTATTGCGCTTGGTTTCTTTGTCTTCATATTTTAATCATCTCCCGCATCCCATTCTGCGAATACAAATTCCAACTTAATGAAGGTTATTTGGTTATAACGATTCTTATATACGGTAGCCTTCAAACCACCACTTGATGACCCGTATGGTTCATTTAAACCCATTTGACCCGCCTTTTTAATACCTTCAATCGCGTCATTGATTCTATCTTTGGCCGCACCAATTAAATCATACTTTGTCGGGATTCTATAGCCGTCATATGTCGCCCATCTCCAACCCATAAATTCCATCATTATTTGGCATTTATAGAAGTCGAAGTTGTCAATCACTTCATCAATTAATTCTTGTTCTTTTTTGTTAATGGTTATCATGTGGGTCACCTATTTTTTTAACTCTATACTTGTGTCCTGAGTCAGAGTTGATTTCAAATCGAAGTCTCATCTCCTCAGCCTGTTCTTTTGTTTCAAATTCTAATACATCGTCAGCACTGTCCAAAATGATGACGGGTAATTCTTTTTCTCGACTGGCGTCTTTTACCATTTTAATAATAATGTAACTCATACACCAATGATAAGAAAAAATCCCCAACTTTCAAGGTTGGGGACTTCTTTTTTACATTGTTTTCACAATACTTTCTGTCATTCCGTTCCACTTCTTGATTTGTGATTTTGGAACCCAGAACTCCATCTCCCCAATTTCCTCAACTCGTTTCAAGTAGTCGTTACGGAAACGTTCAACCTCAGACTTGTCTTTGATGTACTCCACCTTCATGTGTTTCGCACATGTCTTACCCATCTTGGTCAACATTGAGAACTCATCAGTCAACTCACGACCACAACACATACAGATGTTTCCACGTTTTACGGTCATCTTACCTGCGAACTTCACAGCTTTAGGACTAACTCCCAACAAACGAGTGATGTCAATCAATGTTGGGTTGAACTCCAATCCGTAAGTCTCTTTCAACTGTTGACCGATTTTACGAGCCAAGATGATAGACTCACCTTCAGTCGGCCAGTTCATCTTGTAGGTCTTCTCCTTAGTCTCTTCCTTAACGATTTGAGCAATTGACGCTGACACTTGTTTGTCAGTCAACTTACCATACTTCTCAAGTTTAGATTGGATTTCCTTAACGAAGTTGTTCTCCCCTGTGTAAGCCTGAATCTTCTTCATGTCTTCAGTCAACTCAACTTGTTTGGATTCAACAGGAGCGTTGAGGATTTTCTCAACTGCGGTTGATTGACCGATGGTTAAGGAACCATACTTGGCAACTGCGTCTTTCATTTTGTTGATGAAAGAGTTATCGCCTTTGTAATTCTGAACTTTTTGAGTGGTGGTGGTAGTTATCATATGTCTTATCGTTTTTGTTGATACAAAGATAAGTGTTATTTTGGACCTGCCAAAACATTTTTGAAATTAAGACAACATTTTTTTTAACCAGGCTTCTAATGTGATGGTTGTAATTGGTCCGAATTTTTCAATGTACTTCTCACAATGTAATCCGTACATCCTGTCGTGCCCCAATCTATCCTTCACATATTCGTATTTGGGTGTGTTTCCGATTACTTCTCCAACCTTCGCGATAAGTTGGTTGTTTGTAATTCTATAACCACTCCCTATATTAAATACTTCGTTTTTAATATCTGACATTAACAAATTGTAAATTGCTTGTGAATTATCATCGGCATGAATCCATTCTCTAACTTGTTCTCCATCACCATAAACAGGAATTGTTTCTCCGTTTTTAACACACTGAATAATCTTTGGTAACATCTTTTCAGGGTGTTGGTTCTCTCCAAAATTATTACAGGTTCTTGTGATGATATACGGTAGTCCAAATGTTCTACCAGCCGCTTCGACAATCATGTCTGAACCAATCTTTGAAGATGAATAGTAAGAACTACCGTGAAGGTTTGAATCTTCTGTCGCCAATACCAACTTACCTTTAATCATTCGGTCACCGTAAACCTCATCAGTTGAAACGTGAATGAACTTCTTTAGTTTTCGTAAGTTCTTCGCCAACTCCACCAAGTTGAATGTCCCTTCAACATTTGTTCTCATAAACGGTCTACCATCTTTGATTGAATTGTCCACGTGGGTCTCAGCAGCAAAGTGTACAATGTAATCACAATCAGGAAGGTATTCTATATTCCAAATATCCTCGTGGATGAACCTAACATCATGTTTAACGTTCTCTTGGTTCGCCGCGTATGTTAACTTATCAATTATCGTTACCTCACAATCAGGGTGTAACTCCTTCAACTTATTCACAAAATGGGAACCTATGAAACCATAGGCTCCCGTCACTACTACATGCATCCTTAATATTTAATCCAGTTATTTTTATAATTCTTGTTTGTTGCTGCGAACACCGCGTATGAGTTTCTTACAGGTGAACCAGTGTTGTACCCACCACAAGCCAACATCCAATCACGAGTCATTTCATATCGTGCTCTTAACATCTTCATACTAACCCTGACGTTCAAGTCAATGTTATTACGTAATTCTTTTTCAGTAACCCTTCTTTCAGCATAACTATGAGCCCATCTTGTAATGATTTGCATCGGTCCCTGAGCTCCCGCTGATGAGATTTGTCTGTGGTCATAGTTCCAATGGAATGGTCCTTGGTATCGAGTTTCAAGATATGCCACGTTGTATGCAATATACTTCGGCACCTTATACATCTCACTATACTTTTCAATTGAGGTGTACATCTGTAAACAGAATGGTGAGTTTGGTTTCCCACCCAATTCACTTAAACTGTATTCGTCCTGGCGAACATACTTGTCTGTAAGACTCATGGTAGCCAATACGACCACCATGAGACATAAGACATACAGGAAGTTAAGTCCTCTCTTCAACATTATTTCTCGGTTTTAGGAGTTGATGGAGCGGAAGCCTGACCCCAAATGTTCTTGGCATATAGACCAAAGATTGTGTATCCAACTGAGTCCTGATAGACCGTGTAGGAACCATCACTCTCTCGGATGATTAACAAGTTGTTGTTCTCGTCAATCGCCAACTTAATGTCTGATTTCCTAACAGAAACAAACTTGGGTTCTTTCTTATAACTTTGTTTTACCATGTCGTAGTAGTATCCGATTGAGAATCCAACGATAAGGCTGATGGTGATTACTGTGTAGAATGAAAGCTGTTTCATTACTTGTCCGATTTTTTCTTTTAGGTTTTCCATAGTTTTTGTTTTTAAACGGTTTGACTTCTATTTTTAAAGGTATAAAAAACCCCTCGTATTATCAAGGGGTTGAGGATTTTTTTAGTTTTGGGTGAAGGCTTTGTCTGCCCAAGTCTTCGCTCCCAACTTCTGCCAAAGATTCATGTCACACATGTCAGGGAAAGATTGTCTCATATCACCAACAGTCAACACTTCCAAGAAACCTTTGTCGATTCCGTGCCACTTGTTACCCTTAGTAGTATAAACATTGTGCCACAATTCCTGACCGTTTTCATAAACAACCTTAACTTGGATGTTTACCAAAGAGTTTTTCTTGTAACCTGCGATGATAGAATGAGCGGTTCCCTTACTGTCGTGGATGTTGATAAACCCCGCCTTACACTTACCAGCGATACGGAACTCATACTCCTTATTAATGTCTTTGATGTGGTTAGAAACCAGTACGGAGACGGTTTTACCCTTACATACTGTATCAAGTGAACCGTAAAATACGTCCCCTGACATTGTTCCTTCTGTTACTTTGATGATGCTGTTTGTGTTGGTGGTTGTGTTTGTCATAGTTATATCGTTTTGTGAATACAAAGATACAACAATAATTGACTTCTACAACTCCTTTTTACAATTTTTTTCTTCAGGAGTGCATTTTTTTTCCGCCCCACATATCGGGCATTCCCCTTCTTTCTTTGAATTAATATATTTCATTCTAATTAGTTGACCCAATTCAAAATCATTTGGGGTATCCAAAATTTCTTTTTCCGTTACGATAATATACATTGACATGGCAGGTTTCTTTACATTATAAATATAATGGTTCATTTTTACAAAATAAACCTATTTATAGTTATGGGATTAGATAAAAACAAACTAGAACGTCTTAAAGAAAAGTTGATATACCTATACAAAATGGAGTTTCAACAAACAAAGTTCGTTGACACCGATATTGACATTGATTTTGAACAAATGCAAAATACGGATGGTGAATGGATTCTTGAGAGAGTTAATATCGGAGTCGATTTTGAATATGACGGAGCTCTTGACGGTGATGATGTATATTATTTCACTCGTGACTTGAAGATTATGTGCGATAAATTTAGTTCCGTAATTAAAAAGTATACTCCAACTCAAGAAGGTAAAATCATTGCAGGTGATTCAGACGTTTATGTCGCAGAACCATCCATTTATAAAATTAAGTATGTTTATGAGGACACTCACACTTTCACATTATCAACATACATCTTATACACAGATTATTAATGGAAAACGATAAATTAAAAAGATTAGCCGTTAAGATAGTGGATTTACTCCCATCTAAAATGTCATCACTCCAAGATTGTTATGATGAATTTCGTGAGTTATATAAGTCCCAAAAAGATTATTGGTCAAGATTTAGACCTGAGGATTTAATAAAATTGGTATTCTACCTTTACTCATACAATAAAACCAAAGACTTCAAACTATCAGATAAGCAGTTAAATAATTTAGCATTTATATCTTTGTTCACCACAGAAGGTAACCACCATCATGAAGATTGTGACTATTGTATTGGGGGCGAGGCTAGATGTGATACCTGTGACCGTACGGGAGAAATAACATGTGAGGTATGCGACGGTACTGGCGAAATTGATGGTGAAGAATGTGACAATTGTGGAGGGTACGGAGAAATTTCATGTCATGACTGTGGTGGTGATGGAGAAGTATCTTGTGAAGATTGTGGTGGTGATGGAACAGTTGAGACAGACAAATTTGAAATATTCCACTACTATATCTGTACTTGGGACAAATACATTAAAGACTCTTGTGAACTTAGAGAAAGGTCATTAGAACCCGCAATGTCAGAATATCAATTTGACCGTCTTAGAGATGATTACATAATCCTATACCCTGAGGAAAAAGTATCAGAATTAAAAGATTCAGTTGAAGAAAATGAAATGTACTGTACAAGTTACGAGGATGAACCAAGACTTACAAAACCAAAAGGAAATTTAATTATTTACTGGGATGATGACGAGTCATTTGATACTTATAAATTATAATGTCATTTTTAAAACCATATCTTAAAATATTATCATCCATTGGTTATCCTAATCAATCAGAAAACTTAGCCAGAATGTCTAAAGTGGTGAACTATACACCACATCAATTTCAAGAAGATTTATTAAATACTTTGGGTGTTATAGGTACAACCGATTTTGTTGGGAAGACTTTCTCAAAAATGGGAGCTATGTCATCACCAGGATATAAAGTCGAATTGGAGGATGTCGGAGAAAAAGGTTCCTATGTTCATTTAATTATTGATTCTTATGAAGTAATCCCAACCAATGAAGTAGGTAACCTCCCATTTGAAGTTTGGATTAATTATAGTTGGGGTGAAAATCAAATCATTCATGACGGTGTTCCCATGACCATCGATGAAATATACGATGAAATCGGTTTAGGTGAAGTCGCAGACTATGACGAACTTATTGATGGAATCATGGACGATGTTATATATAAGGTTTATATTCAAACAGGTTTCCAACTTCATTTTGACGGTCAAATATAAAAAAAAGAGAGACCGAAGCCTCTCTTTTGGGACCGACAGGATGTGTCAGGCTTCCACCACCTTGTTTTTCTAAACAAGGAAACTATACCTCAATACTAAGGTCTTCTCTTTTAATTACCGAGTTAACAAGTTTCTCAACATCTTCACTTTTCATCCACCCGATTACATCATCACTCGCATCAGGATAGAAAAATCGTGTGATGAAATCTCTTGTTTGAACATCGAAAATTGCTACCTCAAATGTATCCACAAAATCACCATACAAACCAGTATCCCCACCCACAATAGAAAACTCAACCTTATGGTTACCAAATCGAGCTTGTTTACCACCCTTACCAGTAAACTTAGTCGTCGGGTGAGGTTTTGCCCATTTCTTTATGTCGTCAATAGTTATCATTTTGTCTCTAATGCCTCCATTTTAGATTTGGCAACCAAATGCTCTGCCAAAGTATAAGCGTCCACGTTAGTCGTGATAATCGAATTCACCAAGTGTTTGTGAGGGATATGAACAAGGAAATCCACACCGTTAAAGAACGTTAAATCATTCTTCAATTCAATGCAACCTTGTACCATCTTCAAGAACAACTTGAATTGAGTTTGGTTAACAAATGTTTCACTTAACAATACTCCGAAAGTCTCGTGTTGAATCTTGATGTTGTGTGATGCCATGTTCATATCCGTCGATTTAGATTACAAAGATACTAATTAAATCCGAATATACAAATCACACTTTAAAATTTTTCAAACTTTCTTCAACTTTATTTACAAAAGCCGAAACCAAGTTGTTCACATCTTTAAATTCACTTTCACCTCGTTTTTCAAGATATTGTAAATTAGAATGTAACTCATCCAAGTTAATATTTTTCATCACATCAATCATATTAATCACTTGGGATTTTTTCCTTTTAATCATTTCTCTATCTAAGTGGTAAGCACGGAACCTTAACATAAGTTCACCAATTTTTTCGTGACTCCAACCATTATTAATCAAAGTAGTTTCTTGAATATTATTGTCTGTTTGGTTATAGATGTCAATTTCACCTGACAAGGCTTTAGCACCATTATTGTAAAAAGCAACTTTATCATACTTTCGTGAACCTGTTTCTTTTTTTCTAATCAAATAAGCAAGACAACCATTTCTAGCATATCGTTCAAATGTACCAGGGTTATTCTTTGATGCTGTACACCACTGAGTACCTGAACCGTACTTCAGTGAACCCTTATGAGTTTTTGGCACAAGGAAAATAATATTATCATCTTCAAAAATAATATCAATATGTTCCTTTCGGTCAAAAGTTTTATCATCCTTAACTTCCTCAGCCCTTTCATTAAAACGAACCAAATCTCTGTACGACCTGTAGTCCGAAGAATAGATGTCTTTATTTTGATGGTAAGGAAGTAACTCATCAAACTTTAAAACTTCCTTAACTAAATGGGTTGCAGGTATCGATACATTTTTTGTGGTCCACACTTTTAACAAATACTCCAAGTATTTTTTTGTTGGGGTATTATCACCTTCAACAAATCTTTGGAATGTTCTGATGTTTACCGATGGGTATTTCGCTCTTAATTCATCTACTTTAGACATGATTTTTATTTTAAAGTTCTACTAATTTCTTTTTGAATATCTTTCTCCTTCATCGTCTGTCTCTTGTCGTGTAGTTTTTTACCACGAGCAAGTACGATGTCAACCTTGAGGGTGTTTTTTACTTGGTAAATTTTGTAAGGGATAATACTTAATCCTTTGTCCAAACTCTTTTGGAGTTTAACCAACTCACGTCTCTTAAGTAATAACTTACGGTCTCGTTTGATGTTATCATTACCAATACCTGAGATGGATACATTCTTCATAAACAATTCACCATCATGGAACATACAATATGAATCCACAAAAGATAACTTACCATCACGAATGAATTTAACCTCAACACCAGTCAAGACCATACCCGCTTGATACGTGTCCAAGAACTCGTATTCGTGCTTCGCCCTCCTGTTTACTATGTTGACTCCCTCTTTCATAGGGACAAAGATAATATAAATTTTGATATAAAACAAAAAACCCCAACAATTTCTTGTCGGGGTTCTTGGCTTCAGGTTGAGAATACACCTTCTTACGAGAGACTTTACAGGAGATTATTTTTTCCTCCGATTTCCACTTCCTTTTGAGAAGTACCTCTCAGTCACGGTCAATTAGATTAACCAATCCTTAAGTCGTAATCTACTCTGTTTTTACTCGTTGCTCTTCAAGGTTGCCACCCTGATTAGGTCTTGCGGACTTAGAGAACTTTCACAACAATCGTATTGGGCTTGGGACCCTTTACGGCCATGAACATCTCATGACTATGTAGTGACCTGTCAATCACGACTGGCGAACGCTTTTCCTTGTATCTTTTAGTTGTTAAACCTTAATTAACAAAGTTTGCGGTTGTGGATGATGAAAGTAGCGGTTCGCCGACCAAGCCATGCCATCTTTTGAACGACACGATACTTAACTACTCCCTAAGATATCCCTATCTTCATACTTCAAGTTTGTTTCATCTTAAATCCCTTGGTAGAGATTTTAAGAAGGAGACAACAGCACCACCTGTACGAACTCTTACCTTTCGGTTTTAAACCCACTCTTGTAATGAATCACACAATTGTACGGTTGGATGACCGTAGGTCTTGTAATAATTCTACGAGTTATTCTTATTGATGTTCCCATCTCAACCAAACGACCCACATCGCTTGGTCATCAAACCAGTTTCCCTACAGTGTCACCCTCGGTACTCAAGGTCTAACGATATCTCGCTTGTCTACTCGAGCTCTCTTGCGAAAGCCGCAAATCACTTAACCAAATGATTCACTTTATACCACTTTCATGGTTTATTTTATGGACTATAGACCGCCCAATATCTTTATCAGTTTGTTACTCAAAATCAACCCAAGGGTCTCATCATCAAACATCCTGAACGGATAATATCTTAAATTCAAAGAACGTTTTCTCTTAATTGGTTTACAAAGGTAAGACATCTTTTTCAATTTGTCAAATGTTTTTGTAAACTTTTTTTTTGACAACCTTACTCTATAAACTACCGATAGTGAGATTTGATTTCGGTGATTGTCATTTTTTTGTAGCGAGAGAAGGATTCGAACCTCCGACCTTCAGGTTATGAGCCTGACGAGCTGACCACTGCTACTACCTCGCAATATATTATTTTAAAGAACTTTCAAATTAATGTCCCACAAAGATAAGATTACTTTTTGAAATAACCAAATGTCTGTGGGACATTTTTTTTTTGAGACTCTCATCTCAAATGTTTCACAAAGGTACAACAAAATTCTCATTCTGTCAAATATATATTATGAAACTTTTTGGGGATGTCCGTCATTTCTGACTGAAACTATAAATATCTCCAACATTTACAAAAGTACTACATTACCTAATAAAAGTCAAATTTTTTCATAAAAAAGTTTAAAATAAGTCATATTCCACTATTATTTGTATTTATAGATATGCAAGTTAGAATCAACGACAATACTTTTAATGTTAAAACTTTAATAGACCAAAAATCAAAAGCCATCGGAATGATGGGTAAAAGGTTTGATTCTACATTTGATGGATTACTATTTTTAATGGGTGGTGATAAACAATCTTTTTGGATGAAAAACTGTATCATCCCATTGGATATCATAATTATTAGGAATAATGTAATCGTAAATATTCATCATGACTGTCCACCATGTCGTGGTAATGAATGTCCTAGTTACGGTGGAAATGGAAATATAGTATTGGAACTTGAAGGTGGTACCTGTGATTACTTAGGTATTGAAGCTGGTGATACTGTTGAGTACTTATTTTGATTCTGCAATCTTTTCTTTGAGTTTCTTTTCAAACTCATTCGCAATCATCTTCGTAAACTTAACTGAAGGTGAATCATCTTTTTCAGAATCATATCTGTACTGTCCTTGAGGTGGTCTCTTTCCTCTACCTAAATAATTTAAACCAGAAATGTTTGTAATACATTTGTGTCCACCTGAATTTGATTGAATCAAATCCCAAGCGTTAATTCCAATCTTATCTAACATCTCTTTATGTTCTTCAGTTAAATCCTTGAATGGTGTCTCCATCATATCTTGAATATGATTTAAAGCCTTTTCACCACCTTCCATTGTAGTAAACTTATCACCATATAACGCTTCAAAGTCTTTGAATGTAAAACCAATACTTTCAGGTCCAACAGAAGTCTCACTAACCCACTTAATGGTTGATAAAGGAATTGTTCTTTGTTTTAATTGGTCTTCCCATTTACCAACAACTTCTTGAGCAATCTCGCCTAAGTTAACACCTTTTAATTCTCTTTCTTTTTTGAATGGGTTACAAGACGCTTGAACTAATCCCATAGGCCAAGCCATGATAAGAAAGTCGGCTTCAGGATTATTTCTGAATGGTGTGTATCGGTCATAAGAACCAGGTTTAAACATACTACCACCACCATATTGGAAAATGATACTATCGCTAACTTTCGGATAGTCTTTCATTTTTTCTCTGTAGTCTTCAGCATTTTTTTGCATTTCTTCAGGACTCGCAGCATTTGTTCTTTTCATCCAATCTTTAATGTTGGTTAAAATAGACATTAAAGATGGTTCTGAATCCATAACTAAGTATTCTAAAAACCCTGGTTTGTTTTTAAAGGCTAACAATAACTTGTTAATAACCAAACCTAATAACATTTTGTTTTTTTGAAGTGGTTTGTCTTTATCTAAACGATAAATATAATTAACTACCTCATCAGGTGTAATGTCATGTTTAGCATAATCGGCAGAATCAACAGTATTGATTAATAAGATGTCTGATGATGGGAATAAATCTTTTGGAGAAACAACTTGAGAAATTGTTTCAACGTTTGAACGAGCTCCTCTAAATTGTTTTGATGTTCCTTTTTCCACTCCAACCTGTTTATCGTGGTGGTCGGTATGAATTACGAACATTGGCTTACCGTGAGCAAAGTCCACAAGAACTGGCATGACATCACCTTGTGCATCGTTCTTTTTAACTGCGAATTCTTTGTCACCGTATTGGATTATGTGAGCACCTACTACATCAATACCATTGTCTTCAAGGTACCTTTTCATCGCGATTGCAGTCGTCACGCCATCCAAATCTTGATGGAAGTATATTTCAGCCTTTGGATATCTTTTAGCCAAAGCTTTAATATCTCGTAATCCTGTCTCTTTGAGTATTTTTTTCATTCTTAATCGATTCCAAGCCAATGAGCACCTTTATCGAATATATCACCGTAGTCAGAAACACATTGTTTAAATATCACCATATCTTTAGAGGGCATTTTTCTCATTGTGTCTTCCCCCCAAACTCCGTCAGCGGGATATACACCAATTTTTGATTGGTAGTTGTGTATTGCTTGAGCAGATTTAGAAGCTGGATAATTACCAATTAAACCGTCAATTTTTAAAGATTGACCTGAATCATCCTTAATACCTTTTTTATTTAAGAAACATTGGATTGCACTATTGTAGTTGTATCTGTCAATAGTGGTCATACCACTATTTAAATCTTCTTTCAAGTATTGTCTTGAGGTTGCTCCAATGTGCATCCCAAGAATTCT
>JACCDL010647021.1_pt1 | contig 12084 bp, 10 predicted proteins | sample 7441931 | NCBI WGS metagenome assembly JACCDL01 (sample SAMN15323437, study PRJNA562643) | freshwater metagenome | isolation source: river surface water | place: USA:Blue River Watershed | collected 2017-08-16 | reverse complement strand
GAGGATCAGTTTTTAGCGCCTTTTACAGCTGACAAATCCTGGGAATCGCTAGAAAAAATCGCATCTTCAGTGCGCGAAATAGTCGCAATTGTAGGGTTAGCTCTACCTTGTGAAGGAGAGCTATATACTGTATCTGCCATCGTCTCAGGAGGCAAAATACAGGCCTTGATTCCTAAACAGTTTTTAGCGGATGACGGTGTTCATTATGAGCCTAGGTGGTTTAAAGCGTGGCCTAAAGGCCGTAGAGTAAGTTATAAAGGGATTCCCTTAGGCGATTACCGCGTTCATTTCGCCGGAATCACGCTGGGAATTGAAATTTGCCAAGATGCCTGGGAAGGGGAGAAGCGTCCAGCGCATGATTTAGCAAGACGTGGAGTTTCGGTTGTTTGTAATCCGACGGCCTCACACTTTGCTTTTGGAAAAGCAGAAATTAGAAAAGCTTTAGTGCTGGAGGGAGCTAAAATTATCAACGGCGCCTATGTATTTGCAAATTTATTAGGGAACGAAGCCGGTCGAATTATTTTTGATGGAGATGCCTATATTGCTCACGAAGGCGCAATAAAGCAACAAAGTCCTCGGTTCTCCTACCAGGATTTTTCATTGATTACTTCAGAATTAGACCTTCCGGTTCGGAAAGATCAGGGAGAAGATGTTATCTCGTTTGATTTCAAAATACCTGCAACACAGCCTATTTTGGCGGTTCCAATTCCTGCCTGGGAAGATTCTGCATTCAAAAAAGAAGAAGAATTCGCTAGAGCAGTAGCTTTAGGTTTATTTGATTATTTGCGCAAATCTCGATCGCAGGGCTGGGTTTTATCTCTTTCTGGTGGGGCTGATTCGTCTGCTATTGCTTCGCTTTGTGCTTTGAGTATCCAATACGCTCAGAAGGAACTGGGTTGGGAAGGCTTGAAAGATAAATTGAATTACATTCCATTGACGAAGCCTGAAACAGTAATGGCAAATTTATTAACCACTATCTACCAAGGGACCGTTAATTCATCGCAAAATACCCGTGATTCAGCACGGGAATTAGCGGAATGGATCGGTTCGACACACTGCGTGATCGAGATTGATGGAATCGTAAAAGGATATCGAGAGTTAATAGAGGGGGCTATTGGTCGTTCATTGACTTGGAATCAAGATGATATTACACTCCAAAATGTGCAAGCCCGCGTTCGCGCCCCAAGTGCATGGATGTTAGCAAATATTAAAAATGCTCTTTTACTAGCTACTTCAAATCGTTCAGAGGCGAGTGTGGGATATGCGACGATGGATGGCGACACCTCTGGTTCGATTTCCCCTATTTCAGGTATTGATAAAAGTTTTTTGAGGACTTGGCTGCTTTGGTTAGAAAAACAAGGCTTTAAGGGACTTCATTTAGTGAATTGTCTGGAGCCAAGCGCGGAATTGCGTCCACTTTCAGAAAAACAGGTGGATGAGGAGGATTTAATGCCATATCCGATCTTGAATACGATTGAGCGTTTAGCTTTTTATGAATTAAAGTCGCCGCATGACTGTTTAGAGGAGGTGAATAAACGCTATGGATCTGTTTTTGCCAAAGAAAAGCTCGAAGAATTCGTTCGGCGATTCTTCCGACTTTGGGCAAGGAATCAATGGAAAAGGGAGCGTTATGCGCCTGGATTCCATGTAGATGACTATAGTTTAGATCCCAAGAGTTGGTTACGTTTTCCGATTCTGTCCGCAGGTTTAGAAAAAGATATATAAACAAAACACGAAGAAACAGATGTTATTAGTTGTGGATGTGGGTAACACGGATATCGTGTTTGGTTTTTATGAAGATAAGACATGGAAGGCGGTTCTCAGAACGCCTACTCACCAGCCTTGGAGCGCGAATGGTGTGGTAAATTGGATTAAGAAGGAGTGGGCCTCTAAAGAATTGGGTGACACTTTACCTTCTTTGGCCTTAATATCCTCTGTTGTTCCGTCTATTTCACCTCAAATTCAGCGTGGATTAAACCTCTGGTTAGGTTATTCGCCTGTCATGATGCGGCCTAAACTATACGAGACTTTAGAAATTCAAGTGATTGTTCCGGAGGAAATAGGCTCTGATTTAGTCGCTAATGCGGTGTATGCGCATGAAAATTATAAAGCCAATGTGTTGATTGTAGATTTTGGCACAGCCTTAACCTTTACTTTAGTCAATGCGGATGGTAAAATGGAGGGCGTTTCCATTGCTCCAGGTTTAAAGACGGCGGTAAAATCACTCTTCTCCCAAACAGCTCAATTACCCGAAGTACCGCTCGAAATGCCCGAGTTTAATTTAGGAACCGATACGGTTTCAGCGATTCAGGCGGGTATTTTATGGGGCTACGTGGGTATGGTAAAAGAGATGATAAGCCGGGTAAAAGAAGATAAAAAAGGAGATTTGAAAGTGGTGGCCACGGGCGGATTATCGTCTATTTTGACCCCATTAGCCTCATATTTCGATGAGGTAAATAAATTAATAACCTTAGAAGGTTTGCGTATCATCGCAGAACGAATTAAAGCCTAAGACCATGTTTCCGAAAGATCAAGGATATTTTTTTCCAGCCGAATGGCATCCTCACGTCGCTACTTGGATCACTTTTCCGCACAATGACCATTCGTGGCAGGAAGAGAAATTAGACCAAATGTACCCGGAATATTTTGCCTTGATTAAGGCGATTTCGCAAGGGGAACAAGTTCGGATTAATGTGAATTCCTTGGAATTAAAAGCGTTTGTGGTGAGTCAATTGTCTGTTTATGGGGTCGATTCAACGAAAATTGAATTCAATCTTCAACCTACGAATGATGCTTGGTGCCGCGATCATGGGCCAGCTTTTCTAGTGAAAGAAGGTAGCTCCGATCGACTTTTAGTAGATTGGGAATACAATGCTTGGGGAGGCAAGTATCCGCCCTTTTCAGATGACAATGCCTTGCCTCTTACGATTGCCTCCCGTCTAAAACTTACTGCTGTTTCCCCTGGAATCATCATGGAGGGAGGATCAGTTGATTTTAATGGAGCCGGTACGGTTTTAACTAGTCGTTCTTGCTTGCTGAATCCGAATCGAAATCCACACCTGAGTCAAGAGCAGATCGAGGAATATTTATGTCATTTTTACGGTGTATCCCAAGTGCTTTGGGTTTCAGATGGCATTGTAGGCGATGACACAGATGGACATATTGACGATACCGTTCGCTTTGTCAATAAAAATACCGTGATCGCGATGGTGGAGCCGAACCAAGAGGATGAGAATCACGCCGTTCTAGCCGCTAATCTAGCAGAGTTGAAGCAAATGACGCTTTTAGATGGCACTCCATTGCAAATAATTGAGATTCCCATGCCGGATGCAGTGGTAATTGATGGTTTCAGGGCTCCTGGTTCTTATGCGAATTTCTATATCTGTAATGCTGCGGTTCTAGTACCTATTTTCGATTGTCCACAAGATGAAGTCGCTCTAGCCATTTTACGTGAATTGTTCACAGATCGACCTGTTATCGGCTTGTCAGCTAGAGAGATTATTTGGGGGCAGGGGAGTTTCCATTGTTTGACTCAGCAAGAGCCGGCACCATGCGTATAATCAGCTTTATTTTCCTGATTAGCTTATTTTCATGCACGAGAAAGCCATTGCCTCCAACCTCTTTGGTTAAGGATTTATCGATTTCAAAGGACAAAAACGTTCGCGTGTCTCTCAAAACCTTATCTGTACTGAAGACTCAAGAGATTTTAGGTGATGAGTTGCTATTAGTGGGTGCTGTAGGTGTAATCGAAGATGAAAAAGTGAAGCCAGTTCAGGTATTCTCCTCTTATTTAGGGAAGGTAAAGAAAGGGCAGCTCATTCGTTTAGATACAATAAAGGCTTTAACAGTGCGTTTGAAAAAAGGTCAAAAAGCCAGTTTACAATTGACTCTCTTTGAATTAGAGGATTACCAGCCTACCAAGAAATGGCTGAATCGGTTTAATACGGTAAGTGGTGTTTTCGCATTGCCTCTTGCCTTTACCTCTGCTGAAAATCCAGTAGCTTGGTTTTTATGGGGAATGAAAGCTGGATCCTTAGGACTTGATTGGGCCAGTGAGATAGATATGAAAGACCTATTGGGGGTCTCTGAGACCCAATGGGACTACGAAACTGTTTCGCCTTCTATTCGAAATGGAAAATGGATAGGTGGTCGAAAATTCATGGATGCTTACGAATACCGGTATCAGATTCAAATTAACGTAGATTAACCGTTAATGTCGGGGATTATTCGTAATTTTGTTAGCTTATTTTTAAGAATGAAGGATTTAAAATATATTATTGGGTTAGTCGTGTGCTTGCCTTTTGCGATTTTAGCGCAGAGTGCTTCACCTATTCAGATTGGTCCTAAAAAGATATCGGCCGAAAGTTTTCTACAAGTATACAAACCACTTGTGGAGTCTGATAGTATTACAAAAGACAATCAAGCGGATTTTCTATCTGATTACATTGATTACCAGCTGAAGATTGTAGCGGCTGAACAAGAGAAACTGGCAGATCAGCCTGATTTCAAAGAAGAATACTTAAGTTTTAGAAAGGAATTAGCTACGCCTTATTTGGTCGATATGCCTACCCTAGATATGCTAGTCAAACAAGCCTATCAGCGGATGAAAGAGGAGAAAAAGGTAAGCCAAATCTTAGTGAAACTAGTAGAGAATGCGAGCCCAGCTGACACCTTAGTTGCTTTTCAGAAAATAGAGAATATCTACCAAAAATTAAAAGCTGGCGAAGATTTCGCTGCTCTCGCCACCCGCTTCTCTGAGGATGAAATGTCCGCAGCTAAAGGTGGTGTGTTAGGGTATATTACTTCATTACAAACGGATTATGATTTCGAAAATGCCATTTATTCTATTGGAATAGGAGAATATTCGAAGCCCTTTAGAACATCCAGCGGTTATCATATCGTTAAAGTTGTAAATCAACGTCCTAACTCAGGCAAGATCCGATTAGCTCATATTATTGTGTCTGCTGCCGTAGATGCGCCTACAGCTTTGCAAGTAGAGGCTAAAAAGAAAATAGAACAGGTGGAAGCCTATCTGAAGGCGGGAGAAAGTTTTGAATTAGTATGCAAGAATTATTCGGAGGACCCTTATTCAAGAGGTCGTGGGGGAGAGATTAGACGTTGGTATTTCTCCTCTGACTTAAGTGAAGAATTGCAAGACGCTTTATTTGGTTTAGAACGAATTGGGGATCTATCTAAGCCGATTCGTACGAATTTAGGTTGGCAATTGTTTAAGTTGTTGGATAAAAAGCCCCTGTTGACATTTGAAGATATGTCAGAGTTTATCAAGCAAAAAGTGTTAACGGATGCGGATCGCCAAGGCTTGATCAAACAGGCTTTTATGAAGCGGGTTCGTGTGGAGAATAAAGTAATTGTGCAAGAAGCGACGAAGAAGGCGGCATTTGAGCGCATGAATGTGGAAAGAACTGGAACGGAACCATTCTTACAGGAGCCCTTATTCTCGGTTTTGGAAAAGAAGTACACAGTGGGAGATTTTTATGCACATGTACAGGCTTTGCAGAAAAAACGAATCAAATCCTTAGGTTATCTACCTGTTGTGTCTGAACAATCGTATTTAGATGAGTTGATAGAAAAGGAAACCTTAAATGCGGAAGAAGCGAATTTAGAAAGTAAATATCCCGCGTTTAAAGAGCAGATGGCTGATTTTTTAGAGGGGAGCTTGTTTAGTAAAATGACCGACCGAGAGATATTTGAAAAATCGTTGGATTCTCTTACTCAGGCTAAGTATTACCAAGCAAATCTGGCTCAATTTGTTATGCCTGCCCGTTTAGAGGCAAAATTAGTGGTGGCTGATACACAAAAAACATTAAAGGAGGCTTTGGACTTATTAAAATCGTCTCCTTATCCTATGAACAAGAAATTAGGGGATATCTCGTTTAGTTTAAATGAGTCCAAAGTGGAGGAAGCCTCTTCTAAGTTATTAGCTGAGTTATTCGTAACGATGGCGAAGAATGTGGACTATATAGTGGAAGTTTCAGGGCACCGAGATGCTTCTGAAGCAGATAGTCTATCGGAAGCTAGAATTAATAAAGTGGTTTCGTATTTAGCCTCGAAAGGGATTTCGTCGCACCGCATTATTCAAAAGGATGAGGCGAATTTAAAGGCAGCCTCTAAAACAGTTAAAAATAAAAACGCGCGCGTTTCTTTCCGTTTCTTTTCTTCAAGTATGGATGATGTGGTCAAGCGATTTAATACATTGAAAACAGAGAGTTTAGAGGCTAGGGAAGGCTATTTTAAAAAGGGAGTATCGCCTGTAATTGATGCCATTGAATGGAAAGTAGGCCCTAAGAATTATGAGGGTGCTGGTAAGTTTGCTTTTGTTGAAGTAAAGAAGGTGGAAGCTGAGCGACCACGTTCTTTTGAGGAAGCAAGAGGATTAGTGATTCGGGCTTTACAGGAGCGCTTAGAGAAAGATTGGATTGCGAAATTAAAGCAACAATATCCCGTAGTAATAAACCAGGTTGAATTAGAAAAATTACTGAAATAATAGAAATATGAAATTGACTCGTTGGGTTTTAAGTTGGTGTTTGGTTTTGGGAAGTTTGGCTGCAATTGCACAGGAGGAAACAAACAAAAGTGTATTGGATCGTATTATTGTAAAGGTAGATAATTACTTCATATTGAAATCTGAAGTTGAAAATCAGTATCAGCAGTATATAACAAGTGGTCAACCCAATACGCCCAATCGCTGTCAAATTCTAGAAGGCATAGTCGTTAATAAATTAATGCTCGCTAAGGCCGAAATAGATTCAGTTATCGTAGACGATAAACGAATTGAAGCAGAATTAAATAGCCGAATGGAGCAAATGGAAGGTCAATATGGCTCTGCTAAAAATATCGTAGAGGCTTATGGAAAATCGATTGCTACTTTAAAAGAGGATTTACGTTCTTCATTAAAGGAGCAACTGACCGGTCGTAAAATGCAAGATAAGATTACGGATGAAGTAAAGATCACTCCTAAAGAAGTAGCGGCCTTTTTTAATGATATCCCTCGCGATTCTTTACCTTACTTACCCGCCGAAGTCGAAGTAGGTCATATTATCCGCATTGCTAAGCCCAATAAAAATCAAAAAGAAGAATTGTACGCTAAGTTGTTGGATTTCCGTCGCCGTGTAGAGAAAGGGGAAAGTTTTGAGGATTTGGCCAAAGTTCATTCAGAAGATCTAGGTTCTGGGAAAATGGGTGGAGATTTAGGATTTGCAAAACGTGGGGCCATGGTAGCTCCATTTGAAGCTGCTGCCTTACGATTAAAACCGAATCAAATGTCCGAGGTAGTTGAATCAGAATTTGGTTTTCACTTAATTCAGTTATTAGAAATAAGAGGTCAAGAATACCATGCACGTCATATTTTATTAAGACCAGACTATCAAAAATTAGACTTAACAGACCCTACAAAGTTCTTAGATAGTATTCGTGTTTTAGTTCAACGTGACTCTATTTCTTTCGAAAAAGCAGCTAAAGAATTCTCCGAGGATAAGTTTACGCAGGATGCTGGTGGCGTCATTATGGATGCATCCAGTGGCGGTAATCGATTAGCCTATGATGGAACGATGGATCCAGCCTTATTTTTTGCCTTAGATTCCATGCAGGTAGGTACCATTTCACCTCCCATTCCTTATCGAACAGATGATGGGCGTTCAGCAGTTAGAATTCTCTATTTAAAGGCAAAGCATCCGCCACATTTCGCTAATCTGAAAGATGATTATCAAAAGCTAGCACAAATCACCCTTTCTCGTAAAAAGAACAACGCGATTGAAAAGTGGTTTATGAAGGCAAAAGACGATGTATTTATCTTTATTGATGATGAGTATAAGGATTGTCGGATATTAGAGAATGTACAGCAAGAATAGATAAGAGAGTATAGAGTAGAGATAAGGGATGAAAGCATAAAGCATAAAGAATAAAGAATAAAGGTGTCATTAAAAAAGGGAGCGCAGCTCCCTTTTTTAATTCATATGTTTCCAGAGTTGTTTTTTCATTGGTGAAATTCTGTAAATTATTGCAAAGCACAATTTGAGAATTTCACCAATAAAAAAACTAAACCGCTACAGGAGCTTTAATCCCCGGATGCGGATCATATCCTTCCAGCGTAAAGTCTTCATATTTGAAATTTAATATATCCTTTACGTTTGGATTAATCTTCATGGTAGGCAAAGTGCGAGGAGTTCTTGTTAATTGCAAGTCTACCTGCTCCATGTGATTACTGTAAAGGTGAGTATCGCCACCTGTCCACACAAAATCACCTAATCCAAGATCACAAACTTGGGCCATCATCATGGTTAATAAGGCATAAGAAGCAATGTTAAATGGAACCCCTAAGAATACGTCAGCAGAACGTTGGTATAATTGACAAGAAAGCTTGCCGTTAGCTGCATAGAACTGAAAGAAAGCGTGGCATGGCATTAATGCCATTTTAGGCAAGTCTGCCACGTTCCAAGCACTTACAATGATGCGACGTGAGTCAGGATTCGTTTTAAGGGTGTGAACTGCTTCTTTGATTTGGTCAATTACGACTCCATTTGGGCCTTCCCAACTTCTCCACTGTTTTCCATAAACAGGACCGAGATCACCATTGGCGTCTGCCCACTCATCCCAAATACGTACCCCATTTTCTGTTAAGTATCCGATATTTGTTTCACCATTTAAGAACCACAATAGTTCATGAATGATCGATTTCAAATGTACTTTTTTCGTTGTTACTAAGGGGAATCCCTCTTCTAGGTTGAAGCGCATTTGGTAACCAAAAACACTCGTTGTACCTGTACCCGTACGGTCAGATTTAAACGTTCCGTTTTCCTTAATGTGGGTTAATAAATCTAAGTAAGCTTGCATATTAGGCTTCGAATTTTTCTCCGTTTAAAACTAAAGTATGAGTAATGGTGGCACTAGGCTCTATTTGAGCGGTAGCAGAGCAGTATTTGTCCATGGACATTTGGATGGCTTTCAGGGCTTTGTTTCCATCGATAGTACCCTTTAATTCGAATTGAATATTGATGCTGCGGAATGGTGTTTTCTCTGTCCCTTCGATTTTTTCACGATCACCTGAAACGCGGATTTGGAAGTCCTCAATGATCTGGCGCTGTTTCTTTAAGATCAAAATAACGTCAATGGCTGTGCATCCTCCTAAGCCCATCAACAAGAGCTCCATAGGTCTGGCGCCCGCATTGTGACCACCAATTTCTTCAGCTGCATCGATGTGCACTGGAATGGGAGAGGAGCCTTTGGCCTCAAAATGAAAATCTTGATCTAGGCGATTTAAAACTACTTCCATGTTATTTTAATTGGTTCGATTTAATTTCTTTGGTCCATAAAACTTCACCTTTCACATTAAACAAGGTAATGGTCATAGTTCTGTCTTTTAATGGGCCGGTTACTTCTATTTTAGAGAAGGCTCTTTCTTGCACCAAAGTCCCTTCCACTAACGTCGCATTATAATCTTGTTTCACGGCATCGGCTTTACCTGCTGTCATCGGTGAAACGGTCAAGTCATACAAGGGATAAGTTCCTTCGCGCTCTAATTTGTTCAAGTCTGAGATATGGCGATCACCCGTTAAAAAGAGAACGCCTGGAATCTTACGGTTCTTTAATTCCTTTAGTAGATAGGTTCTTTCTGCCTCGTAATTCGCCATATTTTCGAATACTTTGGCAGGACTAACGACCTGTCCCCCGTTGACGATAACTTTGAAACTGGCCCTGGAGGTAGACAATTGATCTAATAACCAAGTCATTTGTTTAGTACCCCAATAGTCTTTATTGGGATCATTTAACTCGTTAGGTGCTTTGTTCCAGCGGTCGTCCATAAGGAAGAATTCAACGTCAGCCCATTGAAATTTACCGGTAATACCTTCGTTAGGGAAGGCGAAATTCGGATTTCCCCAATACATTTTGAACATCTCTAAGGATGTATATTTCATTGGAAATGAGCGATCTGCATCATTGGGGCCATAATCATGATCATCCCAAATCGCATATTGATGCACACTTGCTAGTAGAGGTTGAATGGATTTAACCGATCGTGCATGATCATTTCGATGGATCATCCCCGTTCTGGTGTAATCGGGTTCGCGGTAATAGAAATTATCACCGCCCCAGAGCATGAAATCTGCTTTCTTGGAATACATAGATGCATATACCTCATCTGCACCGCCATATGGTCTACCTGGACGATCCGTGGCTTCTTCATTAACGTAATTGCACGTTCCAAACAAGAAAGAAAAGGCAGGCGGATCTTTGCGGTATTGCCAAAGTTCCTGTGTTTGGAACTCTAGTGGATAATCAATGGCTACTTTTTTGCCATTCACAACTACCTCATATTCATATTTTTTCCCTATGCTCACTTCATCCGCAATGATGCGTGCGATGTAGGCGCCTGACTTTTCGGTAGCCACAGGTTCGCTTTTATGAATCGTTTTATCCCCTTTTTCCCAATAATTTATACTCACATTAGCTGGTTTCTCAGTTTGGACCCAAACTAAAACTTCCTTCATTTCAGAATAGCCTAACATCGGTCCACTCTTGATTTGTGCGCTCACAAAAAGCGGTGCAAGCAGGAATAAGGCGATTATAATTCTTTTCATATTCGTTAGATTAGTATCTTTGTGGCTTACAATTTTCCTTATGGCATATTATTCAATTCAGAACATTCCTTTAACAGATTTGGCCAAAGAATTTGGTACACCTCTTTATATATACGATGCCGACAAAATTAGGGAAAAAATCTCGGTTTTGAGAGGTGCTTTTGAAGGAATTGATTTGACTATTAAATATGCTGCGAAAGCGAATACCAATTTGTCCATTTTACGCTTAATGCGCGAGAATGGAGTAGATATGGACGTAGTTTCACCGCAGGAATTAGAGTTAGGTTTGATCGCCGGATACGAAGGATCAAACATTACATTTACTCCATCGGGAGTTCATTTTTCCGAGATTGAATATGCGGTTTCCAAAGGGTCAATCGTCAACCTTGATAATTTATCGGTTCTAGAAAAGTTTGGCCAAACCTACGGTTCCACTCAGCCTTGTATGATTCGTATTAAGCCTCACGTTTTTGGAGGAGGAAATGAGAAAATCATGACGGCGCATCCAGAGTCTAAATTCGGTATTTCGATCCATCAAAAAGAAGAGATTTTAGCACTAATAGAAAAGTATAAAATCAATGTGATCGGTTTACACCAGCACACTGGTTCTGATATCAAGGATGGAAAGACCTTTGAGCAAGCTGCATCTGCCCTTTTTGACTTTGCTTATGACTTCAAAGACTTGCAAATCATCGACCTGGGTGGCGGTTTCAAGGTGCCTTATTCGCCAGAAGATCCTGGCGTAAATATGAAAGAAGTAGGTCAAATCATGAGTAATGCATTTCATGCTTTCTGTCAAAAATACGGCCGTGAACTACGCCTTTGGGTAGAACCAGGCAAGTTTTTAGTGAGCGAATCAGGTACTTTCTTAACAGAAACAAACGTCGTAAAACGAGATCCCGTGAAAACATTTGTGGGAATCAATTCGGGTTTAAATCATTTAATTCGTCCCATGTTGTATGGTTCTTACCACTACATTTTCAATGCTTCGAATCAAGATTCCTCTAAGCAAGAGAACTACCGAGTGACGGGATATATCTGTGAAACCGATACCTTTTCGTTTGACTTGAAAGGGAAAGAAAATGAACGTTTATTAAATGAAGTGAAAGAAGGTGATATTATCGCATTAGCTAATGCAGGTGCGTATGGATTTACGATGGCTTCGCATTATAATTCTCGATTCTTGCCGGCTGAGGTGTTAGTTGATGGGGGAGTTGCGCAGGTGATTCGTAGGAGAGAGACGATGGAGGATATTTTGCGAGGGCAAGAGTAGCTTTTTTAGAGTAGAGATTAGCTTTTATAGAGTATAGATTAGAGAGTATAGAGTATAGATCTAAAGCATAGAGCATAAAGAATAAAGATGGAATCAAAAAAGGGGCGAAGGCCCCTTTTTTGATGATTGTGGGTGGGTTACTTATTTTCAAGTGACTTTATGTACTTCGAGGGAGTTACTCCCACTTGCTCTTTAAAAGCATCAATGAATTTTGAT
>JACCDL010219287.1_pt1 | contig 12086 bp, 9 predicted proteins | sample 7441931 | NCBI WGS metagenome assembly JACCDL01 (sample SAMN15323437, study PRJNA562643) | freshwater metagenome | isolation source: river surface water | place: USA:Blue River Watershed | collected 2017-08-16 | reverse complement strand
GCGTCGAGGTCGGCCGTGGCCTCCTCGTCGGCGGAGAGCCCGCGACCCAGCCGGGCGTAATCGGCGCGGATATCCTCGGCCTCGGCCGCGAGGGAGTTCAGGCGGTCGCGCAGCGCCGCGGCGTCCGCGTCGATCCGGGCCACGTCGTCGCCGGCCTTGAGCAGCTTCGGGAGCACCTCGCCGAGCCCGTCGGCCCCGAGGCCCGCGTCGAGCTGGCCGAGGAGCGCGGCGAGTTCCTGCGCGCGGGAAGCGCGGGCATGGTCGCGCTCGAGCTTGGCGATGGCCTCCTCCGACAGGTCGAGCGAATCCAGCTTCTCCAGCTGCGAGCGGAGGAACGCCTCCTCGTCCTCGGAGAGCCGCTCGGCCGCGGCGGCTTCGGTGGCCTCGCGCAGCAGGTCGTGCCGCTGACGCCAACCGGCGCGGTAGGCGGCGAGCGGCGCGGCCAGGCCCGCGTGCAGGTCGAGCATCTCGAGCTGGGTCTCGGCGCGCATCAGCTTCTGCGGCTCGCCCGGGCCATGAAAATCGATCCAGAGTTCCCCGAGCTGCTGGAGCTGCGTGAGGGTGGCGGACCCGCCGTTGACGGAGATCCGCCCCGCCTTGGTCGCGTGGACCGAACGCTTGAGGATCAGCAGGCCATCGTCGCAAGCGGGGAGATCCAGCGCCTTCAGGGCCTCGTCGAAGCGCCGGTCGCCCTCGACCTCGAGCTCGGCCTCGACCGCGCATTCCTCGGCGCCCTTGCGGACGATCGTCTTCGCGGCGCGGTTGCCCGCCAGGAGCGAAAGCGCCCCGAGGAGCACGGATTTGCCCGCGCCCGTCTCGCCGGTGACGACGGTGAAGCCCGGACCGACCTCGAGGTCGGCGCGATCCATCAGGGCGAGGTCGCGGATGATGAGGCGGCGGATCATGCGGAGGGACGGTCGCCGAAGAGCGCGGAGCCCACGCGGACGCAGGTGGAGCCCGCGGCCACCGCGAGTTCGAGGTCGCCGCTCATGCCCATCGAAAGCTCCGGCAGGCGGACGGCGAACCGGGTCTCCAGCTCGTCGCGGCAACGGCGCAACGCCTCGAAGGTCCGCGTCGCCACGGCCGGGTCATCGGATAACGGGGCGATGGCCATCAATCCGGTCACCTTCAGGGCGGGGTAAGCCAAGGCGGCCTCGAGGACGGCGGGCGCGGCGGCGAGGTCGCAGCCGAACTTGGCGGGATCGTCCCCGGAGTTGACCTGGATGAGGGCTTCGCGGACCAGGCCGAGTTCGCCGGCGATCCGACCGAGGCGGGCGGCGAGTTCGGCCGAGTCGACCGACTGGATGACGTCGAACGTCTGGAGGGCCTGCTTGGCCTTGTTCGACTGCAGGTGGCCGATGAGCTCCCAACGGAGCTCCGCGGGGGCCTGGGGACGCTTCTGGAGGGCTTCCTGCACCCGATTCTCGCCGACCGCGGGCAGACCGAAGCGGTGGGCGAAGAGCGCCGCGTCCACCGGGTGCGTCTTGGTCACGGGCAGCAGGCGCACGGAGTCGGGCGCCCGGCCGGCGGCCACGCAGGCCTGCCGGATCCGGCCCAAGACGGCCTCGCATCGGCCCGCGAACTGGTCATAGGTGACCATTTGAACACTAGTGGAGGAGATCGGCCCCCGAGTCAACGCCGCCAGAGGGCTGATTCCGGAGGAGCGCGGCTGTTAGATAAGCAAAACTACACTTGAAGGCATTTGGCATTAGATTTAGTAATCCAAGGACTTTTCCTCCATGCACATCGAGAACCTGAAGATCTTCCGCGACCTGGTGGACAACGAGAGTTTCTCCAAGGCCGCCAAGCTCAACGCCATCACCCAGTCGGCCGTCAGCCATCAGCTCCGCTCCATGGAGAAGCATTTCAACGTGCTGAGCGTCGACCGCAGCCAGAAGCAGTTCCGGCTGACCCGCGAGGGCCGCAGCCTCTACGAGGCCGCGAAGGATATCCTCAACCGCTACGAGCAGGTCTCGAGCGAGATGCAGGAGATGCGCAAGGTCGTCAGCGGCACGGTCCACGTCTCGACCATCGTCTCGATCGGCCTCCATGAGCTGCCGCCGCACGTGAAGCGCTTCATGCAGGAGTTCCCGCACGTCAACGTGCGCGTCGAGTACCGGCGCTCCAACCTCGTCTACGAGGACGTCATCTCCAACGCCGTCGATTTCGGCCTGGTGGCCTTCCCGCAGAAGATGCGGCAGATCGAGATCACCCCGCTGATGGAGGACCAGCTCGTCGCGATCTGCGCGCCCAAGCACAAGCTCGCCGGCAAGAAGGAGATCGACCTCGCCGACCTGCAGGGCGGCAAGTTCATCGGCTTCGACCAGGACATCCCGACGCGCAAGGCGCTCGACCAGTTCTTCCGCGAGCAGCGCATCGAGCTCGAGCCGTCGATGGAGTTCGACAACATCGAGACCCTGAAGCGCGCCGTGGAGGTCGACGCGGGCGTGGCCCTCGTCCCCGAGGGCACGATCCGGCAGGAAGTCGAGCAGGGCACGCTCGTGATGCTGCGCCTGCGCGACCGCCGCGTGGCCCGGCCGCTCGCGATCGTGCACCGCAAGGGGCGCGTCCTGACGCCGGCGATGAAGCGCTTCATGGCGCACCTCATCAACAGCACGGGCGGCAAGGCGGTCGCCGACCTCGGCTGATCAGACGCGTTGCTCCCGGCGCCGGCGCGCCAGCCGGGCGAATCCGGGCAAGGCCTGCGCCCCGAGGAAACCAAGCCCCACCCAGAGCAAGGCTCGCCCGTCGGCGTCGCGGAAGGCCTGCCCCGCGGCGGCCCACCAGAGCAGGGCGCCGACCATCGGCTCCGGTCCGCCGACCAAGGTCGCGCGCACCAGCGAGGCGTTGCCGAGCAGGACGCAGGCGAGCGCGGCCGCGGCGCCGGCGGGCAGCAGGCCGAGCGCGCCGTGCGCGTAAGCCAGGGTGCCGAGGCCGACCAGCAGGCCGACCAGCAGGGCGGTGCTGACGCGAGCGCGCCACGGCAGCAGGCGCAGCCTCAGGCGATGGGCCCGGAGGTAGAGCGCGGAGGCCGCGCCGGCCATGGCGAAGGTGAGCAGCCAGACGTAGACCAGGCCGCGCACCGGCAGGGCGTAGGCGTCGATCGCCCACTGCAGGAGGAAGCACTTCGCCAGGATCAGGGACCAGAGCGCCTCCAGCCGGTCAAGCACCTCGCCCTCGCGGTAGGCCCGCTCGACCGACAAGGCGAGTTCGGCGCCGTCCGACGGCGGCAACGAGGTCAGGGGTGCGGGCATGGGCGGTCAGTCGGCCCATAACTTGAGGCTCCTGATCGCGATGGCAACCGGCGGCGGCACTTCCTTGTCCCAGCCCGCCTCGCCCGCCCGGATCCGGTCCGCCAAGGTGCGGGGCTGGCAGGCCATCGCGGCCGGGTCGGCGCCCGCGATGGGAACGAAGAAACCATTGTTGAGGAGGTGCTGGAAGAGGCCGGCCACCGTCGGGCGCATCTGGATGTCGCCGGCGGCGATGACCGCGTCCTCCTTGATGGAATAGCTTTCGGGGAAGCAGACCTTGCAGGCGACCGGATCGGCCACCAGGCGCCGCAGCTGGTCGCCGCGCATCGGGTAGACCATGACCTGGACGCCGTCCTTGAAGAGCCGGCCGAAGGATTCGAGCACGCCGCCCTCGAGCTGCGTGTAGTGCTCGGGGTTGAAGAGGTCGACGAGGTTGTTCATGCCCGCGACCAGCGTGATGCGCCCGGTGGTGTGCATGCGGAAATAGGCCGGCAGGCGGTACCACCCGCGGTGCCGGGTGACGAGCAAGGGCCGACGGAGCGTGGCGACGAGGCGGATGCGGTCGATGAGCTCCGCCTCGGGGTGCGGGTCCGACCCGATGCACATCTCGAAGAGCGGCAGGACGTCCGCCCCGCCCTCCCCCAGGTTGCGCAGGGCGCAGGCGAGCATGTCCTCGTTGACGAGGGAGACGGGCCGGAAGGTGCCGCGCGCGACAAGCAGGTTCTTCTTGTAGAGGTATTCGCTGGGGACCTCGGGGACGCCCTCGGGCCCGAACAGCACGGCGTCGGTCAGGCCGAGGCGGACCAGGCGGAGCGCCGCGGACCGGTTGTCGAAGGCGCCGAAGGCCGGGCCCTTGAAATGGACGAACTCGACCTCCACCCGGCCGACGCCCACGCCTTCGACGAGGGCGGTGAGGAAGGCGTCCACGCCGGTCCGGGCATTGAGGGCGGCGTGGATGAGATTGACCCCGACGATGCCGAGGGCGTCCTGCTGGCGGCCCGCGTCCTTATCCCACAGCCGCAGGTGCAGGAGCACCTCGCTCGGCGGGGTGAGCGGCGCCTCCTGGAAGCGCAAGCCGATCCAGGAATGGCCCTGGCCCTTGCCGTCGTGCGGGGTGGTCGCGACCGTGTCGGCGAAGGCGAAGAAGCGGGTCTGCGCCCCGCGCTCGGCGGCCAGGCGATCGACCAGCAGCTGGTACTCGTGCTGCAGCATCTGCTCCAGACGCTCGCGCGAGACATAGCGCTTGGGGTGGCCGTAGATGGCGTCGCTGACCCGCATGTCGTAGGCCGACATGCTCTTGGCGACGGTGCCCGAGGCGCCCCCGGCCTTGAAGAAATGGCGGACGACCTCCTGGCCCGCCCCGATCTCGGCGAACGCGCCGTAGGCGGAACGGTCGAGGTTGATGGCCAGCGCCTTTCGTTCGGTGGCCGCGCCCGCATCCGGGGTCTGCTCGTACATGCGATCAATCTAAGGACGACCGCGAAAGGAAACCAGCGGAAACCAGCGTCGAAAAAGCGTCTTTTGAATGGCGATGTTTCGCCAGGCGGGCATCGTGCGGGAATCCTCCGCGGACGCCCCCATGAAAGAATTCCTCAAATCCCTCCTCGCCTCGGTGCTCGGCACCTTCCTCGCGGGCGCCCTCTGCGCCTTCCTGCTGCTGGTGCTCATCGTCGCCGGGCTGAGCGCCTCGGGCGGCGGCGCGCCGACCGTGACGGTCCGGCCCGGCACCCTGCTCGTCGTCGGCCACGGCCTGGTGGTGAACGACACCCCCGCGCACGGCAAGGCGGGCCTGGGCTCGCTGCTCGGCGACGACCCCCGCCCGACGGTGGATCTCTACCGGGCGCTCGCCGCGCTCGAGCTGGCCGCCAAGGACCGGAACATCCTGGGCGTCGTGATCGCCGGCGAGATCGAAGCCGGCGTCGTCCAGTTGGGCGAACTCCGCCAGGCCATCGCCGAGTTCCGCAAGGAGAGCGGCAAGCCGGTCTTCGCCTGGATCGAGAACGGCAGCCAGGGCGAATACTACCTCGCGAGCGTCGCCGACCAGATCGCGATGCACCCCGCCGGCGAACTCGAGCTCAAGGGCCTCGCCGCGAGCAACCTCTATTTCGGCGAGACGCTGCGGACGCTCGGCATCGGGGTGCAGGTCACCAAGGTCGGCAAATACAAGTCGGCGGTGGAGCCCTTCCTCGGCGACCGCATGAGCGAGCCGTCCCGCGAGCAGTCCACCCGGCTGGTGCAGGGCGTGTGGAGCCGGGTCGTCGGCCAGATCGCCCAGTCCCGCAAGCTCACCAACGCCGCGCTCAACCGCGCGGCCGACGCCGGCGGCGTCTTCCCCGCGAAGAAGGCCCTGGAGCTCAAGCTGGTGGACACCTTGCAGCAGCGCGACGAGTTCATCGAGAAGGTGCGCAAGGCGGGGGCGGCGGTCGACGACAGCGAGACATCCTTCCGCCAGGTGTCGCTGGCGCGCTACGCCGACAAGGTCCAGCTGCCCCGCGGCGCCGACAAGGTCGCGGTGGTCTACGCCGAAGGCGAGATCGTCGACGGCTGGGGCGGACCGGACGAGGTCGGCGGCGACCGCCTGGCGTTCGAGCTCCGCCGTCTCCGGGCCGACGCCCGCGTGAAGGCCGTGGTGCTGCGGGTGAACAGCCCGGGCGGCTCCGCCTTCGCCAGCGACCTGATCGCGCGCGAGGTCGCCCTGCTCCGCAAGAAAGGCCTGCCCGTCGTCGTCTCCATGGGCGACCTCGCGGCCAGCGGCGGCTACTACATCGCCGCGCGCGGGAGCGTGATCATGGCCGACCCGGCCACCATCACCGGCTCCATCGGCGTCTTCGGCCTGCAGTTCAATTACGAGGAGCTCGCCAGGAAGTTCCACCTCGGGCACGACGGGGTGAAGACCAACCGCTACGCCGACCTCGGCCAAGCCCACCGGGCCGCCGCCGCCGACGAGCTCGCGCTGATCCAGTCCATGGTGGACGAGGTCTACGAGGACTTCCTCAAGGTCGTCGCCGAGGGCCGCAAGCTGCAGCGCGACGGCGTGCATGAGGTCGCCCAAGGCCGCGTCTGGCTGGGGACCGATGCCCGCGAGCGCAACCTGGTCGACAAGTTCGGCGGCCTCCGCGAGGCCATCGCCCTCGCCAAATCCCTGGCGGAACTGAAGGACGCCCAGCTGGTCCAGGTCCCCGCCCTGCACGAGGGGGAGGAGTCGCTGCTGCAGCAGCTGCTCTCCGACGACCGGGAGGACCACCCGCTCTTCACCCGCGCGGCGCCGAGCGACCCCGCGGTGCTCTTCCTGCGGACGCACGCCGAGACCTTGCGGGCGATCCGGACCCTGAACGATCCGAAGGGTATCTACCTGACCTGCCCGCTGCGCCTGGAGCGACGCTGAACGTCAGCCCTTGGGGCGTTGCGCCTTGGCCTCGGCCATCCAGCCCCGCAGCTGCCGGATGCGGGTGGCGTCCGCGGGGTGGGTCGACAGGAATTCCGGCGGGCGGGAGCCGCCGATCTTGGCGAACCGTTCCCAGAAGCCCGGGGCCTTCTCGGGATCGTAGCCGGCGCGGGCCATGAAGAGCAGGCCGAGGTGATCGGACTCCGACTCGTGGCCGCGGCTGTAAGGCAACAGGACGCCGAGCTGCGTGCCCAGGCCGATGGCGGCGACCCAGGCCTGGCGCGTCTGGGCGTCCTTTTTCTTCGTGGCCTCGTCGGTGATGGCGACCGCCGCGGCGACGCCCAGCTGCTGCGAGACGCGCTCGGCGCCGTGCCGGCAGATGACGTGCGCGACCTCATGGCCGAGGATCACCGCGATGTCGTCGTCCGTGGGGGTGTAGGCGAACATGCCGGCGTTGAAGCCGATCTTGCCCCCGGGCATGGCGAAGGCGTTCGGGGACCGGTCGTCGATGATGGCGAACTCCCAGCGCGACGCCGGCGGGAGCACGCCGTTGCGGTCATCACGCCGCGCGGCCGCGACGATCTTGAGGCCGATCTCGCGGATCTTCGCCAGCCGCGGGTCGTGCGGCAGTTTCTTCATCTTCGCGAACTCGCCGGACGACAGCGAGGCGACCTCGGCCTCGTCGACGAGGATGAACTGCGCCCGGCCGGTGACGGGGGCGGTCTGGCAGCCGCCGAGGGCCGCCGCGAGGAGGAGCAGGAGGGGGAGACGCATGACGGGAAACTCAGGCCTTGGGGCCGGCACCGGACTCGCCGACGTAATACTTGCCGGCGGACGGGTCGTAGGTGTCCGTGTAGACGGACGCGAGGCGCACCGACATCTGGTTGAGCACGGCGCAGAGCATCGGGGCGCCGGCGTCGCGCAGGCGGGCCAGGCAGGCGGCGGCGTTGCGGGCGCTCACCACGTTGAAGCGGACGACGTAGACGACGCCGTCGACCTTGGGGATGAGGTGCAGCGCGTCCGAGACGGCGCCGATGGGCGGGGAGTCGATGAAGACGCGGTCGTAGCGGCGGCGCAGCTCGTCGATCATCTCGCCGAACCGCGGGTGGTTGATGACCTGCGTGGGGTTGCGGCAGCTGAGGCCCACGGGCAGGACGTCGAGCCCGGGCGCCACGTCCTTGACGATGGCCTCGTCCAAGGTCATCTCCCCGTTGAACCAACGGCTGACCCCGCCGTCGCCGGCGAAACCGAGGGACGGGCCCACGTTGGGCAGGCGCAGGTCGGCGTCGACCACGATGGCGCGCTCGGCATGCTGCGCGAAGGCCAGCGCGAGGTTGGTCGCGACGAAGGTCTTGCCCTCGCCCGGGCGCGTGGAGGTCACGAGGAAGACGCGGCCGGCCGCCGAGGCCGGGTTGATCTTCATCGCGGAATAGATGGCGCGGACGGCTTCGGTCGCCTGCCGGTCCTTGTCCTGCCGGGCGAGCAGGGCGCGGTCCGGACCGGCGGTCTCGGAGACCTTCGGCACCGTGCCGAGCACCGGGATGCCCAGGCCGCCCTCGAGGTCGCGCACGGACTTCAGGCGGTCGTCGAGCGTGCCGAGCAGCAGCACGAGGCCGACCCCGGCGAAGAACCCGAGGGCGAGCCCCGCGAGGGCATTGACGCTGAAGTTCTTGTTGACCGGCTTGTCGGACACGGAGGGCTTGTCCATCACGCGGATGGAGGTGCTGATGCCGGAGGTGGCCGTGCGCAGCTTGGCCTCCTCGTAATTGAGCTTCATGCGGCCGAGGAACTCCTCGTTGGCGCGGATATCCTTGTCGATCTTCTCGAGCTCGACGGCGGCGGCCTGGAGGCGGTTGATGGCCTCGTCCTTCTGGCGGAGGATCTCGACGGCGTTATCCAGCTTGGCGCGGAGGTCGACCTGGGCCGCGGCGAGGGAATCCGCCTTGGTCTTCACCGCCCGCTGGAATTCGGCCGACAGCTGGGCGAGCGCCTGCCGCTCGGCGATCATCTTGGGGTGCAGGTCCGTGTAGATCTCCTCCATCGCCCGTACGCGGGTCTGCGCGTCGGTCGACTTGGCGCGGGCCGCGGCGACGTCGGCGTCGGACCGGACGAGGGGGATCTCGGAGAGGTCGCGACCCGCGGCGCGGTACTGCGCGACCAGGGCGACCACGATGCCGATCTCGTCGAGCTGCTTGCGGTAATCCTCGCGGTCCTGGATGAGCTTGGAGCGCTGCGCGGCGATGCTGTTGGTGGTGCCCGCGATGTCCAGCAGGTCGCCCGACTTCACGAGCCCGTTCTTCTTCTCATAAAGGCGGCGGATCTTGTCCTCGAGGGATTCGATCTCGATGCGGGCCTTCTCGACCAACGGGTGCGTGATGGTGAGGCGCTCGTCCTCGCTGGACTTCTGGATGACATCGCAGAAACGCTGCGCCACGAGGCGGGCCAGCTCGCGATTGGGGTGGGTGAAGTCGACGTTCACCACGAAGGTCTGGCGGGTCGGGCTGACCCCGCGCTGCCGGGCGAAGACCTCCTGCTCGGTCAGGGGACCGGTGAAGACATTGCCCTGCTGGTAGGGCTCGAGGACGAGCTTGCGCTCGGCCGGGGTGAGCAGGCGGGAGACCCCTTCGATCACCGCCGTGCTCTTCATGGATTCGATGGCGGTCAGGAAGTCGTCGTTGGAGCCGATGCGCTGCGTCTCGTCGACGCCGGTGTTGCCGGTGCCGATGGTCGGCGTGAGCCGGTAGACGCGGAGCCGCCCGGCGGCGCGGTATTCCGGGATGATGGTCGAGGTGTACACCACCGCGATGGTCACGAAGACCAGGACCGACAGGAGCACCCACCACCAGCGCTCGCGGAGCATGGCGAGGTAGACGGTGAAAGGTCCGCCTTTGCCGCCGGACGCGCCGCCGGCGGCGTAGTTGCCGTAATTACCGTAACCGGGGGCGCCATAGCCCGCATAGCCGCCATAGGAGCCGTAGGAGCCGTAGCCGCGCGGGCCGCGCGAAGGGTCCTCCGGAGGTTGACCGGGCTTGGGGGAAGGCGTGTCCATGGGTTCAGAAGGTACGGTCGCGGACGTAGATCTGGTCTTCGTCCTCGAGGGGGAAGTCGGGCTCCTCCCCCTTGTCGATCTTGGACATATCCTTTTGGATCGGCGTCGGGACGCCGTTCAGGCTGCGGGTCACGGTGACATCCGTGCGGCTGCCGCGGGCGAGGATACCTCCCGCCATCGAGAGGGCGCGGCCGAGCGTCAGGGTTTCCTCCGGCGGGACGAGGACCGAGCCGGGCTTGCCGACGAAGCCGTTCACGTAGACGCGGCGCTCCGCGTAGCTGACGATGCTCAGGACCACCTGGGGTCGCTTGAAGTACCTGAGGTAGAGCTTCTCGAGCACGGCCTGGGCCTCGCTCACCGTGAGTCCGCCGACCTTCACGATCTCCTTGAGGAAGGGAATGTCCACCGTGCCGTCGGGATTGATCCGGCGCTCGACCAAGGTGTCCGCCTCGTTGATCACGCCCACGCGGATGGTGTCGCGCGCCCGCAGGCGGTAGCTGGGGCGAAGAGGGGCCGGCTCGGCGGCGGGGGCGGCCGGCTCGGCGGCCAGCAAGCCGGTGCCGACCAGGCAGGCCCAGACCAGGCCGAGCCGCAGGAGGTCACGGAGGTGAAGGAGCATGGGTAAAGCATGAACGGAAAGGGGCGGGAGGTCAACGAGACCCTCCGCCCCCGCGTCCGACCGAGGCCCCGGCGCCGCTTAGTAGCGGAAAGCCCCCGAAATCGTCAGGGCGTTGGCCTGGAAGTTGGCCGCGGCGTTGGCGGGGAGCTTCGAATCGGTGAAACTGTAGGCCAACGTGAAACTCAGGTGGGGGTTGTATTTATAATCAGCCCCCAGGTTGTAGACCATGGTGTTGACGACGGTCGTACCGGCGAGGACGTCGCTGCGGGTCGTCCCAAGGTTGAAGCTGAGGTCCTCGGCCGCGGTGAAGTTCACCGTGTAGGTGTAGGACTTGCTGTCGATCTGGCCGCCCGTGTTGTTGGCGTTGATGTCGCGGGACAAGGCCAGCGAGTGGTTGACCTTTTCCGTCAGGCTATGCTGCAGGTTGATCGAGAAGGAAGGGATCTGTTCGTTCGCCGCGCCGTCCACGGAAGAGGTGGCATAACCGGCCCGGGCGGTCACGTTGAGCTTGCCGGCACCCGTCGGGTCACCCTTGGCGGTGAGACCATAGAAGTGCTTGCGCATCTGCAACGGGTACCCCGCGGGACGCTCGGTGGTGATCAGCCCCGGGGTGGCGGTGGAGGTGTTCTGGGAAAAGTACGGCGCGGGGGAGTAATCCGTGATGTCGTGCTGGTAGCGGAGGCCGAAGGAAAGCTTCTCGAAGGCCTGGTAGGTGACTTCGAGGGGAATCGCCTTGGTATTCAGCTCCGTCAAGCCGTTGGTATTGTAGGAGGTCAAGAAGCCCGGGTTAGGGTCGGCAAAGGGAGGGGCCAAGCCCGCCGTCTGGGTCGTCTCCACGACCTTCACCGGATTCAGGTAATGGTTATAGGTATTGGTGAACCCCAAGGTCACGTTGATCTTCTCGGTCAGCTTGTACTTGGCCTCGAAGGCGTGGGAGTAGTTGGACTGACGCAGCAGGTTGGCGCCCAGCGGGACGGAGGTTCCGACGCCCTGTTGGGCCAGGTCGTCATTACGGACGGTGATACGGTAGGAACTGTCCAGGCTCAGGCTCAGCGGACCACCATCATCGGCACGGATGCTGGCGGAAAGGGCGTCGCGGTCGTCCTCGAGGTCGGCCAAGGAGGCCTTGTTGTAGCGGACGATGTTGCGACGGGCCGAAAAGTTGACCGCGAAAGCGGAGTCCTTGCCGTATTCCAAGGCCAAGCCGGGAGTCACCGTCCAGGAAGTGGCGGAGACGGCGTTGGCCGTGGTGTAGAGGTTGTCCGTGATGTCGAGGGCGAACGACGAATCGAAGAAGATGTCCGTGTCATTGCCGAGCTGGATCAAGGGCGAGGTCGGGAAGAGATTGGCGGCACCCAAGGAAGGCCCGACAGCCATGCAGGCGGCGGCGATAAGAAAGCGGACCGAGGTCATACAGGGAGGGGGGTTGAACGCAGACTAGGCATCCCCTACCCCCTATCAACCCCCAAAAGGCAGGCATTACCCCCAGTTGAAAGAAAAATCCCGCCTTTCGGCGGGATTTGGTCGGGCTAGATCGTCGGGTCTTTAGGCCTTCGGAGCCGTGGGCAGGACGCGGATCTTGCGGTAGGCGGGGAGACCCGTGCCAGCCGGAACCAGGTGGCCCATGATCACGTTCTCCTTGAAGCCGGTCAGCCGGTCGCGCTTGGCCATGGTGGCGGCGTCGGTCAGCACGCGGGTAGTCTCCTGGAAGGAGGCCGCGGAGATGAACGATTCCGTCTCCAAGGAGGCCTTGGTGATGCCCAGGAGGATCGGTTCGGACTC
>JACCDL010148541.1_pt1 | contig 12088 bp, 11 predicted proteins | sample 7441931 | NCBI WGS metagenome assembly JACCDL01 (sample SAMN15323437, study PRJNA562643) | freshwater metagenome | isolation source: river surface water | place: USA:Blue River Watershed | collected 2017-08-16 | reverse complement strand
TTGAATGCGGTCAACCTCACGTTCGTCACACTGGCAACTGCACTTGCAGACATCAACGGCCAAGTCGTTGTTTTCTTCGTCATGGTTGTTGCCGCAGCAGAGGTCGTTGTTGGTCTTGGCATCATCGTGGCAATCATGCGTCGACGTAACGGCATCACGGCCGACGATCTTTCGGCTTTGAAGGGATAACACATCATGTTGGATCTCATCTGGCTCGTCCCCGCACTTCCGCTCGCTGGTTTCTTGTTGATCGTTCTCTTCGGCCGCAAGCTCGGAGAACCCTTTGCAGGCGTCTTGGCCACAGCAATGACTGCTTCGTCTTTCGTTGTCGTTGCTCTCATTTATTTTGAACTGCTGTCGCTACCAACGGAAGAGCGTCATCACGTCGTCACATTGTTCTCATGGATTCCAGTTGGCGCGTTGCACATTGACATGGCATTGCTTGTCGACCCGCTCAGCATCACAATGGCCCTGTTTGTCACTGGCATTGGTTCACTCATTCACTTGTACGCCATTGGCTACATGCATGGTGATGCGAAGTTCCCCAAGTTCTTCATGTATCTCAACTTGTTCGTCTTCTCGATGCTCATGCTGGTGTTGGGTGAGAACTTGCTGGTCACGTTCCTTGGTTGGGAAGGCGTCGGCGCATGTTCTTACTTCTTGATTTCGTTCTGGCACACCCGCGATTCCGCAGCAACTGCTGGCAAGAAGGCTTTCGTCACCAACCGCGTTGGTGACTGGGGCATGTTGACCGCCATGTTCATGGCTTTCGCTGCTGTTGGAACCTTGTCGTATGAAGGAATTAACCACGCAGCGGAGACGGGCGGACTAGCAGCTGTTACTGCAACTGGTATCGCCATGATGTTGTTCGTCGGTGCGTGTGGCAAGAGCGCCCAGTTGCCTTTGTATATCTGGCTGCCTGATGCAATGGAAGGCCCGACTCCGGTGTCGGCACTTATTCACGCTGCGACAATGGTGACGTCTGGTGTTTTCTTGCTGACTCGTATGGCACCAGTGCTGCACGCTGCATACCCATGGTCGGGCGATGTCATTGCCACCGTAGGTGCGCTGACTGCATTGTTCGCCGCAACGATTGCAGTCGCTCAGACCGACATCAAGAAGGTTCTTGCATACTCCACCGTGTCGCAACTCGGATTCATGTTCCTCGCCATCGGCTCGGGTGCATACGTTGCTGCCATCGTCCACATGATCACGCACGCATTCTTCAAGGCGCTTTTGTTCTTGGGGTCTGGTTCGGTCATTCACGGAATGCACCATGAACAAGACATGCGTCGTATGGGTGCTCTCCGCAAGGTGATGCCGATTACTGCAATCACCTTCATTATTGGTTGGTTGGCAATTGCGGGTGTCCCACCATTCGCTGGTTTCTGGTCGAAGGACGAAATCCTTCTCTACGCATTCGCAAATAACCGTTTGCTGTACTTCATTGGTGTTCTGACTGCACTGCTCACCGCGTACTACATGACTCGCCAAGTCATCATGGTGTTCTTCGGTGAAGCTCGCTGGAACGACCACGCCGAAGAAAATGGCGCACATGGTGATCACACGCCACACGAAAGTCCATGGACAATGACTGCACCATTGGTGATCTTGTCTGGTCTTGCAATTACCGGTGGTGTGATGCAGTTGCCTTTCTCAAAGGAAACTCACTGGTTGGAACACTGGCTTGAACCAGTGGTGCATCACGCTGAAGCAAACATCAAGGGAACTTGGGCGAGTGACAACAAGTGGCTTCTCTTGGGTCTTGCTGTTGTCATTGCTTGTGCAGGTATCGCTGCGAGTATCGCTGTCTACGCCAAGGGCAAGGCAAAGGCAATCGAGCCAGCAATCCTTGCTGATGCATGGCGATACGACGCTGGTATTGCTGCATTGGTTGGTGGCCCTGGCCGCAAGGCTTTTGATGCAGTCGCTGCATTTGATGCGCACATCGTTGACGGTGCCGTTGTTGGCGTCGGCACGGAAGTGCGTGCAGCAAGCGGACTGTTGCGCCGCGCTCAAAGTGGTCTTGTTCGTTCGTACGCCGCAATCATTGGGCTCGGTGCAGTCATCATGCTTGCTTGGTTCCTCTTGAGGGGAGTCCTCTGATGTTGTCGTCACTTCTTGCAAGTGCAGGGTCAAGCGAAGCGGTCGCTTCGTTCCCCATTCTTTCTGCGCTCATCTTGTTGCCGCTTCTCGGTGCAGTTGTCGTCACGCTGTTGTCGAATCGCCGTCCGGAATACGTCAAGCTTGTCGCTGCACTCATCAGCGTGGGCACCGGCGCAATGTCGCTGTGGATGTTGGCCAAATTCAACACACACGAAGCGGGATTCCAATTCGTTTCTCAGCACGAGTGGATCAAGGCATGGGGAATCTCATGGCATCTCGGTGTGGACGGAATCTCTTTGTTCCTCGTTGTGCTCACCGGAATTCTCTTCCCACTGGTCATTCTGGGAGTTGACCCTCACCACGATGAGAAGCGTTATCTCGCATGGCTGTTGCTTCTTGAAGCGGGTGTCATGGGCAGTTTCCTCAGCCTCGACCTCTTCTTGTTCTTCATCTTCTTTGAAATTGTTCTTGTGCCGATGTACTTCCTCATTGGTGGATGGGGCTACGACAAGCGCATTTATGCAGCAACGAAGTTCTTCCTCTACACCATGTTTGGTTCTGCCTTCATGTTGGTGGGCATCATTGCCACCGCTGTGTTGGCACAGCGTGATCTTGGCTACCTCACTTTCGACTTGGTGAAGATTGCAGAAGAAGCATCGTTTGCGACTAACACCGGACGCTGGTTGTTCTTGTCGTTCGCCATCGCATTTGCAGTCAAAGTTCCAATTTTCCCACTGCATACCTGGTTGCCTGATGCGCACACTCAGGCACCAACGGGTGGCTCTGTCATCCTCGCTGGCGTCTTGTTGAAGATGGGTACATACGGATTCCTTCGCTTTGGCTTGTACCTCTTCCCTGCAGCAGCGGTGTGGGCAAAGCCCGTGCTTCTCACGTTGGCAACAATCGGAATCATTTATGGCGCGATTGCAGCAACAATGCAAACGGACCTCAAGCGACTCGTGGCCTACTCGTCAGTCGCTCACCTTGGATTCATCGTCTTGGGCACGTTCGCCATCACATCACAGTCGCTCACCGGTGGCGTGATGCAGATGATTAACCACGGTATTTCGACGGGTGCATTGTTCCTTCTCGTCGGAATGATTTACGAGCGTCGTCACACACGTGTGATTGCAGAACTCAAGGGCATTCAAGCGGTTGCTCCAATTTTCGCAGCAGCATTTATGGTGGTCATGTTGTCCTCCATCGGTGTGCCGGGTCTCAACGGTTTCGTTGGCGAGTTCTTGATTCTTGTTGGATCATTCGAAACAGCTCGCTGGTGGACAATCATCGCCGCAACTGGTGTCATCCTCGCTGCGCTGTATTTGCTCTGGGCGTATCAACGCGTCTTCCACGGCGAGCCAGATGAAGCAAATTCATCCTTCAAGGAAATCACTCTTCGTGAAGGACTTTTGCTGTTGGTCTTTATTGGTCTCATTGGATTTACCGGAATTTTCCCGAAGCCAATGTTGAGCCGTATTGAACCAAGTGTCGACAAACTAATCGAGCATGTCGAGGCACATTCGGACTACAAGGCGCCAGTCCACAAAGGTGGACATTCCACCGAAACTGATTCTTCACACGAGGGAGGCGAATAATGGTTCTCGCAGCAACGATGACCTCTCCCGAAATTCCGTGGAGTGACCTGCTCCCACTCCTCATTTTGTTGGGTGGAACATGTGCGCTTCTTTTGTTGGGAACACTGATTCCAACGTGGCCGCGCATTGCGACTCCGATCGTCACCATTGCATCGGCTGTTGCTGCCGGAGTTGCAGCCTGTGTTCAGTGGAACGATCTGTATTACCGCAAGGGTTACAGCATCATCACGGGTGCCATTTCAATTGATCGCTTCTCCGTCCTTGCCACCATCATCATCACGGTGGCGGTGTCATTAGGGGCGCTTCTTGCCTCTGTCCATAACGATCCTGCCAACGGAGACTCTCTTGAGCGATTTGCGCTCTTGTTGACTTCCGCAATTGGTGCTGTGGTGATGGTGTCTGCAAATGACCTCATCGTGTTGTTCTTGGGTCTTGAGATTCTCAGCCTTTCGCTGTATCTCATGGCTGCAAGTGATCGTCGCCGAGAAGAGAGTCAGGAAGCTGGCCTTAAGTATTTCGTTCTCGGTGGATTTGCTTCTGCGTTCTTGTTGTACGGAATCGCTTTGGTCTACGGAGCAACAGCGTCAACAAACGTTGAAGGTATTGCTAAATCATTGAATGACCGAATCACCGTTGGTGGTTCCGATGCGATGTTGCTCGTCGGTATTGGACTGTTGTTAGTAGGTCTTGGATTCAAGGTCTCTGCAGCACCATTCCAAATCTGGACCCCTGACGTTTATGAAGGTGCCCCCACATCGGTGACCTCGTACATGGCGTCGGCGGGCAAGGTTGCAGCCTTTGCTGCAATGTTGCGTGTGTTCATCGTGGGCTTGGAAGCACGTGTTGATGACTGGCGACCAGTGATTTGGGTTCTTGCTGTTCTGAGCATTTTCGTTGGCTCCACCATGGCCGTCGTGCAGACAAATGTGAAGCGCATGCTTGCGTACTCGTCCATTAGCCACGCTGGTTTCATTCTTGTGGGCGTCGAGGCAGCTGCACACATGGAAGGCAATGGCTTGTCAGCGTCCATGACGTACCTCGCCATCTACACAATGCTTGTGATGGGTTCATTCGCAATCCTTATTGCCGTCGCTGGCAACAGTGATACCGCAACAACGTTGGATGCATTTAAGGGACTTGCGAAGCGTCGTCCTGCACTTGCTCTTGCCTTCAGCACCTTGCTGTTTGCTCAGGCCGGCGTTCCGTTTACTTCTGGCTTCGTCGCAAAGTTCGGTGTCATCAAGGCTGCAGTGGAAGTCGATTCATATGGAATTGGTATCGCTGCAATGGTGGGTGCAGTGATTGGCGCCTTCCTCTATCTGCGCATTGTTGTCAGCATGTGGATGGAAGAGCCAACAACGAACGAAGAACTCAAGATTCCAGCTGTCATCAATGTGGTGATCGCCATCTCGGTTGCGTTCACTCTTGTCATCGGCTTCTTCCCCAACATCTTGTTGAACGCCATCGACTTGGTGCGCTTCGCACCGAACTGATTTTTATCGTGTCGCGCGTTGCACTAACGCGTTGAACAAATTCTGATTCGCAGAATCTTCCTCGGCGGTGTCTTCGGGGTGCCACTGCACTCCAATGACCCACGATGCTGATGTGTGTTGCACGGCTTCAACAGTTCCATCTGCGTATGTACCCACAACAGTGAGAGACGGCGCAACGACATCAAGTGCCTGGTGATGAAACGAATGTGTCATAGGCGTAGTTGTCCCCATTGCCTCAGCGACGAGTGAGCCTGGCGACAATTCCACCTCGTGCATGGTGTCGCGATGCACTTCGTAGTTCTCAAGATGTTGGATGAGTGTGCCACCCATCGCCACATTCAGAATTTGATGTCCGCGACAGATGGCAAGAACCGGCAAGTCCAAGGACACAGCATGCTGCACTGCAGCAATCTCAAATGTGTCGATGAAGTCATCGACACCAAAGAGGCGAGCTGAAATCTCTTGTCCGTATTTCGCTGGGCTGACATCGCCGCCACCCAACAAAACCATGCCATCGCAACGTTCAACAGTGGCCCGAATGAGTTCGATATCTTCCGTCGGTGGAATGACAACGGGAAGTCCACCTGCGCGTTGCACCGCATCTGCATATAAGCGTCCACCGCTCACAACAGGTGTGCGATGTCCCTTCGCTTCGTCAGATCGACGTCCTGGAATTGCAATGAGTGGGCGGCTCATCGTGAAATAACTTCGTCGACCACGTAGTCGTTTTGACGTGCCATAGAGATGACGCTGTCAGAGTGTTCGCGGCCGCGAACTTCCAAGACCACTTGCACTCCGGTTTCACGAACATGAAGCGAAATACCTTCACGGACATGTTCCACTTCAATGAGGTTTGCACCGGCGTCTGCAAACAATGTCAGAAGACGTGCAAGCCCACCAGGGCGGTCAGAGATGCGGACAAACAAAATAAGTCGACGACCGGCCTGTGTTTCATTTCGACGAATGAGGTTTGGCACAAGACCTAAATCAACATTGCCACCAGAAAGGACAACACACGTTGTGCCTGTGGCAGAAGGAACGACTTGTCCACTGAGCAGTGCAGAGACACCCACTGCACCGCCTCCTTCGACATACAACTTGCTGCGATCCATCAGCATCACCATTGCATCGGCAACAAGGTCTTCTTCAACAACAACTACTTCATCAACAAATTGTTCAATGAGGGGGCGCGTAAAGTCGCCTGGAGTCTTCACGGCAATACCGTCAGCAAGTGTGACGATGGGGCCATCAGCGGGGGGATCACCTGCATATGGTGCACACGCGCGGACTTGAACACCGATAACGCGAACATGAGGCATTGCCTGTTTGACCGCGATTGCAACACCACCAGTCAATCCACCTCCACCTAATGGAACGATGACAGTTGCAAGATCAGGAATGTCTTCCACTAACTCAAGACCAAGAGTTGCTTGACCAGCAACAACAAACGGATCATCAAATGGATGACAGAAGATCATTCCAGTTTTTTCAGCGTGCACTCGTGCTGCAGCAACTGCATCAGACAATGTGTCGCCACCTTCGGTGAGCGTTGCACCATAGGACAACACGGCCTTCATCTTCGATAGCGATGCGCCAGAGGGAACAAAGATCTGACAGGGAACGCCGTAATGCTTTGCGGCAAATGCAAGTGCTTGAGCGTGATTGCCTGCACTGCCTGCAACAACACCGTTCTTCACCGCATCACCAAGCGATGCCAACTTGTTCATCGCACCGCGAATCTTGAAAGAGCCCGTCCGCTGCAAGTTCTCGGCTTTCAACACCACATTCCCACCAAACCGTTCGGTCAGAGTGAGAGATTCAGTGATGGGTGTTCGTTTCACAACACCGGCGCCGGCTCGACGGGCGGCAACGATGTCGGCGGAATCAATAGGGAACGCGGACATGCGTCACTACCGTAGTGGTCATGCGGGCAGCCCTCATCGCGAATAGCAACGAAGCAGATCCAGGGTTCGTTGGCCGATCATTGCGCAGGCGGGGGTATGCCTTCACCGATTTCCTGAGGGAACAGCATTCCGAGTGGCCATCCCTCGATGGCTTTGATCTCGTGGTGGCGATGGGTTCGGGCTGGAGCACCTACTGGGACCATGTGTCGGAACCGGTGCTGGCTGAACAAGCTCTGATGGGGGAGGCCATGTCTAGGGGAATCCCCATTTTGGGGATCTGCTTTGGGGGCCAGCAACTGGCCAATGCCCTTGGTGGCTCAGTCACAAAAGCACAAAGTACGGAAATTGGGTGGTTTTCGGTGGAAAATCTGCCAGAAACTGCCCATTTAGCCCCTCCTTCTCTCTTTCAGGGCCCCTGGATGCAGTGGCACTACGACAGTTTCACCGTGCCATCGGGGGCGACAGCACTGGCTCAGTCCTCCGCGGGTCCCCAGGCGATTGTCTGCGGGCGGTCCCTAGGGCTCCAGTTTCACCCTGAAGCCACGGAATCGATTGTGCGGATGTGGGCCTCGGATGATGGGGTGCAGGAATTGCTCGATCAGGGAATTGACCGGGACGCGCTCTTTCACATCACCCGAGAAAACCAAGTGGACTCCGAACAGCGATGTGATGCGCTGGTGGAGTGGTTCCTCTCGGATATCGCACAAAGGCACATGACACAGGGCTGAATCCCTAGTGAAGTTGGGGTCACAATGGCACCCCGTAGTAGTTTCAGAGGCTGTGTCTGAGTTTCTACGGTCCTATCTCACTGTTGTGTGGTTCGGACTTGCCGCATTTTTAGTCGCCGGATTGTTGCTGGGTATTTCCGCGCTCGTCCGCCCCAACAACCCCAACAGAGAAAAGATGCTCACCTACGAAAGTGGTGTTGATCCTGTTGGTGATGGTTGGTCGCAGAGCCAAATTCGTTATTACGTCTTCGCACTTCTCTTCGTCATCTTTGACGTTGAAGCAGTGTTTATCTTCCCGTGGGCTACTCAGCTTGAGCGTTATGCCGGATTCGGTCTTGTAGAAATGGGCATCTTCGTTGCCATTCTTCTGCTCGGTCTCGTCTATGCGTGGCGCAAAGGCGTCCTGCGCTGGGTCTAGGGAAAAGGTTCTTCGATTATGGGACTTGTTGATCGCGGTCGGCTTCCAAAGCCACTTACTTCACTCTTCAACATGGGTCGCTCCTACTCATTGTGGGTGTACCAGTGGGGCCTCGCATGTTGCGCCATTGAAATGGGTGCAGCATTCGGTTCTCCTCGTTACGACGTGATGCGCTTGGGTGTCATTCCCTTGCCTGCATCGCCACGTCAGGCAGACCTTGTTGTTATCTCCGGAACTGTCACCGACAAGATGGCTCCTGCCATTAAGCGTTTGTACGAACAGATGCCAGAACCGAAATACGTCATCTCAATGGGAAGTTGCGCAAACTGCGGTGGCCCATATTGGGATAGCTACTCGGTGACAAAGGGTGTCGACCAAATCATCCCTGTCGACGTGTATGTACCTGGTTGCCCACCACGTCCCGAAGCATTGCTTGAAGGAATTGTGTTGTTGCAACAGCGCATCAAGAACGAAGACATGGGCGCTCGTTGGCGCGGTGAAGGCACCAAGCCAATGAACATCGTCGATGGCGAATCAGCAGAGAAGGGTGGTGTTCCCGTTGTCGTCAACAACTGATACTCCCACCGAAGCTCCACGCGACACTGTGCGTGAAGAGGCACTCGCTCGCGTCCTTGGCGCACTTGGTGCAAACGTTGTCGATTCACTTCTCAAGCCGAACGACGACTTATGGATTCGCGTCACCGCTGAATCATGGCGTTCAACTGCAGAAACATTGAAGTCACTTGGTTTCACCTACTTCTGTTTCTTGTCTGCAATCGACTGGCTTCCATCTCCATTCGGCAAGGGTGAAGACGATCCAACAGCTCCTGCTGTTGAGCGTGACTCCACCATTAAGCAGGGCTACACAGGTGGCGATACTCGCTTCCAGGTATTCGCTCGTTTGGTGCAGCCATTCACCACGCTTGGTATCAACATCAAAGTTGATGTCGACGATTCAGTGATGGCAGTTGATTCGTGGTCTGGCGTTTTCGCTGGAGCTAACTGGCACGAGCGTGAAGCACACGAAATGTTTGGCATTGGTTTCAATGGACACCCAGACCTTCGCAACATGTACTTGCCATCAGATTTCGAAGGCCACCCAATGCGCAAGGACTTCCCGTTGCTTGCTCGCATTGTGAAGCCTTGGCCAGGCATCGTTGATGTCGAGCCATTGCCCGGTGACGATTCAGAGGAAGGCGAAGCATCATGACCATGCTTGGCGACCGTCAACAACTCGCGTACATCGCTTCACAAGCAGCTGATGCTCGTGTGAACGTTGAACTCGAAACAGAGGGCATGACCCTCAACATCGGACCGCAGCACCCTGCGACGCACGGAACATTGCGCATCATTGCTCGTCTTGATGGTGAGCAAGTGGTGTGGGCAGAACCATCTGCCGGCTACATGCATCGCGGTTACGAAAAGCTCACTGAAGTTCGTACCTTCCCTCAAGTCACTGCGTTGGTCAACCGCATCGACTGGTTGGGCTCATTCGCAAACGAAGTGCCGTTTATCCTCGCTGCAGAAAAGTTGATGGGTGTGGAAGCACCATCACGCGCGCAGCACATTCGCACCATCTTGTTTGAACTTTCACGCATCGCGAACGTGTCGCTGTTCCTCGGCGACCTTGGTGTGCAGTTAGGCGCAGTGACACCTGTGTTCTTTGCATTCCGCGACCGTGAATATGTTCTCAACCTGATTGAAGCAGCAACAGGTGGACGCTTCCATCCGAACTTCGACCGCATTGGTGGTTTGAAGGACGACTTGCCAGCAGGCTTTATCGAAGAGACGCGCGTCGTCATGAAGAAGCTGCGCACTTTCTGCGATCAGATTGAAGACCTCTTGTTCGGAAATGAAATCTTCCAGTCACGTACTCGTGGCATTGGTGTGATTCCGAAAGATGTTGCATTGCAGTACGGCTTGTCCGGCGCAAACCTTCGTGCAAGTGGTGTTGATTGGGACCTTCGTCGTGATCAGGACATTGCAATGGCCTGGAACAAGACCGAGTTCAAAGTCATCACACATCCTGATGGTGACTCGTTCGCACGTTGCTGGGTTCGCCTGCAAGAAGTTCGTGAGTCAACAAAGATTGTTGATCAACTTCTCGACACCATTCCTGCTGGTCCAGTGATGGCCAAGGTTCCCAAGATCATCAAGGTTCCAGAAGGTGAAGCATGGGTGTCCACCGAGAACCCTCTCGGTGAAATGGGTTACTACGTTGTCTCGCAAGGTGACCAAGGTCCATTCCGCGTCAAGATTCGCAGCGCTTCGTTCAACAACATCTCGATTACTCCTTGGTTGTTGAAGGGTGTGTATGTCCCGGACATCATCACCATCCTCGCGTCGCTGTACTTCATTCTCGGAGACATTGATCGCTGATGAACTCTGCACTTCTTTCCGCTGACCTCCCATATTGGGCAGTGTCGCTTCTTCGCGTCCTTGGTGGACTCGTTGCTGTGTTGCTCCCTGCGGGCACCGTGGTGTACTTGTTCCTCTTCAAGATGATGTCGTTCATGCAGTCACGTCTTGGACCAATGGAAGCTGGTCCTTACGGTTCGATGCAGTTGTTTGCTGAAGTTGGCAAGTGGTTGCAAAAGGAAGACATCGTTCCTGCAAACGCGCAACCAGAAGCACGCATTTTCAAGATGGCACCGCTCATCGTGTTGGCCAGCACCTTCTTGTTGGTGGTAGTCGTTCCGTTTGGTCCCGATGCATGGTTCACCAACTTCGAAACAGGAATTTTTTACGCGCTCGCAGTGTCGTCAGTTTCTGTGTTGGGAATTCTCATTGCTGGTTGGGCAAGCGCAAACAAGTACTCCCTCATGGGTGGTTTGCGCGCTGCTGGTCAGCTTGTTGCATATGAGTTGCCAATGGTGCTTGCCGTGGTCGGTGTTGTCATTCAGGCCGGCACGATGAACTTGCAAGAGATTGTGGTCGCACAGAACGCTGGCTCAATGTTTGGCTGGGATGGTTTGGGCAACCCATACATCCTCACTCAGTTCGTTGCATTCCTTATTTTCATGATTTCTGTTCAGGCAGAACTCACACAGACGCCGTTCGACATGCCCGTCGCTGAATCAGAACTTGTGTCCGGTTACATGACCGAATACTCCGGCTTCCGCTTCCTCATCTTCTTCATTGGTGAGTTCGCAACTGCTGGTGTATTCGCAATGATCGCATCCATTCTGTTCCTCGGTGGTTGGGGCGTTCCGTTCTCATGGTTCGGCTGGACAACAATCGACAGCATCGACAACTGGATGAACGTCGGTGGACCGCTCATCTTGTTCACCAAGATGCTCGTCCTCGTGTTCTTCATCATGTGGATCCGCTTCTCATTCCCACGTTTCCGTGAGGATCAGTTGCAGCGCTTCGCATGGAAGGTGCTGATTCCAATTTCGCTTGTCAACATCATGTTGACTGCTGTGCTGAAGGTGGCTTTCTGATGGCTAAGCCAAAAGTTCCCGGCATGTTCAAGGGTCTTGGCGTCACGTTCGCCACTCTCTTGGCCACTGCAAAAGACGGTGCAAACACCGTTCAGTATCCGCATGAAAAGGAGACACCTCCTATTCGTGCACGCGGTGTTATCGCATTGCATGAAGACAACTGCACGTCGTGCATGTTGTGTGCACGTTCATGTCCCGACTGGTGTATCTACATCGAGGGCCACAAGGAACTTGCTCCACCTCGTCGTGCCGGTGGTGCACCTCGCAAGGTGAACAAGCTCGATCGTTTCGATATTGACTACGCACTCTGCATGTACTGCGGTATCTGTGTCGAGGTATGTCCGTTCGACGCGCTCTTCTGGAGCCCTGAACACGAATACTCCGAACCACGCATTGCTGAT
>JACCDL010698511.1_pt1 | contig 12097 bp, 12 predicted proteins | sample 7441931 | NCBI WGS metagenome assembly JACCDL01 (sample SAMN15323437, study PRJNA562643) | freshwater metagenome | isolation source: river surface water | place: USA:Blue River Watershed | collected 2017-08-16 | reverse complement strand
CATCTCTGGCAGTGCACGACCAATCACGTTGGTGATGTCGAGGAAGCGCCATGAACGTGAATTACCGCGCACCAAAACATCAATCAACATCTGAGTGGTTTCAGATGTCCAGAAAATTTCTGCAAAGCGATTCGCGTGCATCCAATCGAGCAGAGATGCATTCGGTTGTGCGTGCGATGCGTGGAGTGACGCCTCGAGCGCGAGTGGCAACGTCAATGATGCAGGTGGTGTTCCATGCAGTTGCACTTCACCATCGATGAGGCGAATCCAGCCACCCACTGTTTCTTCTGTTACTTCTTCATCAAGTGTGGATTCAAGGGCGGAGCCGCCCGATTCGATTCTCCATCGAAGAAGTGGAGGAGTGATCACTGTTGTCAAGAGCACCATCAGTAGAACAACCGCGTAGAGCTCCTCGTCAAAAACGCCAATGGAAACGCCGATTGTGGCGAAAATGAGTCCCACTTCTCCACGTGGGATCATGCCGATACCAATCAACAACTTGTCGGTATTTGTGCCGACTGCGCCGACGGAGGCCAACATCTTTCCGGTAATCGCAATCGCAGTGAGGATGCCCGCCACGAGAAGAACGTGTCCGGAGAAGAACTTCGTGACATCGGTATCAATACCAATCTGCATAAAGAAGACCGGAATGAAGATGCTGCCGAGAACGGAGAAGTCTCGTGCGATGCGATCGTGATGGTCGGTGCGCGCCAGTGCTGTACCGGCAACGAAAGCACCAATGATGGGTGCGAGTTTTGCACCGCTTGCTGCAGCAGAGAATGCAAACGTGATGCCAGCTGCAACAACGCCGATGGTTGCGGGTGAAGCTGATTTTGCACCGATGTATCGAAGGATGCGTGGTACGAGCAGCAACCCGATTGCGCCAGCAATCAGAAGGAATCCCACCGCCAGTCCGATGGTGCTGATGAGACCGACCGCATCAATCGAACCTTGTTCGACAACGCGAGTGACGACAGTGAGGATGATGAGACCGAGAACATCGTCAGCGACTGCAGCACCTAAGACAATTCGCGCTTCAGTGGATGCGAGTGCTTTAAGGTCACCAAAGACTCGAGCAGTAATACCAACACTGGTGGCAGCAAGTGCGGCACCAAGGAACAGCGAAGCATTGAGCGATTCACCTAAAGCGGTTCCCGCAAGAACACCGGTGGACATGGGAAGGACAACGCCCAGGATTGCCACGAACATTGATGCCTTGCCGACGCGGCGAAGTTCGTTGAGGTCCATCTCGAGGCCAACCTCTGCAAGAAGGATGATGACTCCGACTTCAGCGAGAACCTTGAGAGCATCGCTTGGTTCAACAAGGCCCAACATGGACGGGCCGATGACGATGCCCGCAATAATTTCGCCGAGCACTGCAGGGATCTTGATTCGCTCGCAGAGTTCTGCTGCCAGTTTGGCGAGAACGAGGACGAGAGCCAGTGAGGTGAAGATTTGACCGAAGTCAAGTGCTCCACCAGCGGCAAGCAACGAAGAAAACATTGAGAAGTGTCTACCTGTTTATTGAAGGAGAGCCCGTGCGGACTCTTCACCTTCGGGACTAAGCATCCAGCCACGACTGCGAACGGTGAGGAGAGAATCCGGACCAAGTGTGCGACGCAGTGCAACGAGGGAGGCGTCAACGCGACGAGCCGCACTGCTCTCAATTCCGGTTTGGCGGGCAATGTAGTCCCGCCCAACGACACGACCACTTGACTCGACAAGGACTTCGAGAATCTTGATATCAAGTGGGGTGAGTGGACTGCTGAGAACAGCAGGAGTAGAAGGCTCAGCCATGGCTACACCGTACGAAGCCCAGTTTTCGGGTCTGTTCGCCCCATGTAAACGGTGTGTGAACGGTCATACCCCCAGAATTCGTGGATTCTGAGATTTTTCCGACAGAATCGGAACTCATGGAACTCACCTATGCCCCCGAAGACGAACAGTTCCGCGCGGAGATCCGCGCCTGGCTGCAGGAGAACTTGCCGAAGGGCTGGTTCGACAAAGGTTTCGAAATGTCGAACGATGAACGTAAGAAGTTCAACGATGAATGGCCAAGCAAGTTGTTCTCCGGTGGATGGATCTGCGCAACCTGGCCAAAGGAATACGGCGGCAAGGGCTTGACCACAATGCAGGGCGTTGTTCTTGCAGAAGAGTTCGCAAATGCAAAGGCACCAATGCGCGCCGACTTCTTCGGCGACACACTTGTAGGCCCCACACTTCTTCAGTGGGGTACAGAAGAGCAGAAGAAGGAATTCCTCCCTCAGATTCTCAACGGCAGCATGCGCTGGTGCCAAGGTTTCTCCGAGCCAAACTCTGGTTCCGACCTTGCAAGCTTGAAGACAACTGCAGTTCTCGACGGTGACGAGTGGGTCATCAACGGTCAGAAGGTGTGGACCACACAGGGTCACCACGCTGACTATTGCTTCCTTCTCACTCGTACAGATCCTGATGCGCCGAAGCACAAGGGCATCTCGTACTTGCTCGTGCCAATGCGTCAGCCTGGTGTTGAAGTGCGCGGCATTGTGCAGCCCGATGGCACTGCGGAGTTCTGCGAAGTGTTCTTCGACAACGCTCGTTGCCCGAAGGACAACGTTGTTGGTGGATTCAACAACGGCTGGATCGTTACAAACTCCACCCTCGCTTTCGAGCGCGGCATGAGTGCAACCACCGGTTACCGCCGCTTTGAGTCTGAATACAAGGCAATGGTTCGTGGCGCCAAGGAAAATGGCACCATCAACGATCCAAAGATTCGTCAGCGCCTCATGACCTACTACACAAAGATCCAGATTCTCAAGATCAATGGACTTCGTTCACTCTCCACCACTCTCATGGGCAAGAAGGATCCAAGCATGGCTGCACTCGGTGCAACCAACAAGATGTTCTGGACCGAAATGCACAAAGAAGCGATGGAACTTGCACTCGATATCGCTGGTGCCGACGCAATGCTTGTTGACTACGCATTGGGTGATGGCAACTGGCCAGGTACCGCACGCGAAAAGCGTCGTGAGGGTTACCCCGTCAGCAGCATGATGTCTGCATTCTTCTTCTCTCGTTCCGAAACCATTTGGGGTGGAACCAGCCAGATTCAGCGCAACATCGTTGGTGAGCGCGTTCTTGGTCTTCCAAAGGAACCATCAAGCAAGTAATTGCTTATGACAGCCGAAACCGTCACATTCTCGCGCGGCACTCTTCAAGCGCCGTTCGGGATGTTGACGGTGGTGGCGTCAGAGCGTGGTGTTCGTTACATCACGTTTGAAGAAGATGCGCATCCGAAGTCGTACGTCGGCATGGATGTTGTTGACGATGTATCGCAACCTGTCGTTGCTGAAACATTGAAGCAATTACGTGAATACCTCGATGGTTCACGAACTGCTTTCGATGTACCGCTTGATCTTGTGGGCACTGAATTCCAGGTAGAAGCGTGGAATGCGTTAGCCAAGATTCCGTATGCCGGAACAGTCTCCTATGCGCAACAGGCAGCATCCATTGGTCGTCCAAAGGCCACGCGAGCAATTGGCTCTGCAAATGGTCGAAACCCTGTGGTGATTGTGCTGCCGTGCCACCGTGTTGTGGGTGCTGATGGTTCACTCACCGGTTTCGGTGGCGGGTTACACGTGAAGTCGTGGTTGCTCGATCTTGAAAAGCAAGTGTCCGCACAGTCCAAGTGACTGATTGCGTAAGGTTGCAGACATGACACTTGCATCACGCATCCTTGCGGTTCTCCTCATCGCGGTCTGTCTTGGCTCTGGAGTGATGGACTTTCTGAAGCCAGCAAAACTGGTGGAAGGCATGAACAAGTTGCGCATTCCTACCAATGCGCTTCCGGTGCTCGGCGGCATCAAGATTGCAGCGGCAATCGGACTCATCATCGGTTTTGGCAACATTCGCTTGGCAGAAGTCACGGGCGCGTGTTTGTGTGCGTATTTCGCAATTGCAACAACAACGCACACTCGCGTGAAAGACAGCATTCGCGATACTGCCCCCGCATTTGTATTGCTCGTGATGTCAATCTTGTTTGTATTGACAACGTTCGCGCGTTAACTCGCGACACGCAATACTTCGGGTTTAGCCGCGCAACTTTTCCCATTCGGAATCATCAAGACCCAGCTTCTTGAATCGCTTTGAGATCCACAATGGAACCTCGATAGGCAGTCCTTGTTCAATTTCGGCGACCATCTGACCGTTCTCGTCCCACATGTGGCATGTATTGAGATTCATCGCATAACCGCGACGACGATCTTCTTTGGTCATTGCTGCACGTTGTTCTGAGGAAACACTGGGAGATCCAATACGCATTGACCAAATGCTCTGAATGGCAACAGGTGCCATCGCAGTCAACATCGAACCGATGTGAGTGCAACCACGTGGTCCGCCGAAGAGTTCTTTTACTTTTGCGTTGAAACCACGAGCGATGGAGAGGCCCACCAACTTCTCATATGCGGGAACAATGTCGGTGCAGTGTGTGTGAGGGCGTTCATGGAACTCGACATTCGCGCCAACGATTTCGAGGGAGGGGAATGCGACTTCAAGGTCAACGATCATGTGATGAACCCACAATGGTTCAGGGTCGTCCTTGACATAGAGACCAGCTGGCTTCTCGTCGAAGATCACGCCGCGCATGAGGAACTTGTCTTCACTCAGTTTGTAGGTGCGGATTTCATACCGGCGAGTGTGAATCAGCTTTCCGCCTTGCGGTGGTGCGGGGAAATAATCGTTCGTAGACACAGGAAACACTGTGTCAGAGATGTCGCAAGTTAGGCGAACCGAACTGATAATTCTTCTAATTCCCCTGTGTTTATAGGGCTATTTAAGTGACAAAAATCTAGGAACTCTTGACCGTTTTAAGGAATGCCTAACAAGGAATTCAGACATACGTTGAGAGATAAGGCCAATGAACGGTCAAAAGTGAGGGAGCAAAATGGCAGAAGAAAACAGAAAGAATTCGCTTCTTGATAGCGGGAACATGATTTTCTCGATGATGATGCTGGCAGTCATTGCAATGATTGTTGCAATCGGCGGAATCGGAATTGTCTCAGTTGCAAAGAGCGACAACGTTGCAGCTTCTTCTGGCGGCGCAACAACAGTGAATGTCACATTGACTGAATTCGCTGTGACATTGAGCCCTTCGGTCGTCCCGCCTGGCGAAGTTATTTTGAATGTCCACAATGCAGGTTCTGCTGAGCACAATCTTGCGGCGGCATCTCTGAACAAGCGAACGCCAAACATCCCTTCTGGAGGCCATGTGATGTTGGAACTAGGCAATCTTTCAAGTGGTCTTGAATTGATTTGCGAGATTCCTGGTCATAAGGACTCGGGTATGAAGGTGAACTTAGGAGTGAGTTCCGATGCTTCTCCCACTGGAGACACCGTCGCCCCCGCAATGAGTGCGGAGCAAATGGACAAGATGATGGAAGCAGTTGCAATGCAGTTCGGCAAGGTGACCACAAAGGGTGAATCTGGAACCGACATGGAACCAACCATCACTTCAGACGGTGTGAAGCAATTCGATCTCACGGCAAAAATTGTTGACTGGGAAGTCGAGCCAGGGAAAATCGTAAAAGGTTGGGCGTACAACGGTCAGATTCCAGGACCAACCATGCGAGTCAACGTGGGTGACAAAGTTCGTATTCGTCTGACGAATGAACTGACCGAATCAACTTCAATGCATTTGCATGGCGTACGTGTACCAAACGCAATGGATGGTGTTGATCCCTACACGCAAAAGCCCATATTGCAAGGCGAAACATTCGATTACGAATTCACTGCTCTTGAGCCAGCAGTGGGGATGTATCACTCGCATCACAATGCTCAGGTACAGATCCCTAATGGCCTTGCAGGTGCAATCATCATCGGTGATTGGAAGGCGATTGCCGCAAAGACTGCAGCTGGTCGCTTGACCGGCGATAAGGACGGCAAGATCGATCAAGAAGTTGTGATGACTTTGAACGATGCTGGGAACATCGGCCTTTCGTTAAACGGAAAGTCGTTCCCTGCGACAGCTCCGTACACCGCGAAGGTGGGCGAGACAATGTTGGTGCACTATTACAACGAAGGTCTCATGAGTCATCCGATGCACTTGCATCAACCCATCGGCCTTGTTGTTGCACGAGATGGAAAGCCCCTCGAACATCCGTTCTTTGCTGACACTGTCTCCATTGCTCCTGGTGAACGCTGGACAGTGGCATACACGATGCTTGACCCGGGCGTATGGGCTTGGCACTGCCACATTCTCACCCATGCTGAAACCCCAGAGGGAATGAAGTACATGGTGACCGCGGTCATCGTGAAGTAATTGTCTTTTTAGAAGTTTTGAAGGCTCGGGGCTGAAAAGTTCCGAGCCTTCATTCATTTTTCAGGCAGACTTAATCTGTGACTTCGCTAAAAGAGACCATTAAGACCGATATGACCGCTGCATTGAAGGCGGGCGACGACTTGAAGAAGTCGACATTGCGCATGGCGCTCTCGGCAATCACGAATGCAGAGGTCGCAGGTAGCGAAGCAGTCGAGCTCACCGATGACCAAGTCATCAAGGTGTTGCAGGCCGAAGCGAAGAAGCGACTTGAGTCTGCAGAGGTATACGAACAGAACGGTCGTGCTGATGCCGCTGCAAAAGAAAAGGCCGAAGCAGAAGTTCTCTCTGCATACCTTCCTGCTGCAATGTCCGATGAAGAGTTGGGTGCGATTGTCGCCGCTGAAGTTGCTGCCGCCGCTGCTGCTGGAAATACAGGGATGAAGGCAATGGGCGCAGTGGTGAAGGCTGTTCGCGAACGTGCAGGTTCTTCGGCTGATGGTTCAAAAATTGCAGACCTTGTGAAAGCAGCGCTTGCCTGATGTCTGATCCAGCACCAGAACTTGTTTCGCTTTCTCCCACGATGAAGCGGTTGGCGGATTCTTTACGCCGCACATTGAAGGCGATCTATCACGTGCATCCTGCACACGAAGATGAACAGATGGCAGCAACTGCTGAATCTCTCGAGACACAGATTTCTGATGCGGGAACGATGGGTCTCGGTCAACCATCGGATGTTCGCTACACACGCAGCCCGTTATCGGGTGCTTTCAATCCGATCGCTGCGCCAGTGACGTACGAGTATGGCGAGAAGAACATCACTGCAAAGGTTCGCTACAACGAGAGCTATCAAGGCCCTCCAGCATGTGTGCATGGGGGAATTGTGGCTGCGTTGCTCGACGATGCGTTGGGCCGCACCCGTCATCTCACGGGCCGTCACTGCGTCACCGGTGGATTAAACATCACTTATAAGCGCCCGACACCAATCAATGCTGACCTCACCGTGGAGGCCCGCATTGAGTCAATTCACGAGCGCAAGTTCATCGTGACAGGCGAGATCTATCACGAGGGTCAAGTCACTGCGTCGGCGGAGGCGGTCTTCGTCTTCCTTGCTGACGAAAAATTCAATGCACTCGTCTCTGGTGCACGTGACGCCTCCCGTTCGTAGCACACTGTGTGAAAGCCCGTTCTGGGCAAGAGGGGGACACCATGTCTGATGAACTGATTCTTGATTCGCTCCGTCGCCGATTCCGCGCGTTGTTCTCGTTGTATGAAGACGCCACGGCAACAATGACGTTGGAGCAGGTCAACCATCGCGAGAAAGATCTCGTGATGCCCATCGCGTTCTCGCTCTTCCATTGGGTGAACATGATTGATGCATCAATGATGATGTTGACGGGCGAGCCTTTCATCTGCAACGAAGAGATTCTTGCGTCTATCAATCTTGAAATTCCTGATCACGGCAAGCACAGGACCGTCGAAGAAATGCATTTGCAGCAGATTGGCAACTACGAAGCCTTCATTGATTACATGAACCAAGTCTTCGCCCGTATTGAGAAGTATCTGGCTGAATTGAAGCCTGAAGAACTCACACGTCTGGTCATTCCACGCCCGTTTGGTCCGCAAGTTGCAAATACGTTCTCGGCTCGTGTTGCGGGACCCGAAGGCATCACAGTTCTTGATGGCATCGAATGCTGGCTATATCAACACGGTATGCGCCACATGGGCGAGATTGAATTGTCTCGTGCGTTTGTTGGCTTGCAGGGCATGACCAGCTGAGAAAAGTGGCGTCGTAAAGACAGTGGCGCCCACGGCAGGAATTGAACCTGCGACCCCTTGCTCCGGAGGCAAGTGCTCTATCCGCTGAGCTACGTGAGCGTGACGTGAAGGACACGCGTTGGCCTCAGTCTACGGCTCCTGAAATTGGAACCTGTTCCGCGCCCGCGGACGGGGCAGAATAGGGAACCCATGGCTGATCCAATTGTCTCCGTCTCTCGTCGCTTGGCAGACGCCTTCTCGGCTGTCGCCGGCACGACCGTTGACCCCGTGGTGCGACCCAGCGACCGTGCTGACGCTCAGGCCAATGGTGCTCTTGCAATTGCGAAGTCGATGGGCGCACAGCCTCGCGAAGTTGCCCAGAAAGCTCTCGATGCTGCGGGAGATCTGTCCGACATTCTTGCGTCCACAGAAATTGCTGGTCCTGGTTTCATCAACTTGGTGTTCTCCGATGAGTTCATTGCGCAACAGTTAACTCAGGCGATGGCAGAAGCCACGTTGGGTGTACGTGTATCTTCCGACCCTCATACCGTTGTCATTGACTATTCGGCTCCAAACGTTGCAAAAGAAATGCACGTTGGACACTTGCGTTCCACCGTGATCGGAGATGCATTGGTTCGCGTCCTCGAATTTGTGGGCAACACAGTCGTGCGTGAAAACCACATTGGCGACTGGGGAACACCGTTCGGCATGCTGATTGAGCACCTCATCGACCTAGGTGAAGAAAATGCTGCACACGAGCTTGGCGTGGGCGACCTGGACGGTTTCTACAAGCAAGCACGCAGCAAGTTTGAAGCATCCGATGAGTTCAAGACTCGCGCACGTCAACGAGTGGTGATGTTGCAGAGCGGCGACGAAGACACCATGCGTTTGTGGCGAACATTGGTGAAGGAAAGCACTCGCTACTTCAACAAGGTGTACACACAGCTCGATGTATTGCTCACTGATGATGACCTCATGGGTGAGAGCGCATATAACGATTTGTTGTCTGTCGTGGTTGATCGTCTACGCGATAGTGGTTTGTTGGTCGAAAGTGATGGCGCTGAAGTTGTCTTCCCTGAAGGTTTTACGAACCGTGAAAACGAGCCACTTCCATTGATTATTCGTAAGGGAGACGGTGGATACAACTACGCCACATCAGACCTTGGTTGTGTGATTGACCGTGTCGAACGCGTTGGCGCTCGCACAGTTCTTTATGTCGTGGGCGCTCCGCAGGCACAGCACTTACAGATGGTGGAAGCCGTCGCTCGTATGGCTGGCTGGATGCCCGAGGGTTACGTGATGAATCACGTCTCGTTCGGCAGCGTGCTTGGTGAAGATCGCAAGATTCTGAAGAGCCGTGCCGGTGAAACGGTGAAGCTTGCTGCATTGCTTGATGAGGCAGTGATGCGTGCAGAGACTGCGGTTGCCGAGAAGAACCCAGACATGTCGGAAGCGGATCGTTCATCTGTTGCCAACATGATTGGTATCGGCGCGGTGAAGTACTCAGACCTCAGCACTGACCGTGTGAAGGATTACATCTTCGACTGGGAACGCATGTTGTCGTTCGAAGGCAACACGGCGCCTTATCTGCAATACGCCCATGCTCGTATTTGCAGCATCTTCCGTCGTGCAGACGTTTCGCGTTCTTCTGTGCGTGGCGTGACTCCGTCACTTGCGCAGCCACAAGAACGCGCCCTCGCATTGCGCATCCTGCGTTTCGACTCCGCAGTGTGGGAGATGATTGACACTCTTAGCCCTCACAAGTTGTGCACGTATCTTTTTGATCTCGCGACCGACTTCACCGCCTTCTACGAGCATTGCCCCGTATTGAAGGCTGGCCATGAAGACACGCGCGAGTCACGACTTGCACTGTGTGATGCAACAGCACGAGTGATGGAACAGGGCCTTGCATTGCTGGGCATTCGCGCACCGGAGCAGATGTGACCGCCATTGAGATGCGTTTGTTGCCACGTACGGCATCAGTGGATTCCTCTGGTGCATTGTCAATTGGTGGAGTAGCGGTAGCCGACATTGCGGCGCAGTTCGGCACACCTACGTTCATCTACGACGAGCAACACTTACGCGAAACATGTCGCGAGGCCGTTGCTGCATTCGGGGCTGACCGTGTGGTCTATGCAACCAAAGCGTTCATCAACACGGCAATGGTGAAGTTGGCACATGAAGAGGGCTTGTTGCTCGACGTGGCAACTGGTGGCGAGCTTTTTGTTGCACTCAACGCCGGTGTGCCTGCGAATCGATGTGTATTGCACGGCAACAACAAGTCTGTTGAAGAACTTCGCACAGCGATGGAAGCCGGTCTGCGCCACATCGTCGTCGACAGTTTTGACGAAATCGAGCGTATTGAGCGTTTGCACGCCGATGGTCTTTCTGCTCCGCGTGTGCAGTTGCGTATCACGCCAGGTCTGCATGTGGAAACGCATGACTATGTGTCCACTGGTCAAGACGATTCCAAGTTTGGTTTCAATCTCAACAACGGTGACGCGCATCGCGCAGTGGAACGTGCACGCGCATCAAGCGCAATGGACCTCGTCGGTATTCACTGTCACATCGGCTCCAATGTGGTTACTGTCGCAAACTTTGAAGACGCCTGGCGAGTAATGGTGGACCTCTTCACCCCGTTGTCTCTTCCTGAAATCACTTTGGGTGGCGGTTTGGGTGTTGCATACACAGCGACAGATGTTGCGCCAACGATGCAGGAGTGGGCGGATGTGTTGAAGCGTGCAACTACCGCATTGCCCGCAGGAACGGCTGTGTACGTTGAACCAGGCCGAAGCATTGTTGCCGCGGCTGCAATCAGCTTGTACTCCGTTGGCACAGTGAAGCCCATTGAAGGTATTCGTACCTATGTTGCAGTCGACGGCGGCATGAGTGATAACCCGCGTCCCATGATGTACGGCAGTGAGTACGAAGCATTTGACCCACAACGAATGACAGCACCGCGAAACAATCGCGCTCGCGTCGTGGGCAAGCACTGCGAGAGCGGCGACATCCTCATCTTCGATGCACCAATTGCTGCAGACGTGAAAGTCGGAGACCTTTTGGCATTGCCTGTCACGGGTGCCTATGGCTATTCGATGGCCAGCAACTACAACAAGGTGCCGCGCCCTGCTGTTGTGTTCGTGGCTAATGGAGTCGCACGACTCGTCACCCGCCGCGAGACCTTCGAAGATCTCGTCCGTCTCGACGTCTAAGAGCATTCCGGTTCTGCCGGTGGCTTGATTCCCTGACTGACCCCTTTCATACGGTGGTGATGTCTTCGAGAAGAGGGAGCAGAAATGCGCGACATGATTGAGTGCCCAGAATGTGGCGGCCCCATCGTGAACGGTGGTGGCAACGACATCCGCTGTGTGTCCTGTGGGCTGACATGGGATGAGTACGTGGATGTGGCCGATGATCTTGTACTGCTGAATGGAAACGACATCTTGTTGGACGATGAGATGGTCGACGGTGAAGCAGAGGGCTACGACTCGGCTGATTGGTAGCCCTGGTAAGGGAATAAACCCCTTTCGTTATCCACAGGGGTAGCCCTAGGCTTGTATCCCTATGGCACAAGCCCCTCAGTCACCCTCCGTCGTGCGTATCGGCCTTCTTGGCTGTGGCAATGTCGGCGCCGCACTCGTCCAGTTGGTCGAGCGTCAGGCCGATGTTATTGAGGCACGTACCGGGGTGCGTTTGCAGATTTCTCGTGTGGCCGTGCGTAACGTCAGCCGTGACCGCGAAGTGCAGTTGTCCGAAGGCGTGCTCACCCGTGATGCACATGCCGTGGTGAATGACCCGACAGTCGACATCATCGTCGAAGTGATGGGCGGCATTGAGCCAGCTCGTGAGCTCATCGCCACCGCTCTCTCACATGGCAAGCCCGTGATTACAGCGAACAAAGAACTTCTTGCCAACGTGGGCCATGAACTGTGGGCGCAGTCTGATGCCGCCGGCGTTGACTTGTTGTTTGAAGCAGCAGTTGCTGGCGGCATTCCGCTCATCCGTGCATTGCGCGAATCTCTTCGCGGTGAACCTGTCACTCGCGTG
>JACCDL011110892.1_pt1 | contig 12101 bp, 7 predicted proteins | sample 7441931 | NCBI WGS metagenome assembly JACCDL01 (sample SAMN15323437, study PRJNA562643) | freshwater metagenome | isolation source: river surface water | place: USA:Blue River Watershed | collected 2017-08-16 | reverse complement strand
TCGACGATCCGATCGATATCGAACTCACCCATGACGTGCCCGTTGCGGGAGACACGATAGATGACCGTACGGTCAGGAGGATTCATAAGTTTATTAGAGAAAACAGAGGCTGGAAATCAATGCCTATCACGGAGTCCGTGGGCCGCGAGCTTGGCGACTCCGGCGACGTCCACCACCACTTCCGCGCCCAGATCCAGGCCGAGACCCTCGGCCTCCTGCATCAGGGCCGCGGGGGTCACCCCCCAGGCAGCAGCCAGCTCACGCAGGACATGCCAGGCTGGGGCTGGCAGAGGTCGCGCCGGGGCCTCGGCAACGACGGCCGGGACTTGTCGCCAGCCGGCCTCGGAAGCCTCGACGCAGGCGGCGTAGAAAAGGTCCTTCTGATCCAGCGGGAATGGATCGGCGTCGGCTCCTGTGGGCGATGATGCCAGGATGGCCTGCACCATCCGGACCAGTTCGTCCTGCGCGGCCGTCTCGAAGTATCGAGCAGCTGACAGAACGTCCGAGGCCTTCCACTCCCCGCCGATGATTCGGGCCATTTTCGCGAAAGTAAACGGCTCGGCAGGCGGAGGAAGGCTGCTTCGTCTGATTCTTTCCTGTTCGAGACCAAGCACGATACGGCGATAGATTTCCAGCTCCTTGCCGACTGGGATTACCTTATCGGGAGCGATTTCACGACAATCCTCGACCAAGAGCTTGCAATAGTCGCCGACCAGACCGGGGAGGACACGGACATCGCACGGGATGAGCTCGGAAAGTCTCGACCAGGTGACCGTGCCCGCAGACGCGGAAAGGGACTGCACGGCGGCATCGTTCTCGCATGGAGGAGTCAGGATGAATTCGGCCTTACGCAAGGCTGGGTCGACCACACGGACATAGGCTTCGATCACTTCGCCGACGGCGTGCTCGAACTTGCCGCCGAGATAATTGACCCCGTACAGCACGCCTAGCGCCTGGGTCGTGGAAACCCTGAGCTTGACCCCCTTCGATTTGCCGTTCGCGAAAGGCGCCTCGACCTTGACGGACACCTTCTGGCCGACGCGTAACGACGAATAGGCCTCCTCCGGAATATCGACCCGGTCGGGAGGGATGCGGTCCGCCGGCACGACCGACGTAGTCCCCGGAACGGTCGCCTTGGGCGCGGACGTCTGGGCAGGAACCGCATTCGCAGATGCGGACTTAGGCCTGGCCGGCTGCCTCGTTTCCTTGATCTGGGCATCAGCGGCGACATGGATCAGGAGATTTCGCAGGCACTCCCATCCGAACGGACGCGAGATCGGCACGAAAGGATCTGTGGTCTTGACGGGTACGTAGAACGCCCTGGCCTTGGAAAGCTTGGTCTGCTCTGGGTCCGGGAACAGCGCTGCGTTGAGTCGGCTAAGATACTTGTTATCCAGCACGAAAAACGGCACATGCGGCGTGAGAAGAGATTCCAAGGCGGAGATCTCCTCCGGTGTGAAGGCCTCCTTGCCCGCGACGACGAAACCGTGCACGCGTTGCTTTCCGCCCAGGATCAGGTTGCGTCGCACACTTTCGAATTCGTGGAACTCCTGCTCGTTCGCGCAAAACTTATGGCCGGCGAAATACTCGCTCTTCTGAAGCTGCAGGGCATTGAGCACCTCGCGCCAACGGAAGGCCACCCTGCCCGCCTCGAGCAGACCATCCACGCCGACGAAGGTGGTCTCGGCGGTGAGCTTCCGGTGGGTCGGATTGAAGGTCCTGACGCGCAGGCGAGTCTCGGAAGCGGCCTGTCCGGATCTGAGCGACAGCACGCTCGCTCCGGACTCGTTCCTGACATCCCCCGGGGCGAAGACCGAAAGAGCAACCCCGAGAATGTCATCTCCGGCAGGCGCAAGCACGGAGAGGCTGATCGTGACGGGCCTGTCCTCGATCCAGCTGTCGCTGCCCGCGTCGAACCAAGGAGAATGACGACAGGGGCATTCGATGCCAGCCATGCTCCCCTTGTCGACGGCAACGGATGCCAGTCGCTCTTCCAGCAGCTTCTTGAGTCCTGCGCGGCTGTTATCCTCACCGTGGACCAGAAATATCCGCTTCAAGGCAGCGGCCTCTTGGGCCTCGTCGCCGACGACGTAACGGCTGACGGACGGCCCATCCGCATGGCCTGAGTAGAACTCGGAGACGGAGACGCAATCCGCCTTGATGTCGCTTCCGAAGAGATGCTTCTTGGGGATGTTGCGCTTGGCGTCTTCCTTGAGTTCGAGGGTGGCCGTGGCGCGGACCGCTGCCGGCTGATCGACGATCCAAAGCAGCGCGGCGCCAGGGGAACCTGGCGGCACGTATCCGGAGATGACGAAGGTCGCGGCGGAATCCTGCACGAACTCATGCAGATATCGCTGGATCGCGCCCTTCTTCGTCATGCCGCTGCCACAGAGCACGATGGCCGGCCCCTGGGCTCTTTCCGGGAGAGGCCCGCAGAAGACCTCCATCACCTCGCCGTTGCGATAAAGGCGGACGCAACCTCCCGGACCTTCGAACCTGAGCAGCTTTTCCAAGGCTCCGTCGATCTCGATGGCCGATCCCGCGAACTCCGCGATGAACGAAGCGGACGGATTGACCCAAGGTCCCGAGCCGTCGACACCCGCGCGATAAACGTCGCGGTAGATCGACATGAAGGATGAGGCCAGGGTCGAATCCAGGTATACCTTAGGCACGACGCCGGCCACCAGGCCGGTCGCGGCCCGATTGAAGCTCAGCACCTGGTAGATATCCAAGAGAAGGTCCTGCGTGCGCTGAAGGGAGAAGGCGGGGAAGACGATCTTCGAGGCCGCGCCATGTCGAAATCCGCGCTCCAGGACCTCCGCCATCCGGGCAAGCCTTGCCTTGCCGGAACGGTCGCCGGGATTGCGGTGTTTCCCGCCATAGGTGGATTCCGTCACCACGTAGTCAGAAGGGTCGGCAGGACGCACCCTCGTGCGCATCATGCCTCGTGTCTCGGACTCGTCCTCGACGGTCCCGACGTCACCGGTGAAAAAGACGCGCTTGATGGCGCCGGCGGCGTCGGCGGCGACGAACTGGAAACCGACGCAACCCACGATGTGGGACGTCGGGAAGCAGGCCACGGACAAACCATGCTCCACCGTGATTCCCTTTCCCGGGGCGCAGGGCAGATGGTCCTCGAGCAGCTTCTGCGCAGCAAGCTTCTCGGCTTCGCCGACGTCCGCCTTGGGATTGTCACGCAGGAGGATGCGCAAAGAATCCTCGCAAGCGAAGTAGGCGAATCGTGCGGTCTCGGTGGTGCAGTAGATCGGGCCGTCGAAGCCGGCCTTGACCCAATGCAGCAGCATGCCGATGTGGTCCGCGTGCGCGTGCGTCAAGAAAAGCCCCTTGAGCTGGTCAGGTTTGCAGCCGTCAGGAAGGTTTTGCGGATGCGCCGGCTCCTTGAGCACGTCGCGCCGATGCGCCGACCCGCAATCCACGGCGAAAACATGACCGGTGCTGGCATGACGAAGGAAGGAGACGGAACCGGTGACCTCACCGAGCGCGCCATGGAATTTCAGGTGGAGGGGCATGGGTTGACGTGCGGGCGCCTTGGGGTGTGCGGGCAGATATCCGCCGAAAAACGGGTGCTGGCAAGGCGTCGTTACTGCCCTCTTTAAGATTGCCAGAAAGGCGGACCGGATGGCATCTTGGCACGGATGTCGCCACCCCCCGGAGATCATAACTACGAGGTGGCTCGCCAGGGGGTTCCGCAGGGCACGTTCCCCCTCTCCGAACTGGCCGGACTCATCGACTCAGGCCGGCTTCGCTGGAGCGATGACTGCTGGACCGAGGGCATGGAGACCTGGCTTAAGCTCGACGAAATCAAGGACCAGATCACGGCCACGGCTCCAGGCTCCGAGGCGGATAGCTACCTTGTCCCCGTCGGCGCCGCCCTCGGTCTGGCCATCGCGGTCGCTCTTGGCTTTGTCATCCTGAGGAGCGGCGACGAGGTGAGCGAAACGTCCCCCGGGGCGGCATCGGCGCCAAGGACGATGAGCGCCCGCGAGAAAAACGCCATGCGCGTGCTCAGCGAACTTCAGGACGCCATCACTTCCTTATCGGCGGAAAGTTTCGTGGTGCGACGAGACCCGGCGACCGGCATGAATGCCTATGTGCATCGCTTCTACGAAAACGTGGGCAATCGTATCCCGCTGCGCGTCCAAGTGGAACCTGACGGCCGTTGTCACCTCTACACCTATTACCGTGGTCCCCATTGGCTGCTGCATCGGCAGGTTAGGCTGACGATGGACAAGCAGGCGTTCATGACCGAACGCCTTCCGGCGCATCGTTGCACGCGTGAGATCGGAGAGGATAACTCTGTCACGGAGACCTGTCATTTCCAAGGCGACGACGACCGGAAGATAGTCGCCCGACTGGCCGCCGCGCACGGCAGTCCGATCAGACTCCAGCTGGTCGGCCATCGGCCGTACGAACTCGAGCTGTCTTTTGAAACGAAGATGGCGATAAAGGAATGCCATGCGCTGGCCGAACTGCTTGTCCGGCGCCGAAGCATCCAGGAAACGCTGACCGCAAACCCCTGAGCTTAGGGCCGGCGGATGCACTCAGCCGGATACTCGCCGAACACGAAGGAGCCGGCCGCGCAGTAAAGCAGCGTCGGACCGGTCGGAGCGTCGGCCAGCTTGAAGCAGACCGTGTAGGATGTCGTCTCCCTTTCCGAAGCCGCATTCACGAAAGTGACCTGGCCGGAGACCGCATAGAAGCGGGTCTGTCCGTCGTCCCAGCATTTCCTGAAATATGAGACGTCGTCGTCTCCCAGCGCCAGGACGTTGAGCTTGAGGTTGAGCATCGCCCTTGCCTGCGAAAACACCTGCGCCGAAGACAGGGGGATCTCTTGGGTAGCGGCCACGGCGAAAGGTCCCGTCGCTCCCGATGCTCCGCCTTTCGGAAGCAACAACCGGTAGCGGGAAAGATCGGCGAGGTCGCGGAGCATGGCCGGGGTGAGCTTACCTTCCAGAAGGCGGCCGCGTAAGACTTCCGGGACCTCGACCCAGTCGGCCGCCACGCCTAGTTGCGCCATCTGCGTCGTCCTTCGTTGGACGAAAGCATCCTTCGCGCCAAGGGCCGAGGCCACCGAATAGAACGCCCACGCCGTGGGAGTCGAAGCCGCGTAGACCTTGGCGGCGTCGAAATGGAGCGCCAGAAAAAGCAGGGCGTCCGGATCCGCCTTGCAGGCGGCGCCTTCGATCAGCCGAAGTCCCCCGTCGGGATCGGCCGCGGCGAAGCCGAAGCCGAAATACCTGCTCAGTCCGCTGACATAGGAACTCCGTGCCGACGGCGTGCCGGTGGTCGCCAAGGTGGCGCCGGCTGGGAAGGACCGACGGACCAGGTCCGGCGAAAGCACCTTTTCCGCCATGGCCTCGTCCTCAAGGCCGCGCGCGATGCGCGGAGCCAGCAGGCCCGCCTCCAAAACCTGAAGATGCCGAAACAGCCCCGACGAAGGATTTTCGCCGTCGTTTCCGGCGATGTCGATTCGGACGAAATCGGGGCCTTCGGCCTTGGCCGACGACGGGTCGGCGACGGCACTCAGGGCGAGGCCGAAGGCGCGGTCATTAAAAGGACTATCCGGATCGAGATACAGGCTCGCGAGCGGAGCGAGGGCCTCACGTTCGCCTTGCGCTCCCGCCTTGGCATACCAATCGCGTGCCTGGATAACATTCCTGGGAACCAATCGTCCTTCGTGATAAGCCTTGGCCACCGCGAGCTGCGCGGGCGCGCTGCCGTCGCGAGCGGCGCCCAGATTCTTCCCGAAAGCGATCATCTTCGGCGAAGGCGGCAATGACGGCAGCGGCCCGCTATGGGTCACGGTGAGGACCACCAGCTGATTGCCTCCGCCCGCGCCGTTGCACTTGGCGCAGCGCACGTCGACGAGCTGACCAAGGTCCAACGGGTTGTTGGGATCCCGGAGCACGCCTCGTTCCCCGCCCTTGCCATTGCAGGCGTCGCATCGCACATACATGGGGATGGAGACTCTGGGCTGGACCCTGGCGACATAGTGGAAAAACGCGATGCGGGTGTTCTCGGTGAGCACGAGTTTCTTGCCGGGTGCCCGGACGATCTCCCCGTCGGCGTTGTAATCCAGATCCTCGCCGACCTGACGGAACACCTCATAGAAAGAGACGCCGGTCAGGCCGGTCCGACAATCGTATACCTGGGCAGCCAGCGAAGTCAGCGAAAGGCAGGCCAGCACAAACCATTGGCTGAAGCGGGCGGTCATGAGCAAATAGTGTGAGCCCCGTCAGGGGCTTCGCGCAAGGTTAAGCGCCGATCATACGCTGCGGACTCCAGCACCTCGCCGGCTTTCATCGGTATTCCAGAGGCTTGGCCTCGGTGCTTGCGGTGATTTCGGCGTGCAGGTCCTTGGAACGTCGCTGACCAGCCGTCTTTTGCTCCGCGCTCATTAGTCGTTCAAGCTCGGCGAGGCTGGCACGTGCCGACCCTGACTTGTCGGCAGCAAGATTAAGGAAGGCAAACGCCTCGACCAAGTCTTGCGCGACACCGATGCCTTGCCGGTAGCAATTCGCCAGCTGCTCCTGGGCGCTTGCTTCACCCCGGAAGGATGCGGCATGGAAACAACCGACGGCAGCCTTGACGTCCTTCGTGGTCCCAACCCCGTCCCGGTGACAACGCCCCAGGTCGACGAGCCCAGGCAGGTAGCCTCTTTCCGCCGAAATCTTGTAATAAGCGAAGGCCTTGGGCAGGTCGACCGGAACGCCACGTCCGAACTCATGCGCCACCCCCAGCGAATGCGGAGCCACCAAGTTGCCTTGTTCGTCGGATTTACGGAGCCAGACCAGGGCTTGCGCCGGATCGGCGGGCACCCCCTGGCCGTTCATGTAGGCTACCCCGAGATTATTCTGGGCAAAAGGTTCTCCTGCCTCCGCCGCCTTTCGAGTCCACTCCGCAGACTTGACCAGATCTTGCTTACAACCCAAGCCATCCGAATAGCACGCTGCGAGGTTTGTCATGCCGAATAAATCACCCTGCTTGGCGGATAGTTCGTACCAATAAAAGGCTTTGGCGGGGTCCTTATGACACCCTTCGCCCTCTTCATAGCAGTAACCTAAAAGAGATTGCGCATCGGCGTCACCTTGGCCGGCGGCCTTCTGCAACCAACTGAAGGCTTCGATCAGGTCCTTGGCCACTCCTTGGCCAGACTGGAGGCAGTGTGCCATTTGAACCTGCGCACGCGCCTCCCCCCTGACCGCCGCCTTACGGAACCAATCAACCGCCACTACCTTGTCCTTGGCTAGGCCATCTCCATTGAGATAGCACCAACCGATCCAAAGTTGCCCTTCCAGATGTCCGAGTGCTGCGGCCTTGCGGAAGCACTCGGCCGCCTTGGGCAGATCCCTGGCCCCCCCCTTTCCTTCGTAGGCGTTCATACCTTGTTGAAACAACGCCTCGGCATCGGCCGCGAGTTCAGCGGCGGAGCGTGTCGCAGGTGCGCTGACGACGGAAGTCCCGGCGCCGGGTCCTTCCGAAAGGGACCCAAGGAGATAGATCATGGCAGCCAAGAAGGCGGCGACCGCCAAGGAAATGCCAACGTTCAGTGCTTTACTCTGCATGATGAATGGGTGTCGGTGACGCCTTCGATAGAGACTCTTTAATAACCGACCAATCGCGGGCAAGCCCTCAAACCCGGGCAACCTGCGAGAGGCTATCCGGCGAGAGCTCGAGCCAAAGACGACGTCAGCGGCCCAATCGGTTGCGCATCGAATTGATCATCCCGCCCGTCCAGCCGCCGCTGGTAACATCACCGGAGAATCCGATGTCCTTCGAGCCTTCCGCCTGCACCCTCACCCGGACGCCGCCGTCTTCGGCACGGAAGTAGATCGCGGCCATGATGTTCCAATCGTGGGCCGTCATGCCGTGCTCGCCCATCACGACGCCCGCGACGTAGTCCGCGCGACGCAGGGCGAAGCCGGAGGCGCCGAGGGCGTCCTTGGCCGCTTCATAGACTTCGCGCGGAGTGACGTCCCGGAAGAACGCGTTCTGCTCATACTTGGACCAACCCGTCTTGCCTTCCGGTCCGTTGAAGTCGACCTCGTAGGCGGAATCGGCGAAAGCCCAGGAGCCCACGCAGCCGGTGAGCATGATCGAACAGAGCAAGAGGACGTGGAGGATTCTCATGGAACTATTCGATAACTTTAAGAACGGGAAGCAAACGCGAAAAACACCGCCCAGGTGTGAGACCCGCCCGCGCTTAGGGACGATCCTTTAATCCCAGGGCCTCCGTCAGACGGGCCGCAGGGAAGGCTTTGCACCAATATCCGGATGCGGCATAGTCCTTCTTGATGCTGGCGGAGATGACCTGCGAGACGACGCCCACGATCTCGCCGGTCTTCGTCGAGATGATCGGGCCGCCGCTGTTGCCGCTGGCGACGGTCAGGTCAGCCACCAGCCAGCCCTTGCTGGAATTCGACGCGGAGATGATGCCTTTGGTGACGAAATCCTGGGTCGCGTCTCCGGAGCTCGGCCGGCCCGGATATCCGATCGCCATGATCGGGTCGCCAGGCGAAGGAAAACCGGCTAGCCGCACGTTGAACCAGCGATCCGGGCGCAGGGACTTGGCGCGCAGCACCGCGACGTCGCTACGGTCGTCCACGAAGACGATTTCCGTCTCGAACTCTCCTTTGTTCGGACCGCTGTTGAACACGACCTTGTTGGCTGAGCCGCGGATGACGTGGGCGGCGGTGAGGATCAGGCCGTCGGGTGAGATGACGGCGCCCGAGCCACGCGAATCGCCGAAAGGCGACTGGCAGTCGATACGGCAGACCATGCCACGCATCTGGGCGATGGAACGCGGATCGTCGAAGGCGGCCGGATAATCGCGGACGCACCGTTCCAGAAAACGCTCGGGAGGCAGCACCTTGACGCCGACGAAGCGGCAGGCTTCGGCGTATTTGCGGGCCCAGGAGGGGAGGCCGAGACCGGCGACATCCGGCTTCTTGAGCGGATGCATCGCATAGGCCACGCAGCCCTTCTCGCCCTCGGACAGATTGCCGATGAACTCGTCCGCCGGAAGGATCCGGACCGAAGCGACCTTCTCGGTGACGTCCGCGGCCACGGCGTAGATGTTCGCGAAAAGCTGTTCCGAGACGTTGTCCACGGGGTAATGGACGTCGCGGCGGTTGGTCGAAGAGATGTCGGTGAACTTGGTGTTGAGCCTGACGTAATGAGAGTCGACGCGCCGGGAAGCGAACTGCGCCTCCGCGCCCTGCACGACGACCTTGCCGGCGGCCACGTAGCCGCATCGCATGTTACCCTCGAAGAAGCTGTAAGGCATGTAGACCGGCTCCTCGACCGTGGAAGGAGTGGCGTTATAAAGGCTTACCAACGAATTGTAATGGGTGCGGGCCGACTCGAGGTTGTTTTCGGCGTAGTTGACGGTGTTGAGCGAATACTGGGACGGGTAGATGTTGAAGCTCGAGACCGCCGAGTTGTAACTGGAGAGGGCGAACTGATACGACATCTCCGCCGCGTTGAGCTGCCCCTTCAGATAGCCTTTCTGCGGATTGGGCACCGTCTGCATGTGGGCGAAGTAGCGCGACTGCACGACCGAGAGGTCGGCCATCTTCGGGACGAAACGCTCGGCCTTCTGGATGAATAGGGTCACGTCGGCGCCTGCGGTCTCGGGCTCGGCCAAGGCCCAGCGGACGCCGTCTCGCGTCTTGTCGATGAGGCTGAGGGCGCTGATGTAATAGACCGGGCCGATCGTGTCGGGGGAGGCCTCGGATCCGGAAGAAAGCGTAAGCGATACGGTCATTTCCTTGAGCTTGCTCCGGGTCGAGCGGGCTAGGGCCATGAGGCCCGCGACATCGGCGGCCGGGTCCAGTTCCTTGGCCCGCTCGAAGTGGAAGAGCGCGGCGGAGGCGTTAACCCCCTCCTTGGCCAGCCGGGCGCCGCGGATGACATGGAGATCGGCAAGCCCGAAAGTCGCCTGACCTTGGGAGCCGCCGGCGGCATAAAGTTCCTCCACGGCGTCGACCAGGTCTTTGGCGTCGTGCTTGCGTTCGACGGCCAGCAGAAGCGAACGGCTCATCCATCCGTCGGCGGCGGAGAGGAGGGTCGCGACGATTTCGCCCAGTTGCGGCTCGGTGATCCCACGCCATTTGTCACGACTTGCCAAGAAGGCCCTGACTTCGGCGCCCTCCAACAAACGCGGCTCGAGGTGTGACGTGAGGATATCCTGCGCGAACACTGCCACCTTGCCCAGCTGCCCTTCGTCGGCATAGAGCCTGCGGAGTCCATCGATCCTGGCCTTGACCGCGGCTTCGTCGCCCCGGGCTAGGTCGGCACGGAGGGCTTCGGCCTCGGACTTGGCGATGGCACGGGAAGCAGACCTAAGGGCCTCGATGAAGGCCGAGTCGTCGGCGGCCAATCTGGCGTCGGGCTTGAAGCTGTCGACGAACTTCCAGTGACCGGCCAGGTCGGCCTTGTCTATTCGGCTGTAAGCGGCCAGACCCTCGTCCAATCGGGCGCAGGCCTTGGCGGCTCGGAGGGATAGCTGGCTCAGTTCGACCGACCAGACGCAGCGAGCAAGCGCCGCTTCGGCCAGACGTCTCCCGGTGCGGGAGCTGCCTCGGTCGAGAGTCGCGGCGGCAGGCTTGCCGAAGCGCTCCTCGATCTTGGTGCGGTAGAGATCGCGGGCGGCGAGCAGTTTCTGCACTTCCTCGTCGTTCCTGTCCAGTTCGGTCGAGAGGGCCGGAGCCACGCCCTTCTCGACGAGATAAGCCAGTGCCCCGTCGAAGTCTTCCTCCGCCGCGAACTGGTCGATCTTCTCGAGGGGCGACTTGCATCCCGCGAGGAGCAAAACGAAGAGCAGGCAGGCGGACAGCTTACGCATGCGGTTGTTTACATTGAAGATATGCAAGAGGGCAATGGCTTAATGGCTCCCCGCTCCCTCCCGCCCGGCAGCCATCCGGCCCGGTCGCCGGGAGTTCACTTCACCCGCTTCGCCTTCCCGCTTACGGTCATGGTGGACACCCCGAGCGGACGGTTGCGCGTCGTATGCATGGTGACCAGCTTCTCTCCTTCGGGGAATGTCACGTTAAGATGGATGGTGTATATCTGCGTCACGCCCTCGGCGAGGAGAAGGCAGGTGATGGTATCCTCCTCCCTGAAGATCAGCAGGTTGTCTTTGCCGTCCTTATACTCGTTCTGACCCACCTCGACGGTCGTCCCGTCTTTCTGTCGGACCTTGAGAATGGAGATCGTACCCGCCTGGACCCTGGTGTCATCCCTGACGAAGGGGGTCTTGAGTCGAGGAACGGCGATGCCGGTCTTGCCCACCGCTCCGAGCAGGGCGGCGCGGTCCTCATCGTCCACCTTCTTGGGGTCGCGCAGGGACTCCTCCTTGAAGTGGCTGGCGAAATAGACCTGCGCGCCGCTCAATTCGGACAGTTCGTACACGGTCACTCCTTCGACGGTCTGAGCGAGGAGTCCGAGCGGCGACAGCAGCAGGAGTAGGATGCGGGATTTCATGGTCAGACATTCGCCCAGACGGCGCAGGTCATCAATCCATTTCCCACTGGAGGACTAAATCATAGGCGGACGCGCGGAAACCTCTTCACAAGCCGGGACGACGACATATCCAGCACCGCGTGACACCATCACCTTGGTCTGAACGGCGAGTCGTGACCGCGGAAAACGTCAAAAAAAGGGCCCGGCACATGCCGGGCCCGTAAGCGTGCTATGAAGTCCGCTTAGAAGTTGTAGCCGGCCGAGATCGAGAAGGCGCCGTCGCCGTCGACCCAGGCGTAACCGACGGTGACGTCGAGCTCCTTGGTCACGTTGCAACGGACGGCGACGCCGAACTGGTTGTCGGACTGGCTGTCGGCCGCGGCGAGGGCGAGGCCGGTGTCGAGGTCATAGGAGCCGGCGGCGTACTCGGTACGGACGCGGTCGTAGCTCACGAAGGCTTCCCAGGTCTCGTTGAAGGAATGACGGTAGGCGATGCCGAAGGACGTGACGTTCGCGGCGACGGCGACGGCCGTGGCGCCATCGAAGCCGGCTCCCTGGAGCTGGCCGTAGGAGGCGCCGATGATGATGTCGCCGGAGCCGACGCCGAAACGGGCGCC